>Ga0247734_1002414_pt1 | contig 12312 bp, 11 predicted proteins | sample UWRJL103311B2_FD_180933 | JGI IMG/M metagenome (GOLD analysis project Ga0247734, IMG submission 180933) | Plant litter microbial communities from Arlington Agricultural Research Station in Wisconsin, United States - UWRJ-L103-311B-2 | ecosystem: Environmental > Terrestrial > Plant litter >... | reverse complement strand
GACACCACGATCTGGGCGCGCTTCGTCCAGCCCAGCGGCCTGGCCTGGCAGCGGGACGCCGCCGCCGGTGCCGCCATTGCGCAAGCCGTGGCCGGTGCCGCGTGCACCGCAGCACGCCTCGCGATCGCGCTCGGCCCGGTCGCGGGCACGCCCGAGGACTACTGGCGCGCGCTGTTTCGTGCCACCTACGCCGCCGAGTTCCGCGTCGAGAAGGCCGGCCGCGAGGATTCGATCCTTGCCGCCAATCGCGCGCATTTCGACGGCCTGCTGCCGCTGGCGCTCGACGCCGACGGCATCGCTTTCGCACCCCTTGCGGGCGGCGCCATCCGCCCACAATTGAGCGCGGCCGAGCGCGCGCGCACCCTCGCGTGGTGGCAGCGCCGCCGGCGCATGGGCAAGCCTTACAACGTCCTGCGCCTGCTCAAGGCCTCAACCACGTTCGAGGGCGCGGCCCGCTATGCCGCCTGGAAGATCGAGCGCCACACCGGCGTGCCGATCGTCCTGACGCCCTGGCGCGAGCGCCATCCCGTGCTCGCCGCGCCCGCAGTGCTGTGGCAGGTCTGGCGCGGCAAGAAGGAACGCGCCGCATGATCGCCCCTATCCTCCCCGCCGCCCTCGTATTGGCCGGATCACGGCCCGGCGCGCCCGATCCCGTGGCCGCGGCCGAGGGCGTGTCGCACAAGGCGCTGGTGCAGATCGCCGGCCGCCCGATGCTCGCCCATGTCGTCGGCGCCTTGCGCGATGCGGGGATCGAGCGGATCGCGGTTTCGGCCAGCGATCCCCACGTGCGAGACCTGGCGCTGCTGCTCGGGTGCGAGGTAGTCGCCACCGGCACCGGCCCCAGTGCCAGCGTCGAGATCGGACTGGCGGCGATGGGCGCGCCGCTGCTCGTCACCACCAGCGACCACGCGCTGCTCAAGGGCCAGTGGGTCCGCGATTTCCTGGCCGACACGCCGCCTGCGGCCGACGTGGCGGTGTTGCTCGCCAAGCGCGAGGCAATAGAGGCGGCGATGCCCGGCAGCCGCCGCACGTACTTGCGCTTCGCCGACGGCCACTGGTCGGGCTGCAACCTGTTCCTGCTGGCGACCGACCGCGCCGGCCTTGCCATCGATACCTGGAAGATCGTCGAGGCCGACCGCAAGCGCCCCTGGCGCATCGCCGCGCGGCTGGGCTTCGGCATGCTGGCAAGCTACGCGCTGGGCCGTCTGACACTGGCCGCGGCGATCGCCAGGCTGGGGCGCGGGATCGGCGTGGACGCCGCCCTCGTCGCCGCGCGCGACGGTCTGGCGGCGGTGGACGTCGACAAGCCCTCCGACCTGGCGGACGCACGCACGATCCTGGGCGAACCGTCGTCCCGGACCTGATCCGGGCCGACGGGCTTGCTCACATGTACTTCATCTGGATGCGGATCGACTTCACGCCGTCGCTCACCGGCACGCCGACTTTGGTGTAGCTGGGCTTGCCGAGGTTGAAGATGTTGATCGAGGGGTTGTTCGACATGCCGCCGCCGTCGGTGGTGATGTCGGTCTCGCCGTTGCCGTTGACGTCGTGGCGCACGGCGATGCCATAGACGCCCGAAGCCGGCATCGGCATGCAGAATGTCATCGAGCCGGCGCGGGCAGGCACCTCGATGCGCGAGAGCCACTTGCCCTTGACCAGCCACTCGCCCGAAGTCGCGCGGTAGGACTGGACGCGCAAGTTGCCCTTCGACGACTTGATACCGTCGACCGTGACCATCAGCGCAGGGCCGCGATCGGCCTGGCAGCGGCTCATCTCGTTGCGGATTTCATTGCGATACTGGGCATGCGCGGGCACGGCCAAGCCTGTCGCGGCCAACAGGACCAGCGCGGCCAAGGGACGATAGAGGATCGCTGAGGTGGGGCTGGTCGTGGTCATCTCATTCCCGTGTGAATCGTCTTCAAGGTGGCGTCGAAGCCCAGCTGCACCCCGCCGGTCCGAACCTTTTCAGGCCCGGGAAGTAGCCCAATTGCGGTGAACGGCCACTGAATTTGCGCACCTGTCGACGAAAAGCCACGATCTGGCGAAAGCTCGACCGGACGCCCCGCATCTGCCTATCGACACGCGCTCCTGTGCGGCACCACAACATAGCGTGTGGAAAACGGCGCCTTGCGTGCTTGTCGCCCCAATATCTGGTGGCGTATCCCAACCGAAATGGAGCTTGCGACCTTTCGATGACCGTACCCCTTATTTCTCCTTCGATCCTGTCCGCCGACTTCGCCCGGCTTGGCGAGGAAGTGCGCGCCATCGACGAGGCCGGGTGCGACTGGATTCACGTCGACGTGATGGACGGCCACTACGTGCCCAACATCACGATCGGCCCGGCCGTGGTGAAGGCGCTACGCCCGCACACGACCAAGCCGTTCGACGTTCACCTGATGATCTCGCCGGTCGATCTTTACCTCGAAGCCTTCGCCGAGGCCGGGGCGGATTACATCACCGTGCACCCCGAAGCCGGCCCGCACGTTCACCGCACGGTGCAGACGATCCACAACTTGGGCAAGAAGGCCGGTGTCGCGCTCAATCCCGCCACGCCCGCCAAGATGCTCGACTACCTGATCGACGACGTCGACCTCGTGCTCATCATGAGCGTGAACCCCGGCTTCGGCGGCCAGAGCTTCATCTCCAGCCAGCTTCGCAAGATCGAGGCGGTGCGCAAGATGATCGACAAGTCGGGCCGCGACATCCGGCTCGAGGTCGACGGCGGCGTCGACCCGCATACCGCGCCGCTGTGCGTGGCAGCCGGCGCCGATGTGCTGGTGGCGGGATCGGCGACGTTCAAGGGCGGCCCTTCGCAATACGCCGCCAACATCCGGACGCTCAAGGGCCTCGCGCCCGCCGGCACCCAACTCGGCAAGGACTAGAGTGGCGACCGACACCCGTCCTCACCCCGCGGCACGGAACCCGGAGGCATCCCGGGCGATTCCCCTGTCGCAAGGTGCCGAGGAGGGCGTGTTGAACGACAGCAGCGACGAGCCGATACCCGCCCCACAGCCTGCCCGCCACCCCGTCGAGGTCATCGAACCCGGCCACATCGAGCCGGGCCGGGCGCTCGCCCTCGTCGATTTCTCGGCCCCTTCGGTGGGCATGGGCGAGCGGCTGATCCGCATGGCCTATCGGCTCGGCGTGCCGGGTGCGATGTTGTCGGCGCCGATGGGCAAGAAGGCGCGCACCCGCCTGCTCGCAACGGTCAACAACACCCTACCCGGTAGCCGCGCCGCCGGCACCGCGATCCGCGCCGGGCATTTCCTGGTCCACGGCGGCAAGACCCCGATCGCGCAGGTCGACTTCTCGGGCGCCGCGCGCGTCACGCCGCCGCTGGAGAAGGTGGTCCACTCGTTCTCGTGGCTCACCGACCTCGAGGCCTGCGCCCCGCGCGAACAGGCCGCGCCCGTGGCCGAACGCATCCTCACCGCCTGGCTCCAGGCCAATCCGCAGCCGCCCGCCAAGCCCGGAAAGGGCCCGGCCTGGGCGGTCGGCAACACCGGCGCACGGCTTGCCGCGTGGCTGGCGCATGCACCGCTGGTGCTCTCGGGCGAGAAGGCGCTGCGCGTGCGCACGCTGGCGCACATCGCCGCCACCGCGCGCTGGCTCGATCGCCACGTCGGCCAGGCGGAAGACGCGCTGGGCGAAGTGGCGGGCTGGGTCGGTATCGTCGCCGCCGGCCTGCTGCTGCCTGACGGCCGCGCCCGCCGCCTCTACGGCGAGGCCGGGCTGCTCAAGGCGCTGGGCGAACTGATCGGCGACGATGGCGGCGTCCTGTCGCGCAGCCCGTTGGCGCAGATGGAGGCGATCGCGCTGCTGGTCCGCCTGCGCAATTGCTACCACGCCACCCGCCGCGACGCGCCGCCGGCGATGGAGCGCGTGGTCGAACTGCTGGTACCCCCGCTGCTCGCGCTGACGCACGGCGATGGCGGGCTGGGTTCGTGGCAAGGCGGCTGGGCCGTCTGCGCCGAAGACGTCGAGGGCCTCGTTCGCGCCAGCGGCGTGCGCACCCGGCCTTTGCGCGACGTGCGCCAGTGGGGCTACCAGCGCGTCGTCGCGCACAAGTCGGTCCTGCAGTTCGACACCGCCCCGCCGCCGATGCCCGCGCAGGCCCGCTTCGGCTGCGCCTCGACGCTGGCCTTCGAGTTTTCGCACGGCGGCCACCGCCTGATCGTCAATTGTGGCGGCGCGGCGAGCGGCGGCGGGCTGGTCCCTGTCCGCCTCGAACAGGGCCTGCGCGCCACTGCCGCGCATTCCACCCTGACGCTGGACGACGCGAACTCCACCGCCGTACTCATCAACGGCATGATCGGCTCGGGCGTCACCGAAGTCTCGGTCGACCGCAAGACGCTGCCGCAGGAAAAGGGCAGCACCGCCACCCGCCTCGAAGCCGGGCACAACGGCTACGCCGCGCGCTATGGCCTCACCCACCAGCGTATCCTGTTGTTGCGCGACGACGGCACCGAACTGCGCGGCGAAGACCTGTTGCTCCCCGCGAGCCGCAAGGCCAAGCGCGGCAAGGTCGGCTTCGCGATCCGCTTTCACCTCGGCCCCGACGTCGACGTCAGCCTCACCGCCGATGGCCGCGGCGTCGGCCTGCTGCTGCCCGACGGCGGCTACTGGCTGTTCCGCTCGGGGAGCGAAGAGGGCGAGGTCTCGGTCGAGGATTCGCTGTGGGTCGACGGCCAGGGCCGCCCGCAAGCGACGCAACAGATCGTCGTGCAAGGCATGGTCTCGCGCGGGGGCGGCACTTTCGGCTGGATCATCAAGAAGATGAATTGAGCAGAGCGGCTCGGACTTGCGCCTTGAAAATGGCGGGGGGTTGAGCTAGATTTCAAGTACGGTTTTAGCATCTATAAGAATCACCGCACGATACCGGGGCGCGCCATGCCAGTGGTGCGCCCTTTATCGTTTGGGGGACGGGTGCCAGCCCATCCCCCCGTCATCACTTCGGGCGTGTCATTTCCACGATCTTGAGAACAAGCGTCGTAAATGCGAAGCACGCCATGATGATGAGAATTACGGTTTTATCATCTATGTGAATCACCTCCTTCTGCAGCCTGTATCCGGGTTTCTCCGCGCTGCTCGGATGGGATAGCCCAGTTGGACGCCGAGCTGCGGTTGAGGCTTTTTCATCCCAATGGGCTCTGGTGCCGCCGCACCCCCGCCCTTGCCCCCGGTCCGCTGCCGTCCTAAGGGCGCGCGCAAAGCCCGCATTGCCCCAGCACGCCCAAGGACACCGCCCCATGACCGATTCCGTCCAGATCCGCCGCGCCCTGCTCTCGGTATCCGACAAGACCGGCCTCGCCGAACTGGGCAAGGTGCTGAGCGACCGGGGCGTCGAACTGGTATCCACCGGCGGCACCGCCAAGGCACTGCGCGAGGCGGGGCTTGCGGTGAAGGACATCTCGGAGATCACCGGCTTCCCCGAAATGATGGACGGCCGCGTCAAGACGCTGCACCCGATGGTCCACGGCGGGCTGCTGGCCGTGCGCGACAATCCTGAGCACGCCGCCGCCATGGCCGAGCACGCGATCGGCGCGATCGACCTCGTGGTGGTCAACCTCTACCCGTTCGAGGCGACCGTGGCCAAGGGCGCCAGCCGCGACGAGATCATCGAGAACATCGACATCGGCGGCCCCTCGATGGTCCGCTCGGCCGCCAAGAACCACGCCTACGTCACCATCGTCACCGATCCGAGCGACTACGAGGGCCTGCTCGTCGAACTGGAAGCGACCGATGGCTGCACCACGCTGGGCTTCCGCAAGCTGATGGCCGCGCGCGCTTATGCGCAGACCGCCGCTTACGATTCGATGATCTCCCAGTGGTTCGCCTTCGCCGACCAGGGCCTCGAATTCCCCGAGATGCTCAGCGTCAACGGCCGCTTGTCGACCACGCTGCGCTACGGCGAGAACCCGCACCAGAAGGCCGCGCTCTATACGCCGGTCGGCCCCTTCACCAAGGGCCTGGCGCAGGCCGAGCAGGTGCAGGGCAAGGAACTGTCCTACAACAACTACAACGACGCCGACGCCGCGCTCGAACTCGCCGCCGAGTTCAAGGGCCAGAAGCCTGCGGTCATCATCGTCAAGCACGCCAACCCTTGCGGCGTCGCGCAGGGCGACACGCTGCTGGGCGCCTGGGAAGGCGCGCTGGCGTGTGACGACGTTTCGGCCTTCGGCGGAATCGTCGCGGTCAACCAGACGCTCGACGGGCCGACCGCCGAGGCGATCTGCAAGATCTTCACCGAAGTGGTCGTCGCCCCTGACGCCGACGAGGAAGCCCGCGCATTCTTCGCCAAGAAGAAGAACCTGCGCCTGCTGCTGACCGGCGAATTGCCCGACCCGCGCCGCGCCGGGCTGACCGTGCGCCAGATCACCGGCGGCCTGCTGGTCCAGGGCCGCGACAACGGCGCGATCGGCTTCGACGACCTCAAGGTCGTGACCAAGCGCGCGCCTACCGACCGTGAACTGGCCGACTGCCTGTTCGCCTGGACCGTCGCCCGCCACGTCAAGTCGAACGCGATCGTCTACGCCAAGGACGGCGTGACCGCGGGCATCGGCGCCGGCCAGATGAACCGCCGCGACAGCTCGCGCATCGCCGCGATGAAGGCCGCCGAAGCCGCGGAGAAGTTCGGCTGGCACACCGCCCGCACGGTCGGTTCGGCTGTGGCCTCGGACGCGTTCTTCCCCTTCGCCGACGGCCTGCTCGCCGCCGCCGAGGCTGGCGCGACCGCGGTGATCCAGCCGGGCGGCTCGATCCGCGACGACGAGGTGATCGCCGCCGCCGACGAGGCCGGCCTCGCCATGGTCTTCACCGGCATGCGCCACTTCAAGCACTGAGGGGGCGGGTATAGGAGGCGAGGCGATGACGGTGAGCTGGCTCGGCCCGCTGGTCGTCATCGGGTTCCTGACCGGCCTCACCATCGCCTCGGTGCTGCTGCGGCTGGGCCGGCTGCGCAGCCCGCGCCGCGCCCTGGTGGCGGCCGCCCTGCCCTTCGGCTGCGCGGCCTTGCCGGTCGCCGCGCTGGTCGCCGTTTCGCTGTTTGTGGCAGCTTTCAGACGATAACGGGCGAAGTTCCCTCGATTCGTCGCCCCAGATCAACGGCTTGCCGTACATGCAACTTATGACGCTTTTTGTTCACTGGACGGCAAGGCCTTTCGGGTCAAAGGGGCGGCACGCAATTCCATAGGGCCGTGATGCCCGCCCGCAGTACCGAAAGCCGATCTCGTCATGACCTTCCTCAAAAGCGAAGTCTCCCGCTTCTTTGCCATCGGCTTTGCCGGCGGAGTGCTGCTGGTGGTAGGCGTGATGGGTCTTGGCCACATGGCGCCGCTCGCGGGTGATCTGCTGCCGCCGGCCCAGGCCGCGCAGAACCGCTGAGCACACCGGAGCGCGCCATCAGGTGCGCTGTCGAGCCTATCGGGTCGCACCGTGATATTGGCCCGATGATTGCCTAGCGCCTCGCCAGCCCCCATATGAGGGTCATGCCCGCGCACAATCACCATGAACACTCCGGCGACAGCCTCGTGACCGCCGCCCGCAACGCCCTCGTCGGGGCGGGCGAGCAATGGACCGAGATGCGCGCCGACGTGTTCTCCGCGCTGGCGGAACGCGAACGCCCCGCCTCCGCCTACGACCTCGCCGAAAACGTCTCCGCCCTGCGCGGCAAGCGCGTGGCGCCCAACAGCGTCTACCGCATCCTCGACCTGTTCGTGCGCACCAACCTCGCGCGGCGGGTAGAAAGCGCCAACGCCTACGTCGCCAACAGCCACCCCGGCTGCCAGCACGACTGCATCTTCCTGATCTGCGACAGCTGCGGCCAGGCCGTCCACATCGACGACGACGCGCTCACCGGCGCCCTGGTGGCCGCCGCGAAGGGCGCGGGCTTTGCCAATATCCGCCCGGTCGTGGAATTACGCGGCATCTGCGCCGACTGCAGCTGAGGTTTCCGGCGACCTTACGCCGGTGCGCGATTTTAGCCGGAGCCGGACTTTCCTGCTTGTCCTCCCTGTCGCGAAGCAATGGGGAGGGGGACTGCCAGCGAAGCTAGTAGTGGAGGGGCAAGCCCCCCCTTCCGTCACCGCCTGCGTCGGCGCCACCTCCCCATTCCTGCGGAACGGGGAGGATACCGAACCCACTACCCAAACTGCGTCAGGCTCAGCACGTTGCCATCGGGGTCCTTGAACCAAGCCACCTTAGTGCCACCGCCCGGCGCCTGCCACACTCCGTCCGCGTCCTGCCCAGCGCCTTCGTAGATGTCGAACACCACTCCCTTGTCGCGCAGCGCCGCGATCATGGCGGCGATGTCGGGCCCGCTCCAGCCCAGCACCGTATGCGCATGTGGCACGTAGCCCGGCACCGGCGTCAGCCGCAGCCTGGTCGCGCCGCCCAGGCCATAGGTCGTCGCGAAGTCGTCGCGAGACACCACGGCCAGCCCCAGCACGTCGGCATAGAACGCCTCGGCCCGCGCGCGGTCCGTCGTCAGCACGAAAGCGATGGGGGTGGCGGCAGGAACGATCGACATGACAATTCCTTTCCTTCTGCAATTCCCCTGCATTACAGGCCGATATTGCAAACGCCGTCAATCGACACGCCCGCCTCAAGGGTGTAAGGGCCCAACCAATGAACGCCAATCCGGCCACGCCCCTGCTCGACACGGTTTCGACTCCCGAAGACCTGCGCAAACTCAAGCCGGCCGACTTGCGCCAGCTCGCCGACGAGTTGCGCGCCGAGATGATTTCCGCCGTCGGCCAGACCGGCGGGCACCTCGGCTCCGGCCTCGGCGTCGTCGAGCTGACGGTGGCGATCCACTACGTATTCAACACGCCCGTCGATCGCCTGATCTGGGACGTGGGCCACCAGGCCTACCCGCACAAGATCCTCACCGGCCGGCGCGACCGTATCCGCACCTTGCGTCAGGGCGGCGGCCTGTCGGGCTTCACCAAGCGCTCGGAAAGCGAGTACGACCCGTTCGGCACGGCGCATAGCTCCACCTCGATCTCCGCCGCGCTGGGCTTTGCCATCGCGAGCAAGATCAAGCGCGAACCGGGACGCGGCATCGCCGTGATCGGTGACGGCGCGATGAGTGCAGGCATGGCCTACGAGGCGATGAATAACGCGCGCGAGGCGGGCAACCGCCTCGTGGTAATCCTCAACGACAACGACATGTCGATCGCGCCGCCGGTCGGTGGCCTTTCGGCCTACCTCGCGCGGCTGGTGTCTTCGGGCAAGTTCCTGGGCCTGCGCGAACTGGCGCGCAAGTTCGCGCGCCGCCTGCCGCGCCCGCTGCACCAGGCCGCCAAGAAGACCGACGAGTTCGCGCGCGGCATGGCGATGGGCGGCACCCTGTTCGAAGAACTGGGCTTCTATTACGTCGGCCCGATCGACGGCCACGATCTCGACGCGCTTGTTCCGGTGCTGGAAAACGTGCGCGATGCGGGCGAGGGCCCGATCCTGGTCCACGTCGTGACGCAGAAGGGCAAGGGCTACGGCCCGGCCGAGGAAGCGGCCGACAAGTACCACGGCGTCCAGAAGTTCAACGTCGTCACCGGCGAACAGGCCAAGGCGCCCGCCGGCCCGCCCAGCTACACCGGCATCTTCGCCAAGGCGCTCGTCGCCGAAGCGGAGAAGGACCCGCTGATCTGCGCGATCACCGCCGCGATGCCTTCGGGCACCGGGCTCGACCGATTCGCCCAGCTCTTTCCCGAGCGCAGCTTCGACGTCGGCATCGCCGAGCAGCACGCGGTGACGTTCGCCGCCGGCCTCGCCGCGCAGGGGATGCGGCCGTTCTGCGCGATCTATTCCACGTTCCTGCAGCGCGCGTTCGACCAGGTGGTCCACGACGTGGCGATCCAGAACCTGCCGGTGCGCTTCGCGATCGACCGCGCCGGGCTCGTTGGTGCGGACGGGGCCACTCACGCCGGCTCGTTCGACGTGACCTACCTGGCCACGCTGCCCAACCTGGTGGTGATGGCGGCGGCGGACGAGGCAGAGCTGGTCCACATGGTCCATACCGCCGCGCAGCATGATTCGGGGCCGATCGCGTTCCGTTACCCGCGCGGTAACGGCGAGGGCGTCGCCCTGCCCGAAACGCCGCAAGTGCTGGAGATCGGCAAGGGCCGCGTGGTGCGCGAAGGCTCCAAGGTCGCGCTGCTCTCGCTCGGCACGCGGCTGGGCGAGGCGCTCAAGGCGGCCGACCTGCTCGAGGCCAGGGGCCTGTCGACCACCGTGGCCGACTTGCGCTTCGCCAAGCCGCTCGACACCGAGTTGATCCGCCGCCTGATGCTCAGCCACGAAGTCGTCGTCACGGTCGAGGAAGGCTCGATCGGCGGTCTGGGCGCGCACGTCCTGACGATGGCGAGCGACGAGGGCCTGACCGACGCGGGCCTCAAGATCCGCACGATGCGCCTGCCCGACGTGTTCCAGGACCACGACAAGCCGGAGGCGCAGTACGACGAGGCCGGGCTCAATGCCCCCCAGATCGTCGACACCGCGCTCAAGGCACTGCGCCACAACAGCGCCGGCGTGAACGAAGCGCGGGCCTGAGGCGAGACGCGCCGTGCGGTGGATGCTGTTCACCGTCGCGGCGCTCATCAGCATCTACTGCGCGGTGGTATTGCTGCTGTTCCTGGGGCAACGGGCGATGATCTATCCCGCGCCCAAGGGGCCTGCCGCGATACCGCCCGGCTTCACACGCGTATCGCTCGACACGGCCGACGGACTATCGCTCACCGGCGCCTGGCGCGCAGCCAGCCCCGGCAAACCCACCATCGTCTTCTTCCACGGCAACGGCGACAGCCTGCCGGGTGCTGCGATCGCCACGCAGCGCTTCGCAGCCGCCGGCTACAGCGTGCTGCTGGCCGACTATCGCGGCTATGCCGGCAATCCCGGCGCGCCAGACGAGGCCGGCCTGTTCGCGGACGGGCGCGCTGCCATCGCATTCCTGCAACGCCACGGCATCGCGCCCGAGCAGCTGGTACTGATGGGCGCATCGCTGGGCACGGGGGTGGCGACGCGTCTGGCGGCGGAACACGCGCCCGCCGCGCTGGTGCTTGTCTCCCCCTTCACCAGCCTGCCCGACGCCGGTGCCGCCGCGCTACCGCTGGTGCCCGTGCGCCTGCTGATGCACGATCGTTTCGACAACCTGGGTGCGATACCGCAGGTCCATGCCCCGGTGCTGGTCCTGCACGCGACCGACGACCGCATCATCCCCTTCGCGCAAGGCGAGGCGCTGGCGAAGGCCACGCCCGATGGCAAGCTCGTCCGCTTTGCAGGGTACGGCCACCAGTTGCAGTTCACCACCGCGGCGCAGGACGCCGTGATCGACTGGCTGGCCAGCTTACGACGCTAGCAGCGCGGGGATCCGTATCGGTGCCGTGCTGCCTTCGGACGATCCATTCTAGCCCCACCAGTATCCGAGCCCGGTCGGAAAATATTCCCAGATGTCGAACCGAGTACGGCGCGGTCTGCTGGCTTTCATGGCTTGGTGCCCCTTCATCGACGGTGACTTGAAGGCAGCACCCTATCCGGCGTTAAGTCTTTCTTAACCTTAAAATCCTGTAACCGTGCCGTCCCCCGCGCAAATGAAAAGGCCGGGGGATCGCTCCCCCAGCCTTTCCGGTATTCGAAGGTGCAGGGCGGCGGACCTTGCGGCCCGCCTCCGACGCGGAGCTTATCAGAAGCCCATGTCGCCCATGCCGCCCATGCCGCCACCCATCGGGGGCATCGCGGGCTTGTCTTCGGGACGCTCGACGATCGCCGCTTCCGTGGTGATCAGCAGGCCGGCAACCGAAGCTGCGTCCTGAAGCGCGGTGCGCACGACCTTGGTGGGGTCGATGACGCCGGCGGCCTTCAGGTTCTCGTAGACGTCGGTCGCGGCGTTGAAGCCGATGTTCTCGTCGGTGCCGTCGAGCAGCTTGCCGGCGACAACCGCGCCGTCGCTGCCGGCGTTCTCGGCGATCTGCTTCACAGGCGCGGTGATCGCCTTGCGGATGATGTCGATACCGCGGGTCTGGTCTTCGTTGGCGCCGGTCAGGCCGTCCAGAGCGCGCGTTGCGTACAGCAGAGCCGTACCGCCGCCGGGGACGATGCCTTCTTCAACCGCAGCGCGGGTCGCGTGGAGAGCGTCGTCGACGCGGTCCTTGCGCTCCTTGACTTCGACTTCCGAAGCGCCGCCGACCTTGATGACGGCAACGCCGCCGGCCAGCTTCGCAAGACGCTCCTGGAGCTTCTCGCGGTCGTAGTCCGAAGTGGTGACTTCGATCTGCGAACGGATCTGCTCGACGCGGGCCTTGATCTCGTCGTGCGAAC
>Ga0247734_1002413_pt1 | contig 12316 bp, 11 predicted proteins | sample UWRJL103311B2_FD_180933 | JGI IMG/M metagenome (GOLD analysis project Ga0247734, IMG submission 180933) | Plant litter microbial communities from Arlington Agricultural Research Station in Wisconsin, United States - UWRJ-L103-311B-2 | ecosystem: Environmental > Terrestrial > Plant litter >... | reverse complement strand
AGATAATGGAGCTGAAGGGTATCGAGGTCAGCGATAAAGAAGCCGCAGTTTCCCAGTTCTTGTTGAACAATGCTGGAGTGAAGACGCAAGCTTTGATACGCAACACTAATGAGCACGCAAAGGTGACGTTCGATTGTGTTTAGGTTGTAGAACACAACTAGTCTTTATTTTTCCTTGTTTTTTCTAGGACTCTCTACGCTATCTCTTGTTGTAATACATGTATCATTGCACCTTTCTCGCTGGTTGAACTCTTTGGAGTACATGTACATATCGAATTAACGTTGTAGGCGTCCTTGACATGTTCCCAATATGCCCCTCTGCAAGAGCAAATGCGACGAAGGTGTCTAACTCTAAGTCTCAAATTACGACATGTAATGACGAGCGCAAGGACCCATGGACCTATTACAGTGTTAGAAGAGAACTGGGGCACTGGACAACGAACAACGCGTGACCGCGTTGTCAGTTTTCCGATTTCTCCCACCATCATGTTCTCCGTGATTAGGAGACATTCTGAGTCCACTGCCTCCGTAGCACTCATCACCAATGAACAAAACACCCTTGGAAAAATCATAGAGGATTTGAAGAACCAACTTCGAATCAAAATCAAGCTCAAGCACGATGACCCTTAAGTAGCTTACTTTGCATCAATCTCGCCAAGCTCGGTGTTCTGCTCTACGATAGACGATAGACGATTTTCAACGTGTTGAAGCAGCCAGATGTGGTCCCTCCAGCTCCCTCATCTACGCAAGCAGCTGCTACTGAAGCAAGAAGACACGCTCTGATGCCGCGAGCTGGATTCTGCAGATTGTTTCCATTATTTCCGTCTGTATTGCATTTATTGATAATTAACTACATATTGCACTCATTTTATTCTGGTAACCTAATAGCACCAAAGAGCGCGAAAATCTCGCTTGGTCTTGTTGGAACGGAGCAGTTAGAGCGGCAATATTGTACATAGCTGGAAGAGTGTGGGATTATTCTATTTGGAAACCCCCCTTCTCGGAGAAACCCCCCTTTACGCCAAAACGTTACGTATATGGAAACCCTTTGATCGCCGGATCAAGGGCGGAATGACTCAGCGAATCGCAGCCCAAATGCGGAAGAGCATCTGCAATCAAGCCGCTTGGGTTCCTTTGAGCTTGCTTGTGCTCGCAAAGATATATAGCAAGGTGCCCACTTGTGTAAAAGAATACATACGAATGCATGAGCCCTACATTAGTGCTTTTTAAAGGCTACTTTATGAGCTACAAGCCGTTTAATGATATGATATACACCTAATTAACCTTGCTTGTCAAGTCTCCCGTGCACCATCCACGCCTGTATCCTCGTGCTTAACGTCTTGGAAAATACACAGGGAATTTTATTTGTGATACCGTAGCAAAGCTTGCTCTCCCAGTCGAAGGTATGCTCGACAAGCGCGTAGAAGGCCGTGTGACAACAAGTCACAGTAACCGCAAGCATAGCTACATTGTGTTCCAATAGATGTGGATAGTCGAGACTAATGTTATATACACTAACATGAATAGCGAGACTGTTTACGGTATCACACACAGCGTCCGAGGGTGCACCAACGCAACTCTACACTCACTAGCAGGCGGGGCTCGGGCTGATGTAATGCCGACGCCCGCCCGCAGAAACCCCTTCACTCTATCCGTTCTGACCGAATTACGGAGAAACCCCCAGAAGGGGGGTTTCCAAATAGAATAATCCAAGAGTGTGAGTTGCCATCATGCGATGTCGGAGCGGACACTACTCTGTCCTAAACCATCACCATCACCAGCAGCTGCACCCCAATTCTGACCTCCACAAAACATACGCTGAAAACTCTCTTGGCTGCTCGTAGTTGCACTGGGCAACGGCTAATTCCATCCCTTTGTCTAGAAATTAGACTCTTCCATCTCGCGTCAACCACTCTGGTCAAGGAATACGGTGCTTGGTATTCAGATGAACCTCAACATGGTTTCCTGGGGCTACTGAATGGTGCGCCTACCTTTTTTTTCTGCCCTGGACGCCATCTTACAGCCTCTTGCTTCCTTGATAGAACTTTGGGCCAAATTCAATCTATGCTGAGGTGCGCATTTCTTTCGTCCTACGAGCTTTCGTATCTAACGGCTCAAAGGTAGCTTGCACCCACTGCTAAGTGGTACTATGACTGGTGCGCCTTCGAAACTACATCACACGGCAATAGGGACGTGTAGCCTACATGTCGTCGTCACATAGCCTTCGCTATCAATCCTTGGTCGTAGGCTTTAATCCTTCCAGATGAAAACTATTTTGCGGCATACAGCATTGAGCATCCATTTCTCTCGAGCCCTCTTTGCTCATGGTTGCTCTAAAGCGAGAGATTTTCCAGTTCGTTCGCTGGATATTGACTCGTATTGCCCTGTCATATCGGCGGATCGTGCTCCGAATCTACATTTGGGGTTCTACAGGTGGTGCATCTTCCATGCATCCAGCTCTTGCTCTTCAATTGCTCATTTCAGTCAAAGAGATAGCTCATACCTTCCTCAGATATAATCTTTTCCGTGGAGAGTTTCATCCAGCTGGTGAACGATGGAGTTCAGACAGTGAACGTGCGCAGCCGAAGACTTGGAAGGAGGCAACCTAGGTGGTGGCGGCTTAAGCCGGTTTTTGCGGCTGGTTCAACCGTGTAGTGCGACTTAATGTTGAGTACCCACAAGTAATGTGTCCGTATATATGCAGGAGCTTTAGCCTTCCCAACTACGCTAAGCTCGGTTCTGTTAGCTCCCTGATCTGTACGACCTTGGCTCTGGACATAGCCACATGATCGTGACATTACACCGACTCAAGTCTCACCGAGCTCTTCTGAGACTTTTTGTCTTTCTCCTCCTGCTTGTCATCTTCTGAGACTTTTTGTCTTTCTCCTCCTGCTTGTCATCTTCTCGGCGCACAAAACTCCTCGAAACACCTAATCCCACTAGCATGATGAACAGTAAAAATATTCGCGTTGCAGTCTTTGTGCTACTCTTTGTAATCAGTGACTACTTACGCTACTCGTTCCGGTGCTAATTACTATCATAGAATGTCGTAGCTCTGTTGAACTTGACAAGATACCTTTTGGAGGACCATATAGGTCAAGATCTTTCGATTTATTTTCTTCGCAGAATAGCCGCTGACTTTCATTCAGATTCTGACCGCTTGAAAGATGGTGTTCTCTACTTTATGCAGAGCGGAAACGCCTGTCTTCAGCTCGCAGTTATTCTTGACATTTTCTGTCTTACGTGGGTTCTATTTTATATCTCGTACGTCGTGTAAAGCTGAATCATAGCTGTAGCATCTTTTATGGCTGTCACGAGGAACATCCGGAGCAAATGTGGTACAAATGGACTATCCAGTTGTTAGCCATTTTATTCGGGGCTTTGCTTTCTTGGAATATAGTTGGAACTGTGAGTATTCCTCGACATAATGCCCTTCTGTAGACTTATTTCTATCAGTGGTGGATGTATCGTTCGGCGTCTTCGTGTATGGAAGCTGCGCTAGATGCAGACATGACCAGGATTTGCGCAGCTTACTACGAACGACTCGGATTCTACTGGGTGGAGTTGGTTCTTCTCGCAGCAGTGCTGGTTTCGGTCCCACGAGGAAAGGAATCGGATTTGGCCGCTGTGGATCTCGAAGGTCAACAGCAAGTGGTCACAGGCCCGTGTGTAGAGCATTCTAATTTGTGAAGTAGAGTATGAGTTACTGCAATGCTGCAAGCTGGTTGTAATGCGGGAATACTTTTCTGATGCATTATACAGTCTCTTGAAAGCGATGAAGGAGTCTATTTTGAAAGTGGAAGCGGTAGTACTACCACCGTCTACTCGTCTGCGGCACCCTTCCTTCCCTGCTGTGCAGCTTAGTCACCTCGTGCATCGGTTGGCTCTAATCTTTCTCCCGTGCACTTGTCATTTCAGGGGTCTTGGATCGCTGCCTCCTGTATCCTTCGGTTGAAATGTAAGAACTGGCGGAGTCTATCTTGCCAGCGTGTATGCTTGTGTTCTAAAACGGGATCATTGTCGACGGCATCTACCCTAGACTCGTTGTACAGGGCTATAAGCTGGATAGTTCAACCAAAATCAGCTTCAAGTCGTAAGAGACAGGTGGTAAGTTTGTCCTTACCCTCAAATTTGATGGTCCGGGCGGTTTCTCGCTCTTGAAATGCATTTCAACGTATTCGTCGTATTGTTGTTGCCATTCCGGATGGTCAAGTTGATCAATCTCTAGGATCTGCTGCATGTCTTCGATAGCATCATGGATGCGCTTGAGAGTGCGCCAGGTCAGAGGACCATTCAACTCGAAACCTTTTGCCATCTCCTCCCTGAGCATGTTCAGGCATGTAGTCCATGACGGATGTCGTGGATGGAGCTGGAGTAGCGTAAGAAGGCCACGCATATTATGTCTGTAGTCGTATGGGTCTTGCAGAAATATGCAACATAACTTGTAAAGGTTTTCAGGGTGGCCGTGGATGTATTTGATCTGTGCATCCGCATGTGCAGGGAAATCTGGCTGCGGCGATTCTCCGCTTCTACGGACGGGCGGGATACTGGGCAAGTAAACGTCACAAATGAACTCTGCAGTGGGGGTCCATTCAAAGTCGTTGGACTTTGTGGCAGCGTGAAGCCACAGCGCGTACAGTGCTGGAATCATATCAAAATCAATAATGCCTGCAAAGTATGTTTCGTCATGATTTTCCAGGGCCGACTGAACCCAGTCTGAGAGGATATCGGTTGAGGATACTGAGACGGCCAAACTGCGAAGCAGACAGCGAAGGGTGATTTCCACGTAATTTTTGAATCGCAAAGCAGGTGCCCAAGGAAGGGAATAGGGATGGTGGAACAATGCTCTCAACACATAATATGCATCTAACCGGATACTGTCTGCTGCTTCATTAACGTCTTCTGTTTCTGAGAGGATGCAAGATTCGAAGAGTCGTGATTGTAAGAATGTGAGAAGATGGTCATTTGCAGTTCTGAGAAACGTTGGACGCAACCAGACACCGGTAAGGCTGCTGTCTACAGGCATCAAAGTTTGTCTGAGACATTGCATGACCACCTTCGTTACAACAAGTAGCTCCTCGTGTACTAGCTCATCTCCGAGATCACAAAGCCACCATAGAATTTCTAACAGCGCTTCTGGAATGTCCTCAGGTGACGCTACAGGTTTCGTGCGAATCATGAGATTTAGCATAGCTAAACCCATATCTATACTGGGCTGGTGAAGTCTTGTAGGCGGGCCTTCAACAGCTAACGGGATGCTATGATGCGGGCCGAAAAAACCCACACTGCTGAGGATGAACAGTACGCTGGCGCTGAGCTTCAGTCGTTCGCCAGAGTCACGTCTTAACGAGCCTCGACAGAATCGTAGAATAGACGTCCACAGTTTGGTAGGCAGAAAAGGATCCGGATATGTCTTATCGACGAGAATTTTGCGCAAAAAATCCAAGACTCCAAGACTGCCTTCATTTTTGGTAAATATGAAGTCAAAACATCCACAAGCTGTTATTGCATTCAGCGAAGGAGACTTGATCGTCTTTCCATACATGAAGTACCGAACCTCCAGGGGCAGTCTCAAGTGTTCTGTGCGGTCCAGAAGCAGGATGGAATCACGTCGCATGAATGAGATTTGCATGCATGCTCGGAGGTACAGCTCTAGTTCCCGTTCCACTTCCAAACTATCTTGATCAGAGGAACAAACGCGAGTGCACTCGGAGTGTAATTCAGAATAGATAGTATTCATGTCAACATCCCAGCTATCTTTGTGAACGTCATAGGCGTTTGGTAAGGCTGCAAGTGCCTGAAAACTCATTTGCTTTGCGGTTGGATTGTACGAGAATGTGTGGAGCCAGAGAATCGCTCTCCCCTCCAATAGACCATTTGTGCTGATGGAGGCAACGCTCTCGAAGGTCTTCCACGATATGATATTCTTGGGGAAACCGATCGAGAACATAACACGTTTGACCCATGTTATCCAACTCCACCGCTTCCACTCCTTCCACACTTTAGGATCTATGGAGAACTCATGCGGCGGCGGCGATACGCTGAACGGGAACGCGGGGATAGAGTTGTAGAGACTAAAGAGTTTTGGCGTTAGGCCTGTGCGGTAGGGACAACGGGGATAGAAGATGGGGAGGATACTGGAGACAAAATACGCCGTGTAAATAGAAATTACGGCACTCGCAACAAAGTATGCGAGGTTGCATATGATCGAGCGTAGAAGGATGATCAAACCAGCGAGATAGAGGGCAAGCGAGGCGTAAAGAACGACAGGTAGGACTCCAATTAGAGTAGGGATATACCACTCCTGTAATCCAAGATTCCTTGCCTGTCGTATCAAAGCTCGGGTGCGAGGTGATCCGGAGGTCGGTGTACCATACTGGTATAGCCACTGTTTGGCAAGGACAGCGAGGAAAGCGGTGACGAGGCTCAGCATCAAGCTCATGAACCATAGGCCGTTGATCCACACGTCTGAGGAGTTTTGCGCGAAGGGAGTGTTTACATCGGAGGAAGGGATATCGTTGACAGAGGAGCCATTAGCTGCGGCGCGCTGGATCGCTATGAGCTCGGTGAGCAATGCAACCTGTGGGTCTTGTAGTAGCGTTGAGTAGGTCTGAGTAACAAATGTGGTTACAATTGCAGAGAAGATGGCCGCCTGTGAAGATATCTCAGATAGGGCTGGGTGCAGAAAGCGTTTATTTGCTCACGAAGACTAAAATGCCGTCAAGAGTGCCATTGTTGTCGTTGAGATAATCCTTGTCTGCGATCTCCGTTTCGTCGAGATATGTTTTCCAGACTCGGCCGTCTGGCCCTATTTCCATCCCCTTTTTGTCAGGTGGATATTTCCTGGTATAGTCTTCGTCGCGTATTGGCACTTGGGAATTGAGATAAACGTTCCTGCGAGGCTCTTTAGAACTCTGTTAGCTCAGGTTATCCGCTTCTTGAGAGCTGGCTCTCGCACCTTCCTCGCTCTGCCCATTTCGAATAGCAGACAGAATGGCCTTCTCGCCTGGCGCTGAGGTCACAGGAGCCACATCGTCATGGAGAATCTCGCGTGCGTGTGCGGGCCCTGAGTTCTGAACCGGTTCATGCTCAGAAATTGCGTCCTGACTGCGCTCGATTTCCATAAGTTCTCTTTGTTTGCCTCTTTCAGTAGCAATTGCGGACGGTACTTTGTAGCTAATGCCATGTTCATCCGTGCCAAATTGGCTAGCACTGCGACACGATATATCAGCCCTCTTGATTCCATCCGGGTAAGGCCATTTCACGCACCTATTTGTCGCGTCAGAGTCGTGAAAATGAGCAGACGGTGCTGGAGGTCCTGGATCAGACATATGGTGTCTTGAAGATACAGGATGAGCATTGAGCGCCTGTGATCGAAAGAACCCGTTGTCAGACGCCATGATGAGAATGAGCAAGGAAGATAGCACCTGTTGGCCAGTGTGAGGGTTGTGACCAAGAATCGTAACACCTTCCTTTTCCGTTCGTCATATCCTAGGGTTTCCTTATTTCTTATTCTCTGTTCCTTTTGATTATCGGTTTGCATTCCCCCAGTAGTATATAAAGAGTCGGTTTGTATCGTAGTAGAGACAGAATTCACCCCCCTTAAGCCTGTTCTACTTGCTTGAACCTGAGTTCTCTTCCGTGTCACCGAAACCTCGATCGCTCATAACGCTTTCGTGACAGCCAGGCCTGGCTTAACTCACCCGAATGAATGAAATGCAGTGGGCCCTTGTTCCATCCTACCCTGTAGATTCCTTACAGCACAAATGCCTTGCTGCGAATAGCTGCAAGTGCGGAAATAATTCTCTCCAGAAATGTACATGGTGTATGGACTGCCACATACTTCGATGAAGCATTCTTGTCGGAGCGGACCCCACCTTGTCCCGAACCATCAGACAATATATTCTGAAGATCTCAGAGTCATTGAACTCGAGTTGTAATGCTCAAAAACGGCTATTTGATAATTTACACACTGAGTCGACAAAGATACTTCTGCAACATCATCAAATCATGTTCCTTCTCGATGATCTCATTCGCTTTGACACCCTCAGCCCAGTCAATTTCTCCCGCTAGGTTGATATTGAAAGGGTATCTGACCTCTTTAACTTTCCCGCTCCAGTCGAAGTCAATGAGATACGGTGAGTGATTCTCGTCGAACATGACATTTGCTTCACGCAAGTCACCGAATACAAACTCGTTCTCGTGAAGCACTGAAATCGCATTGCGAAGCTTGTCTGCTCCCTCAGCAGACAACCTAGGGTCTTCCGGCTCACGAATGAGCTTCGTGACCACACAGTACAGGCCGATAGAAGGTTCAAGCTTGCAATGTATCAGTTTCGGGGCAGCTGACATAGCTTCCAGTAGTTTGTGAGCCTCTTCACAGTAGTCGTCGGTAAATTTAACAAAGCACATCTCAGTACTGCCCTGAGGACTGAGAGCAGAGGCGATAAAGACTGCACGAGGATTTCGAGAATCACGAATACGTTTTTGATACGTCAAATGTGTGCCGTCGGGAAGTAGGTCGAAGTGGGGTGCAGGTCTGAGAGAGCGGTTGTTGACAGATGCGACCAGATTTGGGGTGATGTTAAGATAGTCACGCGCAAGTGTATCCATACACTTTCTCAATGTCATGAAGACGTGCGCCACGTTGCGGACGAGAGACTTGTAACGAATGTCGTCCGCACCAGGTGTGACATCGAGGCTGCGCATCAGAGGCTGAGTGACGACGCCGTCTAGATAGATAGCCCCGCAAACCGTGATTTTGGTGCCAACTATGGAGAGCAGAAAGGTGGGCATACAAGATACCTTTCGAAGATCGGAAAGCTGGTGTAACGTCGATTAACATGTGGCTCTGGACCTCGAAAATAAGAGAGATGCCCGCACCTCCGAGTTGACGACCGAGACCTGATAGACCTTCGCTCCCTGGTCTTGGGCATCACATCCACCAGTGCCCTCCCCATTCTTAATCTCCACGATAAGTTTGAAAATCTTCGAGACGGAGTAGAGACCACATGCAACCAACGAGTGCATGTCAGGTCGAACCTCTTGTCCGTCTATGAAGAATGACGTGATGTAAGGGTAACAACCCAAGAGTATCTCAAGTATGGGCTCAAGAGCTGTGTGACGTTCATTCTCGTTCTGGTAGAAGCGCGAACTAGTCTGGATAAACCGATGGGCGAGAGTTTCGATATCACTGGGTATTTCGTTGGGAATGATCTTCACTTCGTTGCGGAACGAAGCGAAGACGGAGTCATAGATAGTAACAGTAGGCCCTTGTAGATTTGTAGGGCGCCCATTGAAAATCGCTTCGGCAAGTTGTGGCTTTTGGGTTTTGATCATATTTTCGAGTTTGGCAGTACTGGAGGGAGACCCGACTTTTCGCCTTGCGATGCTTGCTATCTCTTCGTGATCTGCGTTCTCCGTTTAGCTAGGGCAACTAATCAGGAGCTGCGTCAACGCGTACCTGTGTCGGACGCCAGCCTTGATGGATGAGGGTCTTCATCTGTGATGGAAGGGAGTATCGGTGGCCGCTCTACGTACTTGACGTCTAGTAGAAGCAGAACAAAAACAATGAGAAGGGGCGACAATATGAACATTGTTGAAAATGGGACATGCCGCAGATGACTAGGATATATGCCTTGCTGTCGGTTCTTTGCTTCCCATATGAAGATAAAGGGTCATCATCGTCTTGCACAGCAATGCTGTGAGCCACCAGCCATGTCTTCCAATCGTCATGAGCTGAGCGTATATTAGCTATTGATTCTTTAGTATTTATTGGCTCGGAAACCTGGGAGAGAAATGGTTGAATCAGCACAAGAATTTTCTCAAACACCGTTTCAGTAGTAACTCACAATGTAATGGGCAAGCGGTTGAAACTTCTCGCTCTTGATGACAGTCGGCTCAGCGTCCCGTACATGCTCCAGCAAATGCTTTATAGTGTCATCTTCATTAGCTTCGAAAATTTCTGCATGAATTGGCAGACACGTTCTAGAGGCGAGGACGATATACGGGACTTTGATCATGGTCACGTTGGTAGACAGAGAACAGCAACTTGTGCTGTGGGAAAATAATGACTAAGCGGCCGGGTCTGGCCGTTGAACGTTGACAAGCCGCTCCAGTTTGCCAAATCGTAGGACCGCCATCCCTAATTTTTTGTAGTATAAGGTATCCCCCCCACATTTCTTATGCCTACGAGCTCGAATCTGATGTTGGTTTGGCTGTAAGAGGTGAAGGAAACATATTTGATATTTCTGTCATCAATCAGCAGAGCACACCCCCTCCTCGTCCCCAATCAAAAGATCTGCCACCTTTTGTCAGAATAGGCAACTAGTCAGCATGCTCCAATATCAATCCGGTATGGTGTAACGGTCAACATTACCGCCTTTCATCTGATAGTGCGCGGTAGCTCGGGGTTCGATTCCCCGTACCGGAACCATACAATCCTTGCGACATTTTCTTTTTCTTCCCTTCTCTGGAGTTCACGATAGCCTTTTGTGAATTGGTTTATTACTATAGCATATGCGTAGATAGACTCAAAGTACTAGGGAATGGCCGTGTCATACGCAGGTCTAGGTTGCCTTCTATAATATCCTGATACGACACGATAATCCCTGAGATGGCTGAGAAACGCTCAGTTTCGTGATTGCCACTTGTTATCAGGGACGTGAAGCCTTTCATTTCTGACAGCTAATTCGTCCTCCTACGATAGACAAGTTGCAGAGCAACTAGTACATACGCAAAGTACCATATTTCTCCCTTATACTTTTCATCGCCAAGATATACGCAGCTTTACACAGACTGCTCCTTTAAAGCGCAGGTTCACCCTGTGTACCCAACCTCATTGTGTGCAAGAAGATTTTTGGTGCCGGCGGCTTGAAATTCGTGTATCAGATCAAGCAGTGAGAGCGTCGAAAACGTTACACGTACGAATGCCAATCAGAACATTTTTCAAAGCATATTTCTCCAATGTAGCTTGCAACTGCGCAGGAGTTCCTGGTCCGAAGAGAGATATGAAATAAGCTATCAAGCCAGCTACATGCGGAGCAGCTGCGGATGTTCCGGAGACCGTACTTGTGGCCTATATCAGCGTAATAAGCTTAACAAGTGGAACGATGTTGAAGGTGTAGATATAGACGCACAGTGTTACCAGGTGCCGAAGTGCTGATGATGTTAGTTCCAGGAGCAAATATGTCAATCGCAGGACCATAGTTAGAGCCAGGATATATGGTATTTGTATTGGTGGAGGCAGCGACAGTGATCACAGCAGAAGCACGAGCAGGGGACGTGTTGGAAGCATCGGTCCCCCCGTTCTCAGCAGCAACCTTGTAAAAGTAGATATGGTTAATAAGGACGATCGAAGGGTCAAGGAAGGGTGTACAACGTACAGTAAGAGGAACGCCAGAATTGACGAGCTATATGCGAAATTGAAACAAGACGTTAATCCCTGACCAATTCATCGCGCAAATAAATCGATACGTACAGAGGTGGCTGCATTATCTAGTGCTGTTGATATGCCCCCTCCTAGGCTCAAAGAAGCAACGCTTGGTCGGGATGAGCCAGCGACAGCAGTGGCCACATAGTTAAGCCCGGATATGCTAGGAAATCGCGCAATTATTAGCATTGTATCATCCGCGAGTTTCCAGTGCTTACATGTCACTGACAGTTCCAGAGCTGGAGCAAACTCCACATTCAGTATGATCTACCACACTGTGTGGCACATTTGACTTACCCGGCATCGCTGAGCACCTTGACAGCAATCAAGCTTGCCGACTACGCTAGCATCTTACGTTTGTGAGGATCTCAGGATAAGATTCAGCACGCACCTTTGCTACACCATAGGTCGTAGAAGCAGCAATGCCTCTAGATTCGACGATCAGATTACCCGACTTGTCTTATACCAATGGGTGTCCTCCTTACGCGCAATGAGTTCCGTGGCCATTCCCATCCGTATTCTGTGATGTTGTGAGCAAGAGTGGGAATAGAAAGGAACGCTGATATGCATACAGCATATCCACCGAAAGTAGCTCCCCAGTGTGCACGTCCGCCAAATTGAGTCTGTAGGTGTAAATCTGGCGTGAGCATCAAGATTCGCTCAACGTGGTGTTCTTACGTGAGTGATTAGTATACCGGTATCTGTTCATAATGATAAGAGTCTCGGTTGATGTGATCATAAAGGTGTTACCCACCAATAATGTAGATGTCCACTCCAGCTCCTGCAGAAGAAGAGTATGTATAGGTTGAGGAATTTCCAACTACAGTGCCCACGGAAGAAAGACGGGCGAGATTCCAAGGCGCATTGGTTCTAATAACTTCATCCA
>Ga0247734_1002412_pt1 | contig 12323 bp, 11 predicted proteins | sample UWRJL103311B2_FD_180933 | JGI IMG/M metagenome (GOLD analysis project Ga0247734, IMG submission 180933) | Plant litter microbial communities from Arlington Agricultural Research Station in Wisconsin, United States - UWRJ-L103-311B-2 | ecosystem: Environmental > Terrestrial > Plant litter >... | reverse complement strand
CTAAACGCTTTCCTTAAATGGATGCTGATCCCATATTATCATATCCCCAACCTTCCATTGCGTACAAGAAAACTGAGAACAGATCAACTCCCCAATTGACGCGACGTACCAAGTACAAAATTTCAAGTCCTCTTCTCCTTTGATAGTTCTTCATCAACAAAAGGCTCAGGGACCTCTGCCTCTCCATCAGACTCATCAACAAGGTTGTTTCTTGAGATGACCGTATCATCCAAATCCCCGCCACCACTAGTATCAAAGCCACTCTGACCGTAATCATCAGAAATACCTTGAACGTCATATGCGTACCCATCGTTCATATATCCAGTCGAACTCGATCCATCGCCGAAACCCTTACCAAAAGCACTACCGAGGTCTTCTCGTACATCCTCCTCATCACTCTCCGGCCTCAACGATGGGCCTTCAACAAGCTCCTGCTTTCTGCTACGCTTTGTAGGCTTGACAGTAGGAGCTGTAGTAGGCCAATATTCATCTGGGTCTATCATCTCCTCATCATCTGAGTATGGTTCCTCGTTAGCAGTTCTGGGATTGGCAGTAATGCCTTTCTGTTTATTCTTGTCACGAATATCACGTCTCACCGCCATCAACATCGCCTTTATCTCAGGCCACTTCTTTGAAATACCAAGCAGTGAATTGGAGGTACGCCATGGTGCAAGACGATCCCGATCCATGAGTCCATCACCCTTGGCTTTTCCATCGGCCACAAAACGAGATCCGGTTCGCTGAAGACGCTTGTAGTTGCGAGTATTGTAGGTGTTTGCGAGACGGTTCCAGAGTGGTTCGTGTTTATCCTGTAGTGAGCGCTCTTGTAGGTGAGCTTCCAATAATTCTAGAACGACGACTTTCTCGGATTCAAGCCAGTAATGACGGGTTTTACGCTTCCGATCAAACTGACGTCGATGTATTTGTTCACGCCATGCGTTCAACTTCTTGATGTGCTCCTTAGAGTTCCAATCCATACGGTGGGGATATCGGTAGAATGCTCCGGCTCCCTTTACTAGCTGGCGAGTACCTCCGTTATGAACCACTTTTCTAGTTTCGTACTGAACCACAAGCTTCGCTGGATCTCGTTTGCCCACCACGGCTGGAGTACGATCGACACCTCCGGTCGGCTCAACCGGGAGTTCACCACGTCTCTTTATTTGGTTCTTCTGGGCTGGCTCTTCATCTACTAACGTGCCAATTGGTCTGGCCGAGTAATTTGCAGGGCGACGAGACGAGGTTTTATGCTGATCGGCACGGGCGGTTGGAACAAAAGGAGATCGAAGGCTCACAGACGGAGCAGGAAGAGCTTGTTGTGCTTCACTAGTATTTACTGGTGGAGCTGGTGCTAGTGGTCCGGCAAAATTGATAGTTTGAGTTACCTTTCGAAGAAGTCGTGCGGGTTCACCAGGAGTGGCCTCTGGAGTGATTGGTGCTTGGATCTCTTTCATATCATCAACATTAAAGCCGCGACTAATATCTTCGGTGCTCCAATTGTTAAAATGCGATGTGCCATTTAAAGGACTACCAAAAGGCATGTTTGGCTCAAAGAATTTAATAGGAGCATATGGTGCAGAAGCAGAGTCAGGCATGATCGGTACGTGAGGAGCCTCTCGTTGGCTTGGGCTTTGCGCCGAGCGATTGGAAGAAGTAGGTCTAGGAGCATCAGATGCATGTGTGAGTTCTTCTTGGCTGAAGCATCCAAAGTTATGTGCAGACCCAGATGAAATGAGTCTGTGGTCGTAAGGTGGATATGGTGTGCGGTACTCTTTTCCTTGGTCAAAGCCACGTGTTTTTCCATTAGAAGAATTCATTCGACCACCAGCATATGAACGGGCTTGTGGTTGATAATGTGGGTGATAGCTTGTTGTGTGTGGTACTTGTCGATCAAAGCTAACTGATTGTTGAGGAGTGCTTGGTGGTTGCATATGCTCACTTGTGCTAATAAATTGTTGTCCACTGAAACTAGTGTTGTCCATGATACTTGGAGTCTAGTGCGAAAGGGTTAGTTGTTGATAAGGAAATAGAGATTCATAACATACGCCACCCGATACTTTGATTTCCCTCTCCTTCTGGTCATTATGGCCTCCGAATTGGCTGTCTAGGGATTTAATAGCACCTTCGATTCGCTCATCTGACCAGGTGAAGTGTCGACCTTCATTGAGACCAACAACATCGTTCATAAACGCAGTAAAGTATGTGTTAAAAGGCTGCTCGTTGCTATATAAGCGTTGTACTAGATCTCGGACTGTATCTCTCTGATCACCAGTCAGTGGTCCTGGTGCTGGGCCGACATAGGGAGTCTGGCCGCGTGAAAGTTCAACAAGGATGGCAGTGACGAGATGGATGGACTGCTGGACTTCTCGAAGGTCGAAGCCCCGAAACAGGCCTGATTGCTCGAGTGACATGACCGTTATGCTCAGGCGAATAGTGTATCTTTTTGCCAATAGCGCGTATTTCAGAAGTTTTGGCAAAAATATGGCTTGTGCCAATGATCCCATGCAGGTACGCGTTGATGAAAGCCCTCAGAATGGAGAAAGATTTTGTGTATAGCTTGAGACGACTGCTAGTATAGAGAGCAACAGCAGCAAATTACCACATTCTGATAAAGTTATGTTGTGTCGGAGGATGTGGGCAAAAAATGAGATAGTTTTGGGTGTGCCGAGATGTTGATATACCGAATGATTCGGAACTCCATACCCCTGTTGATATAAATGCTAGCGTTCTTTTTATTTTTTTTATTCACAAATAGCCAAAACCTCACTCGCCGGATAAGACTGCCCTGGGCATTTCAGCTTCCGGAATCCAGCCCTAGGCATAAATCCATCCGATAGTATTCACTGGGTCGCTGCTTTGTGATTTAGACATATCATTGTTATGCAGGTGCTATATGAAAACTTCTCAATGCGGCGCTAAAATTACTCTGATCGGCGTCAAAATCGAGCTGATGAAGGAGGAGAAATTAGTTGCATAAACATAGTAAATGCCATACCAAGAAGCCCAAGACTTCTTGATTCTTCATAAAATTTCTTTGCTGAATAATGGTAGTTACCAAGTTTTTGTAAAATGCTGATTTGGGGTAATGGTATATAGCAAAGTGCTTGTCGAGCAGACTTCTGTGATAGGTAGATGAGTAGGCAGTAGGGTGAAGAAAACACAAAAAATGCTAAATGTGGAGTGACAGTTCGTTACAGACGGCCATGACCAAAGGAACTACCAATGTATCCAAGGATACGGGACCGTGGCGAGAACTGAGGTTGACCAACTCACTTGAGCAAATCATTTTGTGTTTCCTCAACCTCAACCTCAACTTTAACTGCTTAGTCTACAAAGTGTGGGTGTGGGTGGCTCACGCTTAGAAATGCACCATTCCCCAGGTTGACCACCGTCGTTCGATATTTATCTAGGTGTTGTGTGTGTTAAGTCTTTCTTGTGGGTATCATACGCTTTTTGTAAATCCAGACCTGCAAAAATTTCACCTCAATAACCCACCCAAATCTCTCTCCATCCCAGTGACCCTCTCCTCGAGCTCTTTTTTCTTTCTCTCTAAGTCTCGAATCTCCTCCTCCTCTCTTGCAAGATCCTCATCCGTAATCATCTCTCCAAACTCCACCGCATCATTTTCTTCCTCTTCATCCTCACCACTCCAGGTCCCTCCACCATTCATCCGCCCGAACTCCCTCTCTAGCCGCTCAACCTTGGTCTCATAATGCCCCAACCCGCCTCTAATCTCCCTATACCTCCTTCTTAATGCCTCGATCCTTGCCGGTACCCCAGGCATACTATAAACACTATTTAACTTCTCCGCACCTCTCAACAACACCTCAAGATCAACCTCGGCCTTTCCCTCCGTCCTCTTGACTTCTTGGTGCAACTCAGCCCCAAGTACAGCAGCAACAGCGGTATTCCGTCTTGGTACTCTTTGGCCAGGAGTGACGCCTGTTGTTACTTCACCACCCGCAACATTGAAGACGGTCTGGCGTCGTTTGGATTCAGGCTGGGGATAGGGTGTTGCAGCTGTGGGTAGCAGCGCGGGTGGTGGGACGGAGAAGAGAGCCCGTTCGTGAGGCTCGGTATCTCGGATTAGGGAAGTGATGTCGGGGGTGGAGAGCATAGCATTTGTAAAGATCTTGGGTTGTGGAAAGCTGGGGTTGGGATGTTAGAGGGAGGGGTTGGAGGGGTGGTTCGCGCTCGCGCTTGGGGACGTACGGAAGGGTCGCTATTGATTCTGCGGAGAAGGAGATTTGCTCGAGGTGGCGGGCCAGGAGTGCCATTGCGATGGTGGTGGTGGTGGATGTTGTGTAGTTTGGGTGTAATTGGGGTGGTTTGCTGATGATAACTCAATATTGACCTGTTTTGGTGCTGGGCTGGTGAGCAGAGGGGACGCGTTGGTGAACCGCGACCAGCCAAGCCTAGGCCACCAGACCGACTGGTGGGTTATGTCATGTTATCAGATGTTCTGGCGCCTGATGATTAAGGCATCCATTGTACTGAGGAACGTACTCTACTTATGCATAAAAGAACAGCTGCAGTGCATGCTCATGTTCACTAGTAAGTGGTTAGTAAACACTCCAAAACATATCGACACTTCCAGCACACTACACTGCTTCTCTGACTAAGCTAGCTCATACTCGTATCTCATATTATTCATTGAAGCCTTGAAGCGTTTTCCAATTGGCAAATACTCCCGTGATGTGATGTCCTGCATCTTGAATCGTCTGAAAGTAATAGCTAGCGGATCACATGATCATCCACCATCTTTTTCTTGGAGATTTCCATCGTCCTCCTGTCCTATCCTATTCCGCCCTCAGTACGTACCTACGTACCTACACGGAGCAACATCGTTTGGGGGCCATGCACGCATGCCATCATGCTGCCATGTTCAAATCCCCATCTCCAATCCCCAATCTCCATGCTCTCGACGGTAAGAATTGGGTTCCGAGAGAAGCCCTTCTTCGCTCGCTCCCACACGCGCTTTTCTGTTGTCCACTCCCCCGTCCATCTAATTTTGCTCGTCGTCTCTTTTCAGGGTGTGGATGCCAACGCATCGGTCTCTCTCTTCTAATTATATCAGATAATTTCGGGATCAAGATTGATTTGCTGCACAGTCAAAAGCAAAGTGTCTCACGGCGGTCAGCACCTTGAAAATCTTCCCTCGCGAATCTCAACACCGCGCGCGTCCTGCGTCTACGTATGTCCCTTTAGCTTTTCGACTCCCCGGTCTCTCAACTCACGCGCCCCCCGTGGCATTTCCGCTCACTCTCCAGTCGGGAGTGAGTGGGTGAGAGTGGGCGAGGAGAGGAGTGGAAAGACAGCGTCTGGGTTGTCCCGTCCCATCCCATCCCATCCCATCCCATAGCTGCCCAACTACTGTACCAGGCAAGGGGAACAGGCAGCCCGACAATCCATTGCGAATAGCCTGAACTGCCAATCCCGTGGGAAGGATCTGGATCAAGCTTACACTACTACTGCCCCGGACCAAGCAGGAGGAGGGAGAAGGGAGAAGAAAGAAGAGACCACTAAAGCAGACCAAAAGACGTGCAGTGGTGCAGTGCAGAAAAGAAGTGAGGCAATCCCGAAAGCCCCGCCCCCAGAGTGGTAGAGGGAAAAATAGTGCGGCTTCATACCGGCGAAGATTCACCTACAGTACACACACACACACCCCTTTCCGTATATCTGCTACTACTCTCACCATCCATCTGACAAACTTGGGGAAGGACCGATAGATCCCCTCTGTTTGGCCTCCGTCCTGTTCACTCTTGTCAATTCCCTTCGTCAATCTCTATTATTTATATTGCTTCTCTCCTCAGTTTGGCCCTCGTTCTCTTGGCTCGTGCTATTCGGTGGCCCCAGACGACAGGCCTGCCCTGCATTAACGTGTTGCATCGTGGGATAGGACATGCCAGCGAGAGAAAAAAAAAAGTATAAGATCCGCACCACTCCCTTTTCAAACAATTACACACATCACAACATCCCAGCCCTTAACGCGCGACCACGCCGTCTCAATCTTCCCTTGCTGTTTGCATTGCGAAACAGCCCGGTCCCCTTTTCAATCTCGGAAACGCAACACAAGCGAGTCCATTCCTCAGAGTACTACACTGGCATTGCTCCGTCCATTGGCCGGTGACATATTACGGTTTAGACCATCTAGGAGCAACCACGCAACGAACGGAGGTCTAACAAAACCTGGCACCCCCTTTTAACAAGTCCATTATATTTCAAAGCCGCCCAGCACATTCGCATCTAAACGTTACGAACGGGCCCTGCGTACTCGAACTTAGGACTACTTATCATGAACTGCAATCCCCCTCAACCTCTTCCCTCTCCCACTTGGAGACGATATCTGCCACGGGCGTTGACGCCTTGACCTTGCTACATACAGCACACACAACCTAGTATCAACCTCGATTGACGCAGCCATGATGAGGCCAACCACCCCTAACTTCAATTTTGCCCAGCCGACTGGGCCGTCATCACCACCTGCAACCCCTACCACTGTTAAAAAGCAAACCTTCAACTTTTCAAAAAACCGCCGACAGGGCTTTATACATACTTTCGCAAGACCGCTCGATACGCACGACGGCACAATCACGCCAACTGGGAACGGAAACACATTCTCCTACAACCCATCCTACAACCTTTTCAATCACCTTGACCTCGAACTCTCCCCTCGCTCCTCCTCACATGCATCGACTGCCGTATCTAATGACAGTGATGATGACGATGACGATGAGCCCGATAGCCCTCGCCCTCGTTCCCCTACCTCCTCCGTTGGTCTACACCCACTACCAGCCTCGTCAAAACCTCGGATAGTTACACAAGGAAATTTTACAGTGGAGGAATTTGATCAGGAGGACTACGATGCCTTTGATTCTGATGCCGAATCCATACTACGTCCGCATCAGTACGAGGATGCCGACTCGGAACGCGCTCGTTCTACACGCGGGTCTGTACGAGGCTCAACAAAAGCTTCTTCACCAAGCCGTGAATTGGATCCCAATATTTTGCATGGGATCAGCAATTTAGATTGCAGTGACGAGGAGTATAATGCACGTGAGGCATGGCTAGAGACCCAGAAGGAAATGAAGCGAAGGAGGAGACGCAGCTCTGGAGTATCGAAGCGCAGCCACGCCCAGAGTGTGGGAAGTGATACGGACGATGAGGATCTCCTTCCCAAAATGGAGGGTATCAATGATGTGGGATCGAGCGCACGGCGTTTGCGACGAAAAGTTGCCGGGGAACGAGGAAGTTTGATATTTGATGATCCTCCAGCCTGTATTGAGGAATTAGAAGAACCTGAAAGCTGCGAGGAACTAGTTAGTGTGGAAGAAGATGCAGATGGGCAGGGCGTGGATAGCAATCTGCCTTACTACCAGCAGATGGACGTCGATTCCGACGATGAGTAAGATGAATGAATCACGACATGACGAATTTACGAAGTATTGAATTAGATGGATCTACGACAATGGCATATATGCTAGGCAGGGACAGCTTAGTTTAGCGAGCATTAATATGGCAACATAACGATTCTTTTTCTTCAGTACAACAAGGCATTTTGAGTCAGCATTGGGCACAGGCATAGATAGATAGCATTTGTTTTTCCTGGAATGAGAGAACATTAGCTTCTCCACCCTAAAATTACTTCTCTGATCTGACTGCCTTCGTATCAAGTCTCTCCTTATTGATAACTTGGTTCCTATTTACGCGTCTTATTCCCTGTGAATGAACTTGGGAGTCGGTCATACACCTCCTTTCCCCATAATTCCAGATCATGGCGTAGCAAACATTAAACTATGACGTGGAGCCTGAAGTACAGACAGCATGTTCGCATATTCGCTTGTTGGTAGGGCATGTTGTGTAACCTGCTTTTCCCGCTGTTCCCGCATTTATTCATTTATTCATTCACTCCTTCTGACAAGTTTGTGTGTTCTGATTTCTCTCTTCAGGATCAGATCAGCGGAGCGAGTGAGCGCTATTGGGACATGGGCTGTAACACCCTCCGGGGCGAGGAGTGAGTGGGATATATATCAATGAAGCGCAGCAGCATGTTTAAGCACGAGAAAAGAGGATTTGATTTGATTTAGGTTATGTTACGTTTACTTTTGTTGTCTCTCTCTCTCGTGGGTTATTTCAGGTTGTCCAATATGGGATTTTTTAAGCAGGTATAGAATGTTAAAATGCGTGGCTTGGTGTGTTGTATTCCTGGGGAAAAAGGAAGAGAGAATGAATACTTCTTGAGAAACCTAGCTCTTGTACGAAGGTTTTATTCTAATATACATCTAATGTACAAATCATAAAGAAACCAGATGAATGGTTATTTCTTTCTTTTATTCATACACGCACACTCACTGACGTTGCGAGAAGCTGTAAATAAATGAAATTTCATAAACCTATACAGATGAATTCTAGGCTAGCACTAGTACGTGCTTTATTCTAGCTTATTTCTTGTCAATAATTGAGCCGAAACTATTCAATTGGTATAAGTTGCAATTGTTGAACACCTACAGTAGTTTAAGTAAATATCTTTATGCCTATTAGGTATAGAAAATTAAAGTTGCATATTTCGTGTCTTATGTGTGAGTTGGTTTCTTCAGCCTTGTGAGATGAAAGTGGGTCCAAGTCTACTGTAAACTAACTGCTTTCGGGTAAGAGAGTTCAACCTCACCAACACCGAACCATTAATCACAAACGATATCTCGCCATCCACCAAGGCAGCCGTTGCATTTGAAGACGCTGCATTTGGTGCTATTTTTAATAATACTAATATCTGCATCTCCATCATAACTATAAGGTTGAAACCGCCATAATGAACAATGGCCAGGGCCAGCCCTCTCAAGGGCAACCCCAAGGAGGGCAACCAGGACAGCCTCAGACAATGCATCTCTTCAAGCCTGGCAACATGAGAAATCTACCTGAACCATTTACGGCAGCAGAGAAGCAAAAATGGGAACAAGGGTTGACAGCATTGTGGGCGCAGATGGAGAAGTTTGGACCGGAGACTACCCAGCATCAAGATGCGAAGCGGAAGCTGTTTGAATTCTCAAAGACATTGGCGCAGAAGTTACGGGATAATGCCAATCAGAAGAAAGCTCAGGCAAATGCGCAAGCCCAGGCTCAGGCGCAAGCTCAAGCTCAAGCTGAATCTGCAGGAAGACCAGCGGCCCAGGGAGGTCAACCGCAAGGAGCTGCAAGTACCAATGTCTCGAATCCTGAGCAGCAAAGATCACAGCACTTGCTCAACAACCAACCAATTCCACAGAAAATCTTAGATCATATGGCCACGATGCAATTCATAGCTCCTCCCGGACAGTCAGATCCAGCAAGTTGGCTAAAGACATTGAAGGATAAATACCAGTCTGCTTTAATGCAGATGGACAAGGCCACCGCAAAAATAAATGCTTTGAAACAAGCAGAGGATCAGATGAAGGCAGATGGCAAGCAGTTCACAACTGAGCATGAGAAGGGTTTCAAGGACCAAAGAGCCCATGCTATCAAGAGCCATGGAGAGGCCAGGTCCTGGGTTGATAAATTGCGTGTGCAACAATCAGAGCTGAGAGAAAAAGTTGGATCTGGTACGAATGGAAATGGAAATGCGAATGGAGCCGGCAATTCGGGTCCTACTCCAATCCGGCCTCCTTTGAATTTGCAACAGCCAGCAAATCCAACTTTACAGAACACTCAGACTGTAAATGCTGCTATTGAGGCTGCTAGAAACCAACAGAACATTGCAGGACGTGGACCGCAGCCAAATACGCCAGTATCCATGCCGAACCAGAACGGACCACAGCACTTGCCCCAGCATCAAGGTGGACAGGTGCAGGCTATCAAACAGGAAGCCGGTGTTACACAAATCAACACACAGATGCAAAGCAGACCAATGCAAAATAATAACTCTCCACAATCTGCAGTTCCACAGTCTGCACATTCTGTAGGGCCTCAGTCTGCAACGGGTCCTCCCCCGATTGCAAGAGCTCTGACGCATCCTCAGGCATTGCAGAACGCCGCTCGAACATATTCCAGCGGGCAAACTTCGGGCACTCCTGGTGTTATGGGACAGCACCCGCACTCCCATGCGGCAGGAGCGGGCGCGCCTCGCGAATCTGGTAACGTGATGACGCATAAAATGCCTATTCCCAAGTTTCTTGCAGAAAGCACGCGACAACCACCACAACCAGTACCAATGGCGCCTTCACGACCAAGTTTCTCTGGTGGCCCAAATTCCTCCAGCAATGGAGTTATCGGTCAGCCTGCACTTCAAAAAGCTCCTGTCTATAGCATGGATGGTGATGTCGACCGTGTACTCAACAAGAAGAAGCTTGATGAACTTGTCAAGCAAGTCACTGGCGGTGGAGAAGGTCTAGGTGGTGGAGAGGGATTGACCCCCGAGGTTGAAGAGGTATGTCTATTATTATGTTTCTCGCAACTAGCTTGTACAGTTCCTCCTTGATACGCTGTTTCTAAGTGAGGGCCATATCGCAAATACCAGCCTCAAGCACTTTAGTTATCAAAAGCCTAACTAACGAAACTAGTCTATCTTGACCGTTGCAGACACTTTCGTCGACCAAGTCCTTCAAGCAGCCTGTAACAACGCCAAGGAACGCGGCTCAACCGTCCTCGAAATCCGTGATATCCAGCTCACTCTCGAGCGCGGCTACAACATCAGAATTCCAGGCTACGCTAGCGATGAAATCCGTACTGTTCGCAAGATTCAACCCTCCGCAGCTTGGATCAATAAGATGAGTGCGGTTCAAGCAGCAAAGGTTACTGGAGGTAGGGGTGATAATTGATTGCATTTTGGGAGTTCTTGGCGGGAAATCACCTTGTCTTTTGGAGTTGGAGGATTGGTGGTAACGATGGTCTGGGATGGGCATACGGGCATACCATCGCTCTTGTACAAAAGGAGCGTCGATTTCTACGGACTCATATATGCTTACAGAGGATATTGATAGGATACATCATTCTTGCATAAGCTTTCGATTAATGCAATACATTACTCGTCAAAATCTGATGCACGTGACATTTTGAGTTGATAATAGATGAAATGTTGTAGTCATGCATCCCAAGTTCTTCTATTGATCCTAATTGCACAACACAGAGTCCTTCACATTGAAGAATTACCAAATAACTCCCATCTCTACTATTCTTATCTCGAAAGATCTTCCATTAAGTTCTTACTACTGATTGCCTCAGGCGCTACTACGCTGCAGGACGATTAAAAAGCGGATCCCAGGCTACAAGGTGTGCGAAACTCTCGGCGCTCACGTGTAGTGCTGTCTGTACTGTCCCATCCCAAGCCCAAGCTCGGTTTTGGACATCAACAGCTTCACAGCAACCGTCAATACCAACTCACCCACAACCCCGGAGAATCGCTTAGTCTATCTCCCATCCATATCTAGCACTCCGAGCGAGTAGCCCTACACTCCTTGATACCCGTAACCTTCACCACACCCAGCACATCGCGATCCCCTGGAAGGCAAGCTCTACGTCACGTAACTGGCGCCTTTGTCACGTACGTTGAACATCTCGATATGCCCAGCAAGACTCCCCACACGAACGGCACCGATCCGGTCGAGAATGGTATCAACGGAACAAAAGATATCGAAATGAAAGATGATGCGCCAACTCCGTTGAAGGGTGGAAAGGGCAAGAAGGCCAAGGAAGGAGAGGATGAAATGACGGTCGTCGTACCGCCCCCTAAAGGCTCAAAGCTGTCAGCTCCTCCTACGAAGGATGATGATGGCGATGTCGCTATGGATGGCGCGGCAGATATAAATGGAGAGGATGCTGGTGCCGTAAAGGTTGATCCGGTCACTAAGGCCGTAGCAGGTGTGTTATGAATTAGTTTACCTCTTACAAAGCACGGCTAACCTCTCATCTTTTTCTTCCAGATATCAAAAGTAACTTCCCATTACTGGAGCGTGCCGTTACTTTGTTCGATGCTAGATTTTCCCTCCGAGCCCTACGATCAATCTCCTCCATCCGCAAACGCCTTACTCCTGACATTCTTGCACAAGTTATCACCGAAACATACCCATCAACAAGTCCAGCAGCAAAGTCCCTACTACACACCCTTGATCGAGAGCATACCGTATTTGGCAAGAGTTATTCGAGTGACATGGACATCGATAACGAGGCCCGACCAAAGTCTGCGAAGAAAGAACCAAAGGACGTAATTCCCGAAATTGATATTTTCCTAGGTATTTTGACACAAATCTACTACTTGGACAGCAAGAACAACCACAAAGGTGCCGTATTCTCTGCACATCTTGCTGAACGGATACACTCCTTGAACCGCCGGACTCTCGACTCCCTCTCTGCTCGGG
>Ga0247734_1002411_pt1 | contig 12327 bp, 9 predicted proteins | sample UWRJL103311B2_FD_180933 | JGI IMG/M metagenome (GOLD analysis project Ga0247734, IMG submission 180933) | Plant litter microbial communities from Arlington Agricultural Research Station in Wisconsin, United States - UWRJ-L103-311B-2 | ecosystem: Environmental > Terrestrial > Plant litter >... | reverse complement strand
AAGCGAATAGGAATACGCCCAACCGCCAGGTAAGCACTCGTTGTCAATGTACTGAGTGTGCACTTATTCCGCGCCCTCAGTCTAGTAAGCGCGTACGCTTTGTCGAAGGCAGAAATACATATAGACTATTCTCCAAGGAAGATTTTGAATTTATTGAGGTAGGCGTATTCCGATTGGAGAGATCTCGTATTGATACCTACTTTTTGCAATACCAGCTCTCTGAGTCGGACCAATGGACCTGCAAAAAATCCTACGCATACACAAGTCCCGATGAGCCTGATCCTTGGATCACCTTGAAAAATGTGGTCGCCAGATACGATGATAAGCTGAGGAAAGGTTTGAAGAAGAAACATCTTCATATGCCTCTCATCGTATACGTCACCCGAAAACGCAGTCGTTCTTTCCAGGGGTTTCTCGCGATCGCGGAAAAGGTGGTTAACATGCTAGCTTCGAAGCAATTTTCTCAGGAAGAGAAGAACGAACTGTTCGACATCTTCGTCTCCCTGGATAGCATGATGGTCATTATGATCAACGACGCAGAACAATACGGATGTGCTAGTCACCTCATCACAAGGGAAACCGTTCAAACATGGAGAAGACTTCGATGTACTGCAATTGGACCACAATGGGGTCTTTCGACTGCATCCCCCAACCATTACTTCAGCTCTCTCCACCCTTGTGCTATTCTCGATGCTTCTAGGACTTCCAGATGGTGCACGAGAACAGGTCGGAGACTTCAAAGGCACGCTTACGGGCTATACAACGTCTTGGGAGCAATTTGTGACTTTCTGGAGCTCGAGATTGGAGGAGCTGCACTCATGTGCTGGCAAGAATTGAAAGAAAGTCTCAATCTCGGTCTTACGCTACTACAATCAGTGTGTCTCTTCATATTTCTGAAGGACACCCCGATGATGCGCTAGAGGGTACCGGCGCTGGTTCAGAATTCAGATACGATGTGTTTCTATGAGCGCGTGATAGTCTACTAGTCTAGTAAAAGTAGTTATTAACAGAAAAAATGTGTGTGTGTATGTCCCGCTGTACGCTTGTTTCGTGTGAACTGGTTGAAGCGACGCCACGTGAGAAAGTGATCGAGGCGGGAGCTAGGCGGGAGCTGTGCGTCAGATCTCCTTGGTGCAGACGACCACCAACCTAATACGGCTAGCAACCAGCGCCGTTCATGTCCTCCTCAACCTCTGCTTCCCAATCTGCAGCGGCGGCGACGTCGTCGGAAGCGTCGGGGTCCTTCTCTGCAGGCGGTTCTAATTTGAAGGTCATTGAGAGCCACTTCCCCCCACCTCCCCGCGTTGCTAAAGGTGTAAACTGCTTTGCTAGATCGTTGGTATTATTCTGGCAGTCGTCAGTGGACTCCTCATTGGATCTAGCTTTGTCTTCAAGAAGAAAGGTCTGCTCAAATCGCAAGCTGGAGGACCAGCCGGAGAAGGTGTTGCCTATCTCAAGTCGGTGCGTCCTTGATTCTTTGCCATACACTGCCTTTTTGCTCATTTCAACCTGCTAGCCATTATGGTGGCTTGGAATGTCCAGTACGCTTCCTCCCTTATTGCCTACGTTGCTCAAATCTAACACGTTATCTGTAGTGATGATATTAGGCGAGCTCTGCAACTTCGCTGGTACGGGAACCCGTTGCCCATGATGTCTATTTGCTCCGCATCTCACGTTGTCATTACAGCCTATGCCTTCGTCGAAGCTATCGTTGTAACACCTCTTGGCGCTCTTTCTGTCGTCGTCTGCGCCATCCTATCCTCCATATTCCTTAAAGAGACACTCACACTGTTCGGCTGGCTCGGATGCGGTCTTTGTATTGTGCGTCTACTTCCAGTATCATCTTTCCTTGCTGGCGCTGACTTCGTTTCTTCAGATCGGTTCTGTGGTGATTGCACTCAATGGTATGGCCATCGCATACGAAGGCAAAAACCTTCCTAATTCTCGACCTAGGTCCTAGCGAAGAGACAGTTGGAGAGATTCGAAAGTTCGAAAAGCTTTTCGTAGCACCCGGATTTCTTTCATACACTGGAGTCATTGTTCTGATATCGCTATCGATTATCTTCTACTTTGGCCCAAAGTGATTCACTACATGCGTCTCCTCCTTCCGCCAGTATCTGACCATGACTTTCATCCAGATACGGAAAGCAGTCCATGCTGTGGTACATTATGGTCTGCAGCATGATCGGTGGTATCTCTGTCTCTGTTACAACTGGTCTTGGCGCATCCATCGTCTCTACAGCTAAGGGCAACAACCAGGTAAAATCTCTTTGTCATGCTAATGTTAAGATTCAGCTGACCTTCATCCTAGTTTGACTACTGGTTCATGTACTTCTTGCTGGCCTTTGTGGTCGTTACATTATGTCAGTCTTTAATGCAGTTAATGCCTTGCGCAATTCCTGATAATGGGTCATAGTAACCGAGGTGTATTACCTGAATGTAGCGCTGGCGCTCTTCAACACTGGTATGCCAGCCAAAGTCTCTACATGCCTCAAACACTGATGCTCTTCCATACAGCCATGGTCACTCCAACATACTATGTGATCTGTGCGTTGACGGCCATCTCTTCCATCCCTTCCTTACTCATCTGGATCTATAGTCACTTTCTTCTCTATCATAACGACGATCATCTTGTTCAGAGGTCTTGCTGCATCACCTAAAGAGATCATCACACTTGTCATGGGCTTCCTGACCATTTGTGTCGGCATTACTATCTTGCAGTTGTCCAAAGTCGACCCTGTCGAATTGAAAGGAAACGCAATGCTGGACAGGCGTTCTACCTTACTACTACAAGCTGCGAGGGCGAAAACTGAAGATACAGATCCAGAGAAAGGACCTACAGGGTTAGAAGATCCTGGAATGGATGCTTTACGAGGATCATTTGGAGCATTTGGGAGCATTATCAGAGCGCGAAGTGTTAGGAATAGCATTGCAAGGTCCGTATGTCATCACTTTTTTGTTGCAGCGCTCATGCCCTACATTATGACAGCCGGAAATCTGGCGGTACTTTCCAAGGTCGGCCACCAGGAGCAGCTGCACCATACGACCCTGCACATCCATGGGCTGCTCCAATCACTTCCTCACCCTCATCTTCTCATTTCATGGGATTAAAGCGGCACCAGCTCTACGATGCGCCTATGCCTGGAAGTATAGCTCCCTCTGATGCCGGTGCGACGCGCGGCGATGATGGATCCAGTATGATAAGCGGCAGCGCAAGATCATCTACCTTCAACAACACTAAGAAACCAACCATCAAATTTGACAGTACAGACGTCGTACATCAATACCATCCGACGGGGCAAGGTAGCACAGGTCAGCGAGAGGATGTAGAGGCTATTCATGCTCACAGATCTGCTGTTGGAAGTCCCTCGAACACAGGCTATCCGCCTTCATCAGCAAGACAACACAGTGTCGACGATAGCATAACAGATTTACTAGATGATCGTTATAGAGATCCCTTCCTCGTACCACATAGCGCACCGCCAACAACTGGGGAGTACGCACGAGGGCATGCTGATTCCAGAACTCTGTTCACCGATGAACCACAAAGGGATTCCATGCGCAGTTTCCCTAGTGTCACGGACTCTGGGAAGAGCTGGGATAGTACAGTAGTTCCAGAGGAGCGTTCAAGTACAGCCAGCGATGACTCTGAGCGTGGGAGGAGACAGAACAGGAGCTACCCCAGGGGAGGGTTTGAAGATGACAGAGCGGAGAGTGTGGGCTTGGTTGCACGGAGGAGCACAGACGATGATAACGAATATGACGAACCACCAAGCATACGACTGGTGCAAAAGGGCCGCTGATAATCGGCGACTTGCTTTTCTTTCTTTTTTACGCTTTGCTCTGTGGCCTACCTTATTGAATGTAGAAATGGGACTATTATCTCTGACTCGTACTCTTGTTTCCATTTCCTTTTGATTTACATACATACTGGAAATACATCTTTTGTTGTACATGTATGCGGAACAACTAATCGAGGCGAAGAGTTCCTGGAACAATCTCAATCCAGTAGCTGTAATTTGAGCATTAGACACGTTAGCTGGGTTATTATAAGTGGGAATGGCATACCCATCTGGATCCAAGATGAACGCGATGTGGCGCATTTTCCCATCGGAAGGCCTCTTCTTGAACTGAACACCAAGTTTCTCGAATCGCTCGCAAGCTTTCTCGACATCATCGACAGTAATAGCAATGTGGCCAAATCCACGGCCAGGGTCGCTATTCCCGTTTGCGTATCCGGCGAAGGAAGGATCGGACTCTGTGCCATGGTTGTGCGTCAACTCCAAGATGCCTTCGCGTGCGAAGCGCTGCTGTTTCTTCTCCTCTGCAGATAACTTTCCACCGCTATGGTCGAAGGCGAGGAAGTAGAGCGTAAAGTCGTCAAATTTGGACTCTAGTTCCCGTAGTTAGCTCACGTTATTGGCGACGTTAACTCACTCACCAGAAACCAGATCCATTCCAAGCACCTGTGCGAGAAAATGCTTAGATGCTTGGATTGTCGACAGGGAATTGAGATCGAGTTACCTCAGTGTAGAACTGTATCGATACTTTGGGATCCTTTACACGGATCATCGTGTGGTTGAACTAGCACAATAAGACTCCGGAGCGCTCTGGATAAAACAACGGCTCACTGCGAAGCTTGCGGTCTCTGCTGTACGCGGCATGGTGGTGGTTTGACTTCAAGTGTAGTAGCGATATGACGTCACTGATCTCCTCAATTTTCCTCGTACTATATTCTAAAAATAAAAGCCTAAATAAATTCAACATCGATACAAAGCATTTGGAAAAACAAAAGCGGCTTGATACTGATACAACACGAAAATAGATTAAAAAAGCACTAGAGTGCGGACAAAGCAGATAACACGAGTTGCACAGTGTGGTCGTCCAACCCTTCCAAGTTCGTCAATGTCTTCATGACGGCCGCTTTCGACACCATAGACGAGTCCAAAGAACTCTCCAGCATATGAGCCTCTCTCAGAGAAGACACTGCGTTTTGAATGCGACCTGCCAGTGAGTCGATTATGAGCATCATGTCTTGATCTTCCGACTTTTGCGTCATGGGAGGGAGCAGTACTGTGGGATCTCCGTACAGGAATAGGGACTGAGGCGAGTCCTCAGCGACTTCCACAGGCTCCAAGCTAATCTTCCTCTCTGTCCACGTCTTGAAGACTCTCCCCATCGCCAGCGCTTCAAGTCTCAGACACATAACACCAAGCTCTCGCATCTGCGCAACATTGAAAGGAATGCGGGATGTTGAAATCTCTTCCTCAGGAGCGTCAGGCTGGATGTCTTGTCGCGTCTCTAGCCCCCTGGGATAAATCATGGACAGCATCTCTGGAACCTCTAACCCCTTCAGCTTTACTTCTCCAACAGGAACGATCACCACCCCGAGGCGCTTTAAAGCCTCGATTGCATCCATAGGATGCTGGTCTGACAGTTCGGTTTCGGCGTCAGAGTTCAGGATCCTCGTATTGATCTCTCGGATGACATCTGCGCTGCAGCAAATCTCTCCACCAGCCGCTCTGGCGCTTACGCGAGCTGAACGATTTACCATAGGTCCGAAGTAGTCCATACGCTTCGTAATGGGATCCGGTTCGCACAACGGAGCGCCGCAGTGTATGCCCATGCGGACCGACAGTCCCTTCGCTATGACTCTCCCGCTGCTGTCCACGATTTCTTTGCCATCAGGAGACTCTGTGATTTCAAGAGGCCACTGCTCGTTCAAAAGCTGTAGTTGCACTGTCAAGCAAAACCAGACCGCGGAAAGCGTCGAAGGGAATGAGCAGATGAAAGCGTCTCCTTCTGTCTTGACTTCATAGCCACCACAGAACCGAAGCTGTCGACGAATGAGCCTGTTGTGAAGGTGCATGGCTGTCGGCATCCCGGGATTTACTTCCCAAAGGTGAGTCGAGTTTCGAATATCCGTGAACACCATGGCAATATGCCCAGTAGGTGCAGGCACTTCATCTGCCAGTCGACGTATGTCACGGTCAATGATCTCGTCTCTGATCCTTCGTGGCATTACTATAGAATCAATAGTGGGCTGTCGATCCCTCGACTCCGGAGGCTTGAACAAGTCTCCTACTGTAATGACCATGATCATCGTACTACCCTCCGCTCCATAGCTGATCGCAAGATCTCTTAGTTTCTGCGCTGCTATCATAGGGTCCCCTTCTCTTCGAGCTATGTCCACCGCAGTTTGGTACGAGACGTAATCCCAAAGCCCTCGGTTTCCAATGATGACGAACTCATCCTGCTCAGACAGCCTCCATGCCTGCAAGTAGGGTCGAGCATTGACCATAGGCATAAGGTGGAAGAATCCGAATGAACGCGACAAGTCAATCTCGTCGTTGACCAGGCCCGGCGGAGATATCCATCCTTCAGCACCACGTATTCTCGCAGTCTCCTCACGATCATATGGGTCGTGCTTTCGCGAGAGAAGAGCTGCCGAGCCTGCGCGAGAGACTACTGCAAGCGCATTTCCGGCGTTGGCGACATACATGGTCTTCCCTCTGATATAAAGGGCGACACCTGAAGCCCCACTTTTCTGGTAAGAGAGATCTGGAACAGCGCTGTCTCGAGAACCACCACTTCGAGTTGACATCTTCCTTGTCGTCGACCGGCTGGAAAACAAGTAGTCGTGCAGATCTTGATTTGCAATCAGAAACGACCTCCTGAGAGCATCCAGGATGTCGTTTGGCTGATCAGATGACAATCGGCTTAGCTGGGTAGTTAGGATGGGTATGAAATTTTCGTGCAAGTATTTCGCGAGACGGTTTGATGACGTGGGTGCAGATTTCGGGGGCTCTGTTCTTCCGAACATGGCAAACACAGCTTCATCTTTGCGACCAGGGAACTCGTGAACAAGATCCAGCATATTGAGGTGATCAAATATCCCAAGTGTGTCGGCAATACCATACGCCATCCCATTGACAGTCGATTGCGATGTTCGAACTCGTCTGTCATCAGTTTCGTCGGGGATATCACCTCCGTTCATGCTTCCAGTGGTGACATCCATCAAGCCCAATACACGCAATCTTGGCAAGTTTGCGAATCCTGCCATGGATTGACGCGTAATAGCGCCTAAATCTCGACTCTGCCGTTGACTACCTTTGAGGGCTTCTGGCTTGATCTGTAACCTCTTGTTCCCGGAGAGATTGAGATACTTGAGGGACCTATTGAAATTCCTGAAAAATAAGGTCAGAATCTTCGTCATAACGCAACGCATTAAAAACCTGGCATACCAGTTCCAATCGAACTCTGTGTTGTTGATGTTGTACTTCAGGAGATTGCTGCCGACGTCCAAAGACGTAAGGCTCTGGATCTCTCCAAGTTCCTTCGGAAGCGTCTGCAGCCGATTTCCGTTCAAAAACAAGAGCGTTAATCTGGGCAGGGTATGTATGTCCTCCGGCAGGCTCGTCAGCTGATTGCCACTCAGGAAAAGCTTCTGTAGCCCCTGTAGATTCTTGCAAAGGGAAGATGACACCTCGGTGAGCTCGTTAAACGAAAGGTTCAAAACACAGAGCTCCCTGAATATGGCTATAGGGAGAATGCCTTGATCCGTGAATTGGTTCTCGCCGAGATACAGATTTGCGAGCGACCATCCTAAAGGAGGAAGGGAGATAGAGCTTGCCGAAGATACAGACATCTTCCGGTCCGAAAACTCGACGTTGGACCGAGTACTGCTTGTATGTATTGAGCTGGTGCCGTTTCTGATGCCAGGCGGCGGAGTAACTGAAGATGATGAGGGGGGAAGGGGAAATTTGGTGAGAAGATTTGATGTTAGGTTGATTGAGACAAGTGAAGCACAATTCCACAAAGTAACTGGTAGATCTGTGATGCTATTGGCATGCGCATCGAGAGACACGAGTTTCTGCAGTTGCCCGACGCTTTCGGGAAGTGTCTTCAGATTGTTATCGGCACAAGTGAGCTCTTCAAGCAACACGAGTTCACCTAAACTCTGTGGTAAAACTTGCAGCTTGTTGTAGTCCAGTTTGAGTGTGCGCAAGCCAGCAAGCTGGGAGAACACTAGGTCGTCCAGCGATCCCAATTGAGCATGCGAAAGATCCAGCGCGGAAAGTGTCATCGCTGCGCCTGGAAGTTGGGTCAACGAAATTCTGGTGATCTCGTTATGAGAAACATCAAGAGTATGCAGACATTTCCCGGCGGACATGTGCAGGGCTTGGAGTTTGTTGTGGTCCGCAGAAAGCTTTTTCAAGCTGGGTAGCATATAGACGTCTGCGAGCTCTATCAGGTTGTTCCGTCTGCAGTCAAATGTGTGCAGTTTAACGAGACCCGAGCACCCGCGCGGAAGCGTCTTGACCTGGTTTCCGACCATAACAAACCGAAACAAGTTTGTGAGTTTGCCGATGCTCTCTGGAAGCTCCGTTATCATATTAAACGAAATGTCCAGGTCCTGTAGACACTCCAATCCGCACACGACCTCAGGAAAGGTGCGAAATTTGTTGTTGGAGATATTGAGGGTGACCAGAGAATACAACCGAGGAAAGTACCAAGGCAGCTTTTCTATTCGATTGTTCTGCACGAACAAGGAACTTAATCCTGGAATCTCGTCTAGAACTGCATCCTCTAGATCAGCGATCCTGTTGCTCGACAGGTCCAGTTGCCTTAGGGTCCTGCTGTGGTGTATACTGTGGGGAACCTTCTTCATCGCCATGTTCGATAACCGCAGGTCACGAAGAGCACTGCAGCTTTGGATGAAATCAAGCGGGATGTCCAGCATCGGATTACGAGATAGAAACAGTCCAACGATTTGGTCCGCGTGTTGATGGAGAGTGACAGGGATTGTTCGAAGACTGCGCGCCGCAAGATCTACCCACTCATACGAACTGAGTGTTGAGTCCTCCTCCTAAAGCCCACCAATCAGTTCCAACCAAAGCCATATAAAGCTGAGCACAGTCTACTCACACCTCCACCCAGTACCTGGCTCTTATACACAAACTTCAGCAGAAACAAAAGACCCTCGCCAGCAAGTATGTCAAACCCATCTGCAGGATCATACCCAGCTTGCTCGAGCCTGCGCCGCACAATATCCGCTGGCCTCTCCGTGGAGGCCAGTACGCGCTCTGACATATTTTTTGTTATCAACTCAAATGCCAGAATGAACTGGAAATAACCTCGCACCTCGACCCCGTTCTTTTAGATAAAGACGGTGACTTTCACGGTCCTCTCCGAGCAGTAACTTGGAATTCAACCTGGGTATCAAATCTGCTACAGTCACCTGGAAGCCAACTTGGACCATATGGTAGGTGTTATTTGGTCTATAGACTCGAATCGAATAGTTTCCTCTGCCCCTGGGTGATGTCGACTTCAAGGACATCGACCTCTTAGACATCGACATCGTACTCGCAGTAGGCGAATCTGGTGTCGGCAACCGTTTCTCAGGTTTCTTCTTGATGAGGCCTGGCGCTAAAGATATGCTAGATTTCTTCCTCACTCTCATCTCGGGAGGCGGTGCAAGAGATGCCGGCGGGTGGACTATACCCTCTCCTACATCTGTACCACTGCCATCGGAATGTGTGACAGGTCGACTAAACTCTAGTAATCTACCACCAGAGTTCTCGTCATCTGAGCTCGAATATCCTTCAGCAGGATCTGGTTCATCTTTCTCCACAGCCCAACTCTCGGGAGCATCCCAAAGCGCACCCTTCGACCCGGTGCGCTGGTGTTCAAGTGAAGCACGTCGTGGATTCCGCCGGGGTGGTGGTAGTGGTACTCGGGGGAAATTCGTGGAGGCGAATGGGTTGTGGAAGTCGGAATGACTCAGAGGAGGCGCTCTGGTACCGTATCCTTGTATAGGAGTGATGTGGGAAGTACTACTGATGATGCTGTCACGAGAGGGACGCCGACCCTGCACCAAGGTCGCTGTAGAGGTAGAGGCGGTGACAGGATAAGACCGGTCGACTATCTCATCAATATCGTCAAAGTTCGTACTGAGCTGCAGTTCGTCTTCCCTTGGTGGTGGTAGAGTGGGCTGATCGAACGACCCTAGGCTAGTTGAAGATGGTTTCTTCTTCCGAGGTTTGGCTTTACCAAGCATGGATGAACTGCTGGCGGAGGGTGTAGAGTAGAATTGCATGGTGGTATCAGGAATGGATTGGGCCTGTCGCAAATAAGGGTGCTCCGTTTCATCTGAACCAGACCGCAAGCGGGCCCTGGAGGATCGTTTCTTCATAAGACTGGACAGCATGCTTGGTTTGAACTTGCGAATGCTCAGAGAATCTGTGCTTTCAGAAGGAAGTCTTGAATGGTTTGAATCATAATTCACAGAGAGCAGCCCGTTCTCTGTTACGTCGAGGGTGGTCTTTGACGATTCAGATGATCGGTGCCGGCCGAGGGAGGCAAGGGAAGGGGAATGTGGGAATCCAAATCTCTGCTTGTTTGGATTGTTCGGAGGAGGGGAAGGTTCCTACACCGGTCCTCATGGTCAGCATCATGTACACGCATAGCAGTGACAAACAAGGCGAAAAGGCGCGTAACAGCGAGAAACTCTTTGTCTGCTTGGACGTATCCATCCACGCTTCTGATAATTTCCGAGGCCTCAAAGCCTATAAAGAAAAAGCTAGAAGAGCTCACCGGTTCATCCCAAGGCGCTATATCCTGGTCTGGCTTGCTGGAAATATGGATCTCAGGTGCTATCAACGCTTGCCCATGCTCGTCGACGATATCAGCTGGGAATTGCATGACATGAACTGTAGACGAAGACCTTCTGCGCTCGTTGGAAATCATTCTGAGCGCATAGGTGACCTGACTGTCGTACAGCAAAGACGGGTCGAGGTTGAAAGTGACTAGTAGAGAACAAGGTGCAATATATCATCCCGGCGACTGGCTTGTCAATTACCGGATCAAAAATTCTGCGCTGATCCGGAGGACTACAAAATTCTATTTTGTCCATCGAATTTTCCCGACGTTTCAAAGAAGCACTTGGAAGGATAATTGTATACTGTTTTTGTTGATCGTTGACTAACTACATAGTCAAGAAAGATAGGGAGAGTCCGAGATACCACAATAGATACTGGTAAGTAAATAGGTAGGGCAAAGTCCATGCTCGATAACACGGTGAAAACAGAAGTTTAGATCCGAAAAATCTGTAAGTATGTATGTATACGAGCAAAAAAGAGTATTAGGCATTAGAAGGCGTAAGTAAAAAGTCCAAAAAGGTCCGAGTCGAGTAGAAATACAGCAAGTCCAAAGCAACAAAACAAATGATTAACAGAAGAAAGGCGAACGAATCGAACTAGCGATAAATTAGTGTACAAGGTTTTATGAGTCCATGCCATGGGGACTAAAAGAAAAGTCCCCTGTAACTGGCCCATTCTTTTGGAGGGGGTGGAGTGAGAATAAGGGTCGTGGAGAAAAGTTCGGGGTCATGAAAGAGCGTTAAAAACGGGTCGGAGCAAATAAAAGTCCTTGATAGGTAAAAAAGCAAAAAGTCCAGGCGGGATTGTCCGAAAATTGTCCAGTCCAGTGTCCAAAGAGTGTCATGAAAAAATGGCAGTTGTCCGTGAATAAGTGAGAAGTAAATTGTGTCCGAGGAGGAGGGTTTTACAGCTCCGCAATCATCTTTTGCAGTCTCGACGCAGTATGTCCTGTAAATCGATATCAACACCACTCTCACAACAAGGTCAATCAGGGAAAAGAAAAAGACATACCAAGTACAGGGTAGGACGTGCTAAGAACGTTCATGGCATATAAAATCGTTCCAATATCGTTGCGTATATCAGCCGTATCAAACATCGGCCACGTTGATTGCACATTGGTCAGTTCTCGACTTAACGTCTCCACCGCCATCTCCCAACATGTCTACCAAACAGATTTTCACATTAGTAAAGGGAACGAATGAGAACGAAAAGGCATGAAGACTGACCCCGATAATAGGATCCAAATACTTCAAATCACCTTCCCCAATATGTTCCGTCACCCTCACAATGGCTCTCGCAGCTCTCCCACATTTATCATACGCAACCGCATCACTATGTGCCGAGTTTCTTGAAAGATGGATAATCGCAGCATGGGCCAAACTATGCGTGACCAAAAGTCTCTGTCTCTCATCCGCAAGCGTCGTACTCTCCAATTGATGTATCGGTACGAGTGTGGAGATGAACCGAGTGATGGATCGTTCTAACGAATCCCTTTCTTCTCGTTGATACGTGTCCGCGCCTTTCAACAATGACATAGTTAGAAAACCGAATGCGGCAAAAGGGCAAAAGGGATGTTCACCATTCTGGGTCAACAGAGACAGTTGATATGCTGCTGAAAACAAAGCGGATGCTTTGGCTCTGAGAGCTTGCACCGAGTACCCATCGG
>Ga0247734_1002410_pt1 | contig 12335 bp, 14 predicted proteins | sample UWRJL103311B2_FD_180933 | JGI IMG/M metagenome (GOLD analysis project Ga0247734, IMG submission 180933) | Plant litter microbial communities from Arlington Agricultural Research Station in Wisconsin, United States - UWRJ-L103-311B-2 | ecosystem: Environmental > Terrestrial > Plant litter >... | reverse complement strand
ATGCCGCGCCAGTTCGACGTCGGCGTGGATGTCCACGGCTTCGCGCCGATCACGCTCGCGCAACTGCTCGGGGCTAATTCCGACAAGGATAATCAGAATGGCAGATGACGATCGTGGGCGCGCGGTGCCAAGCAGCCGACTGTCCCGCCTTGGCCGGTTCGGCAGACTGGCCGGCGGCGTTGCCGGGGGGATGCTTGCTGAAGGCGCTAGGCGGATCGCATCCGGAGAACGGCCGCGCGTGAGCGACATGCTGCTGACGCCGGCAAATGCCGCCCGTGTCGCGGACCAGCTTTCGCATTTGCGTGGCGCGGCCATGAAGCTCGGCCAGATAATTTCGATGGACGCGGGCGACATCTTGCCCGCCGAGCTAACGCAGATCCTCGCTCGGCTTCGTGACAATGCCAATCACATGCCGCCTCAGCAACTCGATAAGGTCCTTGTCGCCCAATGGGGTCGCGATTGGCGGCGGCGTTTCCGCCAGTTTCAGGCGCACCCAATCGCCGCCGCCTCCATTGGCCAGGTCCATCGCGCCGAGCTGCCCGACGGCCGGGTTCTCGCAGTTAAGGTCCAGTATCCCGGGGTAGCGTCCAGCATCGATGCAGACGTCGATAATGTCGCGACCTTGCTGCGGGTGTCGCGCCTTCTTCCCAAGGAAATTAATATCGTTCCACTGCTCGCCGAAGCAAAGCGCCAGTTGCACGAGGAGGCGGACTATTGCCGCGAACTTGGCATGCTGGAGCGGTACGGCCAACTGATCGGCGACGATCCGGCTTACGTCGTGCCCGCGGCCGAACCCGAATTCAGCACGACGAAGGTGTTGGCGATGGAATTCGTACCCGGCGAACGGATCGAGGCGCTTGAGGGCCGCCCCCAGGAAGAACGTGACGGCGCAGCGCATGCCTTGGTCGCACTAGTGCTGCGCGAGCTGTTTGCCTGGGGTGTCATGCAGACCGATCCCAACTTCGCCAACTATCGCTGGCAGGCGGAGACAGGCCGGTTAGTGCTGCTCGACTTTGGCGCGACGCGCGTGGTCAAGCCGAAGACGCAGGCCGGATATCATCAGCTGCTCATGGCAGGCCTGAACGGTAACCGCGATGCGGTACGCGACGCAGCAGTCGGCGCGGGGTTTTTGGGAGCTATGGCAGCCGAACGGCACCGAGGCGTGTTAGACCGCATGATCGACGTGATCGTCGGCGAGCTCAATCACCCGGGGACCTTCGACTTTGCCGATCGCGCCTTCATTTCTGTACTTCGCGAGGAGGCTATAGTGATGGCGGAGGATCGTTCGACATGGCATCTGCCGCCGATCGACACGCTCTTCGTTCAGCGCAAGGTGAGCGGGATCGCTCTCCTATGCGCCCGGCTGAAGGCCAGAGTGGATGTTCGTGGAATGATCGAACGGTACAGCGACGTGCCGTTCCGTTGGACTGAGATTGCCCGTGCACCCGAGGCCTGAACAAAAGGTCCGTTCTCGAATTGAAGATCCTTTTACAGGATCGCTGGAGCAGCCCGACCAGTCTCTCAATTTGTAACGCTCCGCCTCCTGCTGACATTTCCGAAGATCGCACGTGAGCAAGTGACAAAGATACGTGTTGCGTACGATCCCCAAGGTTCACGTACAAGCTTGTCACCACAACAAGAGGCAGCAGGTGCGATACGCACTGCTAGCTTACCAGCATTTGCACCTGAGATGCGCTTTCGGTGGAATGACGGCTGCAACGTCTCGCGGCCTATACTCTATCATGCCATCCCTCCTCTGATGTCGGCCAGGTGCCCCGTAAGCGGATTTCCTGGCACGGGAGGAGCATTGCTAGATCCAGCGCGGCTCATGCTCCTGCAGAACGATCGTCTCGCGCGCGGCCGACCTCGCGCGGAGCTCGCGCATCGCCCATCGTCTCGCGCCTGCGACGGTAGAGAGCGCGCTTGCGTGCGGGGATGTCCGCATCGTATCGCTGAAGCGTCGGGACCGGCAGTACGAAGAAACCGCCCGCTTCAGGCCTGCCGCCAAATGCGCGCCAGAAGCTGTTATAATCAAACCGCAGGATCGGCGAAACCGGCGCGCTGTTGAAACAGGCGCTCCGCTGATGCCGGTTGGTCAGAAACACCGCGTATTTGCGCGACTCCAATCTCCTCACATGAAGATCGGACCCGAGCCCCAACGACCTCGCAACGATCGATTATGCGCGCAAAACGCTCCTCCGCGGTACCGCGCAGAGATGGAGGGGCTTGCAGCATGCCTCAGATTTCCGCCGTCATCGAAGCACTGCCGCGAGCGGATGCCGGCCCGAGAAAACGACGGCAAGGCTTGCTGCAGGCAGCGGAACCCCGAAATAGCCTTTAATGAGGCGACCCACCCAACTGGGTTCGAACGGCCGGAAGCCGTCAATGACAAACATCGACCGCTCCAACTGCAGCAGAACGCGGGTGTGAACTGTTTCAGGCTGGATTCAAGGGGCTGTTCCCCTCATGCATTCGTATGGATGCCCCCCTGCTAAAAAACTATATCGCCGGTGCCCTCACTTCCCCCTTGCAAGGTAACGGTGCTTCAGAAAGGAGGGCGCTCTGTCCGGCCACACGGGGTAATAGCATGCCTATCTTGGTAACAGGCGTCGCGGGCTTCATCGGAAGCCATGTTGCGCGGCGGCTGTTGGCACGTGGCGAAACCGTAGTTGGGATTGATAATCTTAACGACTATAATCCCGTCCAATTGAAGCTGGATCGCCTGAAAGCGATCGTCGAAGACGGGGGGGCCGCTAGCTTCACTTTCTACCAGCTGGATTTCGCCGACCATGAAGTGCTCGACGCGGCGCTGGCCCACACCGATATCGATAAGATTGTCCACCTCGGTGCCCAGGCCGGCGTGCGTTATTCGATCACCAATCCGCGCGCATACGTCGCTTCGAATCTCGCCGGTCATGTCAATATTTTGGAGTTGGGGCGCGCGCGGTCGGTGAAGCACATCGTCTATGCCTCCTCGTCGTCGGTATATGGCACTAGCCCGGATCTCCCATTCCGCGTCGAGCAACGGGTCGATTTCCCAATCTCCCTTTATGCCGCGACGAAGAAATCAGACGAACTCATAAGCGAGACATACGCCCACCTTTATCGCCTGCCACAAACCGGTCTGCGCTTCTTCACGGTTTACGGGCCATGGGGTCGAACAGATATGGCTGTCTGGCGCTTCACCGATAAAATTCTTTCTGGCGTGCCGATCGAGGTTTACAACGGCGGCAACATGCGTCGGGATTTTACCTTCATCGAAGATATCGTCACCGGCATTGTTTCCGCACTCGACAATCCCCCTCCGGATGACGAAGCCGAAAAGGCGGGCGGCAGCGTATCGCCGCATCGGATCTACAATATTGGAAATAACAAGGCTGAGCAGCTCGACACGCTCATCTCTCTCATAGAGGAGTCTTGCGGACGCAAAGCAATCCGGATCGAGAAGCCAATGCAGCCCGGCGACGTGCCCGCCACCTATGCCGATCTGACATCGATAAGGGAGGATCTCGGCTTCGAGCCGACGACGCCTATCTCTTTAGGTATTCCTATTTTTGTAGATTGGTATAAGGCCTACCGTTCACAAAACGGTAGATAGTCGCATAACTATTTCGTGCCCATGCCAGCTATTCATGATTTTTCTAGACCTGAAGGCGGATTATTCAAGATACGATCGTCGGCATAGGTAGTTCATAAATAGGCATTCTTATTAGTCGTCTCACTCCTCGATCAGATTGATCTTGCTAGCACTCTGAGCCAATAGCTCATGTAGTCCGCGATAAGCAAGGCCTGAGCTACCGCATTTGTGATAATGGCCGACCTATATCGCACCGCAAATGGTGCAATTTGCCGCGCCAAGACGGCTCTTCACAAAGATCGTCCAAAATGGAGCTTTCCCGTCGGCACTTTCGCGTAATTTGCTGTGCACCTTCCCGGGCGCGACGAGGACCAGCCGCGATGACCACAATAGAGCACATCGAGGCTGCATTGAGAGATTTAGATGCTGATGGACCGCCGCTCTGCGCGGCTTATCTATCCCATTGCCTCGATCACCTGAAGAGAAACAGATCCGTTACTCCGCGTAGCACGAGTCACCATCCGGCAGCGTCTTCACGGACCTGATCCCGGGCTCCCCGCCGAGACGGGCGCCCTTAACGGATCCACTGTTTAGGCTTCGATCCCCATTCGTTGTGCGATCATGACACCGCTAGGGCATAATCCAGCCCAGCACAGACGGCAGCGACCTGCGCGGAAACACACTCTTCCGGGTTCGTAGGCAGGCTGTCCGGATAAACTTCGGTGATCGTCGTAAAGCGCGCCCCTGTGATGGACATTGCCAGCCCGAGGTCGGCAAGCGGATATTCGATAACGCCGTTCGCCACCACCGGAGGCCGTACGATTTCGCCGTCCGCGTCGGGCAAAGCGATGTGGGTCACTCGTTCGAAGGCGGCGGCGACAGCCTGTTGAAATTTTGGCTGCGGATTTTCCGTGTTGTCGACGAGGTAAATCCGTCCGGTAGCAGGCCCCGGCTGGAACTTGATCCCGTCACAGGCGGCGCATGCCGGCCGGGATTCGGATTGATCGCTGCCGGTTGTCTCGTGTAGATCGACATGCAGCAGAAATCCGCTTTTTACAGCACCGACCAGTCCAATCAGCGCATTTGCCTTCAACGCCGGTCCATCAGCACGAAAAATCCGGTAAGGATCGCTCGCATCACAATCCCAGCGGTTGGTGCGCTCATACCCCCACGAGCTCACGCAGGGAACCGCCACCAGGTTGATCCTGCCAGAGTAGTAGTTTCGGCGCTTGGGCCCAAAAGTCTGTCTCATCCCAATTATTCGTCGGGTTCGCCAAAAGACTACTCTGACCCAGTGAGCGCTACATCGTGATGAATGGCATCTGTTCGCGCCTGGCGGCATCCGGTGTCATAGGCGCACCACATGGATCGATTACCATGGCCGGGCGTCTTGCTCGGCTCAATGGCGGGGAAGGTTCAGAATGAAGATCTTGTGCCTGTTCGGGCTTCACCGCTGGCGTGGCCGCGCCCGGAAGAACGTGAGCACCTTCACCCGCTGTGGGCGCTGCTCGCATCCCGGCATATTACGGAAGGCCGCTTAGTCAGCGTGCTAGCCGGTTGTTACTGAAAGAGCCGGCGTGCTCCTCGCTTTCAACGAGCGCTAGTAGGGAAGGGAGCCCGGCGGAAGCTGACGCCGGGACCTCTGTCACCCATAAGAACGCGGTTACCTTACAAACTGTTAATCAGGCCAAAAATGTGCGATAGCCACGAACACAATCGTGTTCGGGGAGAGAATTAATGGTTCGGCTGGGACTAATGATTGCCGTTGCGATGTCGTTCGCCGGCAGCGCAGAAGCTGCAACTTTCTATGGCTATACTGCCGTGCCCAATGGAGTCGTGTCCGGTGATGCCAAGGCAGCACATGATGCCTTCGTCGGATCATTGATCACTAGCAGCGTCGAAGATTTTGAAAGCTTTGCTGTCGGCCAGGCGCTTCCGTTGGCACTTAGTTTTGAGGGGAGCGCCGGCACGGTTGGTGCAACCGTCACGGGGCCGGGTGCCGTTCGCGAGGCGTTCAGCGGCCTGTTCCCCACTTCACCCTCGCGCGAGCTTTACGCAACCGGTGATTTATCGATTGCCTTCGCAAATCCCACTTACGCCTTTGGCTTCTACGCGACGGATGTCTCCGATCTTGGCGCGGCATTGACGGTAACGTTCAACGATGGCGCGTCCGGCTCCTATCAGGTGACGAGTGTCTCTGGTCGGCCGACCGGCAACCTGTTGTTTTTTGGCATCACGTCAGACGACGCGATCAGTAGCGTATCGTTCAAGGGCGCCAAGGTGACCGATGGTTTCGGTTTCGACGACCTTACAATCGGCACCACTGCGGCGGTTCCAGAGCCTGCTACGTGGGCGATGTTTATCAGCGGCTTTGGCCTCATCGGTGGCGCGATGCGGCGTCGCGAGAAGCGCAGCCTGAAGCTCGCGTGAGTACCTTGGAGCGCGGCGCGCTGAAAATCGCCGCGCTCCAATTAGTCAGGGTTACGCGAACCCTATCGATATGCGCGCGTTCTCCGTGTGAGGAGAGCGATCATGATCGAACGTGCGGTAAACCGGCGGGCCAGATGGCTTCATTTAGGACGTAGAAACCTCGTCGTCGCCGACCGGTTCTCAGGCGATCGCCGCGGAGGCGCACCGATTCAGCACGGCTTACCGGATCTGTGGCTTTCTGGCATCAGTCGCTGAGCATTACGGCTGCTGCTCCGCTTAGGCCGCGCTCGCCTGCAATCTAGGTTGATCGCACCGCCGCGTTACGTTAACACTTCCTTAGGCACATTCAACGGCTGCTTAGGTGTAAGTGCCTGCATTGCTCGTCAACCTTTCCAGTATCTTGTGCTTCCGGAGAATAGCTCATGTCTGTTTCACGCACGGTCCTTTACTCACTGATCGCAACGTCCGCTTTGGTATGCGGGACACAGGCAAACGCTGTAGACTTTGAGAACACGTTTAACGTTGGTGATGCCAATTTTCAGATCACGAGCGGCACGCCGACATCGCCCGCGATCACGGCCGCATTTTTTAATGGCTTTGGAAGCAGCGGCACGTTCCAGGATACTTTCCTGTTTACAATCCCGCAGACTGGTCTTGGAAGCGGCAACTTATCAACAAGCTTCACCGGCATGAGCACAATGCTCACAATTTCAGACGTGATTATCAATGGCACCAGCTACGGCGCGCCCACGCCGACCGGTTCGGGTCAGTTCTTCACCGTCAACGATTTGCCACTCACTGCGTTCTTTCAGAACTCATTGACCGTAGTCGGCACAATTTCCGGATCGGGAACCTACTCGGGCAACCTCACGTTCCAAGCCACCCCCGCCGCGGTTCCAGAACCCGCAACTTGGGCGATGTTCATTGGAGGCTTCGGTCTGATTGGTGGCGCGATGCGCCGGCGCCAGCGGGTGGGCGTCCGCTTCGCTTAATAGCGTTGATTTATGTAACGCCATCGGCCTGCTGGCCGGTGGCGTTTTCGTATGCCCAATATACGCTAAACGACTGGGTACCCGCGCCATCGGGTAAGGGGCGCGAAACCGGCCGAAATCAAGCTTATTGCCGTGTGGTTGAGGCTGTTGCAGCTCTACGCCCATGCCGCAGCACCATAGTCCGCGCGCCCTGTCGACGCCCACCTCGACCACCCCTTTCCCTGCAATATCAAGCGCTAAGACGTGGCGAACGCAGGCTTAAAGGGCTAGACCGGCGCAAAGAATTCATGGTTAATGGCACCGCAGCTGCCGTAACCGCCTTGCGCGTAGCCTGCTACGATTGGCCCCAGCACCTCTCCCTCGTGCTGGGGCCTTTCGTTTGATCGGCCCAAGCTGCGCAGACATCTGTTCTTCTGAAACCTAGCCAATAGGATTGCAGATAAGGAGGCATCCTCGCGGTCGCTTGTAGCAGCCGTGCGTTTCCGATGTTCATGCGAGGTTAGGTCGGCTAGCAAGCCATTGATTTCCGCGAGAATCTTGTTGAGCCGACGATAGTCGGGGCGTGAGGCTACGACACGGACATCGGCCTGCTTCCTGGTATGATCTCTACAATACGGAAACGGGTTAGAGCATTCTGGAAGATCACAACGGCACGGTCACTCCGACGCAGAATCATCGGCGATCTCAGAAGGGAAGCGGCCAACCGGCTATGGCGCAATCCTGCATGTCTTCAGGCAACGGTAAGCGTTTGGGCTTACGGTCTCTCCATGACATGCGCCCCATTCCACATAACAGCACCTGCGTACCTGTGACGCGGGGTTATTAAGATGGGTTCGCCTGCGGCCAGACAAGACAGGATGGTGATCGCCAACCGCATGGATCCGCGGCCGAATCGCCGGCGCGGGCTGGAGCCGCTAGTGCCTTGGCTGATTGCGGCGATCGCCGCTTCAGGCCTCTACTTCGGACGATCGGTGCTCATCCCGATCATTTTGGCGATCCTGCTCTCGTTCCTCCTAACGCCAATCGTGGCAGCGTTGCGTCGCGCGAGACTGCCACGATCGGCAGCGGTCCTGCTCGCCGTAGGTTTGGCCCTCGCCGGTGCTGCGACGACCAGCGCCGTCATCGTCAGCCAAGCGGCGACGCTTCGCAATGATGCGCCGCTTTACGCCGAGCGTATCGCAAGCAAGGCGGCCAGCTTGAGGGGCAACTTACAGGATCGCTTTGGCTTCCTCCTGCGCGAAAGCAGCGATGGGGGCAGTGGTCACCGCAACGCCTCGCGCGCTCGACAAGAGAGCTCGCGAGCGCTTCGAGCACCGGCTAGCGGCGTAGTTCCGGTCGAAGTGCGCGACGCACCGCCGACAGCGTTCGAGGAGATCCGGGCCTACGTCGTGCCAGCGCTTGCGCCAATCGAGACGGCGCTCGTGGTGCTCATCGTGACAGTGTTCATTCTCTTCCAAAAGGAAGATCTGCGGGATCGGCTGATCCGGCTGATGGGAGCGAGTGATCTTCATCGTACCACCCTGGCTTTCGACGAAAGCGCCAAGCGTCTTAGCCGCTACTTCCTCTCGCAATCGCTGGTAAATTGCGGCTTCGGGACGGTAATCTGGTGCGGTCTGTTTCTACTAGGGGTTCCATCTCCCGGATTGTGGGGAATTCTCGCCGGGCTGCTGCGCTTCATTCCTTATGTGGGAACAATCGTCGCATTGCTTGGTCCGCTGGCGCTCGCCGCAGCGGTGGCTCCCGGATGGGATATGGTGATCTGGGTCGCGCTGCTGTTCGTGGTTGTCGAACCTGTAGTCGGCTACGTCATCGAGCCCCTGCTTTACGGGCACTCGGCCGGTCTATCTCCCGTGTCCGTCGTCGTCGCTGCGCTCTTCTGGACGTGGATTTGGGGGCCGATCGGCCTTGTCCTATCGATGCCGTTGACGCTCGTGCTGGTCGTGCTTGGGCGTCACATTCCTGCGTTCGAAGTGTTCGATATCCTGCTTGGTGATCGGCCGGCGCTGTCGCCGGCGGAATCCTTCTACCAGCGCGCGCTTGCCGGGCATGCCGACGAAGCGGTCGAGCAAGCGGAGGACCTGCTGGAGACACGCACGCTCGCCGAATATTACGAGGAGGTAGTGCTAGGTGGCCTGCGCCTTGCCATAGCCGACGTTGATCGCGGCGCGGTCGAGCGCGCCTCTTTGCGTGCCGTGTGCGAGACGGTGCTGGAGATACTGGAAACGCTTTCGGATCACCGCGATCCGGAGGACTCTGGTGCGAGCTTTGCCGCTACCGATGTTCTGCTGACAAGTCCCAACGGCGCAAGGCCCTGTGAGGATCTCCACGGGCGCGTGGTGATCTGCGTTCCAGGACGCGGACCACTTGATGCTGCAATTGCCGCGATGATGGCACAACTGCTCGGTCGCGCTGGCTGTACAGTGGAGGTGATATCCCGCGACAGGATGCAACACGATGGTGGGGAGAGCCTGGCGCAGGCGCAGGCGGACGCCGTCTGCATCCTCGGCCTCTTCGACGAGCGATCATTCCGGCGCCTCCAGCCCATCTTACAACAGGGTGGGAACGCGACGGTATTGATAGGCGTGCGGAGAACTGATGACGTTGCACCTACCCACGGCAGCGCCGGTGAGCTGCTGCCAAACTTACGAGCCTTCTTTCAGGCTTTGCGGTCCGCGGGCGACTTCAAAGACGCTATCGGTGGGCCGGTACATAGGTAAGTGCCATGACGGCGGCTCACCTAGACCTCGGCCGCGTTATTCACGATCGGCCGTTCAGCGGCAGCATCGAGCGCGCGCGTTCCCTAATGTAACTCGGCGAAGCGATGCTAGGCTTGACCTCGACCTGCTATTGCCGGTGAATGATGGGCACGTGCTTGAGAGTTAGCTCAATCGGAGTTCGAGCGACACAATGAGCGCAGCGACGAATGAGGTGAGGCCACCCACAGCCAAAAAGGTTAACATGTCGGTTCCGCATCGCAAACCGGTTGTGTTCGCCCGCCAGCTATTCATCCGCTTCATGCCTCGAACGCTGCAGGACTCGTAGCACGCCACTGCTAACATGCACAAAGCCGCCGCCGCGAAGCCCAGCACCCACTCAGGTATCAACCTGACGATGCGCATCGACTCGCCCCCGGATCTAGAGCCGGCGGCCCTGCACAACTTGAACAATAACGACGATTACCGCAACTACGAGGATCAAGTGGATCAGGCCGCCGCCGATGTGGAACGCGAAGGCACCTAAGAGCCAGAGGACAACGAGAATACCTGCGAGCGTTAGCAACATGATGCGCTCCTTTCATGATGCAGAAACGATCTGGATGCGAAGCGTTCCAATCGTTCCCCTGTCTGCTCACCAGTGGCCGATCGCGATCGCCGAGCACAAGCACCGACCGACAGTAAGCCGGTTGCAGAGGGTTGAGCACTGGCGGTATACGTAGCCTCCCGGTGGAGAACGCTTGATGATCACTCAGCCGCATTCGGACGCGGTCGCCGTACCACGCTGGCGTTTTCCTTTCTGGGGAGTTCTTGCTGCCCTGCTGATATGCCCCCTCGTGGTAATGGGCTTCACCAACGAAGTGCGTTGGGATTTGGCAGACTTCGTTGCCGCGGCCGCGCTTCTGACCAGCTTCGGTATCGCTGTTGAAGCCGCTTTTTTTCTCAACGCGGAAGTCCAGCACCCGAGCTGTGGTTATCGGTGCCGCTCTTACAACGGTCTCACTGATCTGGGCGCATGCCGCAGTCGGGATATTTTGAGAAAGCGACGGCTGTTTGAATCAGCGCCCGGAACGAACTTCGATCTGAAAACGTGCGGTCACGTGCGAAGCAGAAGCACTATGTTCGCGATGACCGATGCTACGCCGAACGTCCCAGTGGTGAGTACAAGCGCCCGCCGAGAAACCGTTTTGCGTGGGCGCCTCCCGGAGAACATGTAAACAAAGCAGCCTTCATGGCTGCTCAATTTGCAAACCACGTTCCAGATGGTGGAGCGAGCAAACCAGAAGCCGAGAGCTGCTACGATGAGAGTAGGGAGAGCTTCTTCGAGGCCCGCCTCAGGAGCTGCATCGAGCAAATAGAAACCTAGGATGGCGAGGATGGGGGTGGCGGCAGCTATGTCCGTCGCGGCCTCAAGCAGTATGTGTTCACGGTTTTGAGCGGTGAGGCAGGACATACCCTGCCGTACGGGTGACTGGATGAAGGCCGGGTAAACTCAACCGTCGGCTGCGCCGGCCGAACCTATTGAGGGAACGGCTTGGCGCTTGTGCAAATTGCGTCCGGCATAGTCACGAACCAACGCAATGCGATCAAGCACAGACGGACGATGGCGAACCATAACCGCGTCGGCGCGCTACGCTGCTGCCTCGTTTCAGTAACGCGTTCTTGCAGGCTAAGAGCTGGCGGACGCCAGGCCATAGACGGGTGTTCCTGATGCATTCGGCCGCTTGCGCCGAACTTGACTGACGTCAACCCGGGCTCACAGCCTTCCGGACGACGTTGTCCACCGGCACGTCGGCCAACCGCCTGAACCGCGCCTCGACCAGACTGAACAACCCAAAGCCTAACAGACCAGTCGCGACAACCAAGTCCCACGGGTTCGCCAGCCACGAAAGCGCTTGCGACGTGCCACCCGCCGCACCTTCCTCGTCGGCAAAGCCGGCGCGTAAAAGAAAATAGGCGGTGATCATGAATACGAAGCCACGCGCCGCGTAACCGGCGCGCCCGCTCCATTGCACCACCGGGTGACGTGCCGCCCTGGGATCGAGGTGGCGCAGGAAACTGCCTTTGACCGCCTTTACCAGCTGGAACACGCCAACGCCGAGCAGGACTAGTCCGGCGAGCCCGACGACCGTTCCGCCTCCTGGCATGTTCTGCGCAATCTGCGTGCCGTGGCGCGCGCTGTCGCCCGTCGACGCCACGCCCCGCAATAGCTTTACCGCCTGCCAGGCAAGCAGGAGATGGACCAGCCCGCTCGCGGCCGCCCCGACGCGCTCGACTGCGCCTTTTCGGTCGGAAGCGTGCCGCTCTATATTGAATATCGTGTCCGCCAGTCGCCATACGCCATAAGCCAACAGACCTGCAGCCATGACCCCTAGCAGCAGCTGGCCTCCGCCTCGTCCGAGATACTCAAGTGCGCCGCTGGTATCTTCCGTGCGCCCCGTCCGGATAACAAGCACCCCAATAACTATATAGAGCAGCCCGCGAGTGGCGAAGCCGATTCGGGTAAGCGTGGTCAGCTGCCTGCTAACATCCATGAGGCGATCCTTTTCTCGGCCAAACAACGGTTCGCGTTGCCAGCCGTTCCGGACATGGAACATCATGCATCGGTGCGTGTCGCGGTAG
>Ga0247734_1002409_pt1 | contig 12338 bp, 16 predicted proteins | sample UWRJL103311B2_FD_180933 | JGI IMG/M metagenome (GOLD analysis project Ga0247734, IMG submission 180933) | Plant litter microbial communities from Arlington Agricultural Research Station in Wisconsin, United States - UWRJ-L103-311B-2 | ecosystem: Environmental > Terrestrial > Plant litter >... | reverse complement strand
GCAGATCTGGCTATCAGTTCCGACCGGTAGGATGATTGCTTGGGTGAAACCTGCGCAGACGGAGGCCTTAGTCGCTTCGATCAAGTCCTTACTTCCACCCTCAGCGAGACCTGGAACAAACGTGGACACGTTGATCAAGCCGGGCAAAGTATGAGTCTCATGGGAACTCTTGGAGTCAATGGTAGACACATCAAGCGGAAGCTTTCGTACAAGAGCCTCCGCAAGCATCTTCGCGTTCTTGACATTGGTGATCAACGGGACAGCGAAGTCGACAGCCATCCTCCTGGAGGTATATCCTTTGCTAGCATAGCTAGCCGGACGACGATAATGGTTTTTCGAAGGTAGATTGATGTACATGTCGATGAGGTTGTTTGCCAAATGTTGTGTCAGCGAATACTCGGATTTCTGAGCAGAATGATCTCCTTCACCAAGCGCTTCGAGATACTGCAAAAAGATTCTGTTAGGCCACGAAGTTTTTTCTGGATTTCCTTGCTTACTTTGCATCGAACATTGTGCTCTGTGAGGAAGTCCGCTGTTCCTGAAGTCGCGAAGATGTTGTAACCTGCAGTGACGAGTCGCTGAATCGAGGGAAGAAGCTCCAACTTCTCTCGATAACTTCCGATCGAGAACAAGATGTTCTTCTTTGGAGGGACGATACCAGTGGATATGAGACCCTTGAGATAAGCTTCATACTTGTCGTGCCCGAAACACGCCACTTCTCCGGTTGATGCCATCTCCACCCCAAGCACAGGATCTGCGCCAGACAAACGACTGAAACTGAACTGTGGAACCTTGACACCAACATAATCCGATGGCATGTTCGAGTCGGGGTACGCTTCGACTGGAATATCCAGCATCACTTTCGTAGCCATTTCGATAGCATCGATACCCGTGACTTTAGAGACAAAGGGGAACGATCTCGCTGCACGCAAGTTGCATTCGATGACCTTGATCTCATTATCCTTCGCAATGAACTGGATGTTATAAGGACCTGTGACATTCAAAGCATTTCCGATCTTCGCCGTGGCTTCCTCTATCTGTCGGACTGTCTGTGGGTCCAGATCCTGAGGTGGATGGATGAGAGTAGCGTCTCCAGAGTGCACACCAGCATTCTCGACATGCTCGGAGATGTAATGCATAACCAGCTTCCCGTCTTTAGCAACAGCATCCATCTCTATCTCCTTCGCATGTTCGATGTATTTCGTGATAACGACAGGATGATCTCGGGATACAGCGGTAGCCTGCGTAAGGTAGTTGGACAGATCATCGCCTGTGGACACCACATTCATGGCAGCACCAGATAGAACATAGGATGGTCGGACTAGGACGGGATATCCAACCTTCTCACAGAAGGCTTGGGCCTCCTCGAAGCTTGTCAACTCTTTCCACAACGGCTGATCCACCTTAATTTCATCGAGTAGACGAGAGAACTTGAATCTGTTCTCCGCTGTGTCTATCATCTCCGGAGAGGTTCCATAAATCTTCACATTCTGTCGGAACAAAGGCAGAGCAATATTGTTAGGCGTTTGCCCACCCATCGCCAGGATAACGCCTCTCGACTGCTCTGTGTCATAGATATCCAAAATGGTCTCCAACGAGATGTTCTCGAAATAGAGGCGATCCGCTTCGTCATAATCGGTACTGACGGTCTCTGGGTTGTAGTTCACCATGATGGTAGGAAGTCCTTGCTCGCGGAGTGTACGAATGGCACGAACAGCACACCAATCAAACTCGACCGAGGAGCCAATTCGGTAGACACCTGATCCTAGTACCATGACACCACGATCGCTAAAGGTAATATCATGTTCAATGGCGTTATACGTCGTGTATAGATAGTTGGTGAATGCAGGGAATTCAGCCGCAACGGTGTCGATCTGCTTCACGAAGGGGAAAACGCGGAACTCGCGCCGAATCGTCCGAACGGCCAACTCAGTAGAGCTCATGCATGTCGCGAGTTGACGGTCCGAGAATCCTAGCTGCTTGGCATGTTGAAGCAGAGGCTTCGAGATTGTAGAAACCGTCATCTCTCTGCCATAAACATCAGCGGGTTGAAACATAAAGGCATCGTAAATGACTAACGAAAGAGTTCTTTCCATCTTGAAAATATGCTCGAGCTTCCTTAAGAACCATTTATCGATGTTTGTCATTTGCCAGATCTTATCAACGCTGTAGCCTCGATGGAAGGCTGTTGATATGGCAAAGATACGCTTGTCACTCGGGTTGACTAACTCTTCGTCGATATCTTCGACGTAGTCATTCTATGAGACAAAATTCAGATACTGTGGGATATACAGATAATGAGGAGAGCTTCGCACCTTCGCAAATCCAAGAAATTGGTCGTCAATTGCACGAATTGCCTTCTGAATGGTCTCCTCAAAGCTTCGTCCAATACTCATCACCTCTCCAACACTCTTCATACTACTAGATAGTAGTCTACTGACCCGATTGAACTTCTTCAAGTCCCACCGGGGGATCTTCACAACGCAGTAATCCAATGACGGCTCGAAGCATGCACTAGTAACCTTCGTGACCGAGTTCTTAATCTCGTTGAGAGGTATGTTTAACCCTAGCTTAGCTGCGATAAAGGCAAGCGGATATCCCGTAGCCTTCGACGCCAGCGCAGAGGACCGAGATAGACGAGCGTTGACCTGTAATCATCATTGTCAGACAATTCTACCTTGGCAGCTATAGACGACTGACCTCGATGATACAATACTCCTGTGAGTTCGGGTTGAGTGCATACTGTATATTGCACTCTCCGATGACTCCAAGATGTCGAATAACATTAATCGCTGTCGTTCTAAGCATGTTATAGTCCGAGTCTGACAGTGTTTGGGAGGGAGCTACAACAATGGAATCTCCAGTGTGAATTCCAAGCGGGTCAAAGTTCTGTTGACGAGTTAGATCCGTTGCAGAATAAGGATAAGGATACCGAAAACTGACCTCCATATTACAAACTGTAATACAGTTGTCTCTGCAATCTCTCACAACCTCGTACTCGATTTCTTTCCATCCTTTCATACTCCTCTCAACGAGGACTTGCGGACTAGTAGCGAAAGCTTTCTCGCAAAGAGCCTTCAATCCAGCCTCGTCCTGAGCAAACCCTGATCCCAGACCACCAAGTGCATATGCAGCACGGACGATCACAGGATATCCAATTTCTTTCGCAGCAATAGCGGCCTCATCAAAGTTCACCGCTGTAGAGCTCTCAGCGCACTTCTCGCCAATCTCCTCCATAGCACTGGCAAATAGTTGCCTGTCCTCAGTGGTGATGATGGTATCGATGGGAGTTCCAAGAACCTTTACCCCGAGTCCCTCGAACTCGTCTTTCAACTTGATACCAACATTCAGCGCAGTCTGACCACCGAAAGTAACGTAGATTCCATCCGGCTTCTCATACTTGATAATCTTCCGCACAAAGTCTGGAGTGACAGGCAAGAAATAGACCTTGTCGGCAAGACCTTTCGAGGTCGCAATGGTAGCAATGTTGGGGTTGACCATAATAGTGTAAATCCCCTCTTCCTTCAGAGCCTTGATCGCCTGCGAGCCAGAATAGTCGAACTCGCCGGCCTGACCAATAGAGAGGCCACCGGAGCCCAATATGATCACTTTCTTTACATCGGCACGCACAGGATGCTCCACCTTTCCTCCTGGCATAGAGATGGGGCCAGATATCCCGGTCTTAGCACAATCAAAGACATTCTGAATGAACACGTCGAACAAGAACTCGGTGTCTCGAGGGCCTGGAGTGGACTCGGGATGGAACTGAACAGAAAAGAAAGGCTTGTCGACAGCATATATTCCTTCGTTGCTTCCGTCATTGGCATTTTTGAACAACTCTTTCCAGCCAGTCGGCAGTGTCTCTGTATCCACCTGATAACCATGATTCTGACTGGTGATGTAGCATCGACCTGAAATGGCGTCGGTGCAGGGGATATTATGTCCACGGTTACCGTACTTCATCTTGGAGGTGGTGGCCCCCGCTGCGAGGGCAAGAAGCTGGTGTCCTAGACATATGCCGAAGATAGGCTTGTCGGCATTTTCGAGGGCTTTTGAAAGTCGGGCAATGGTGGTCTTGACCATGGTAGGATCACCAGGGCCATTGGACACGAACAAGCCGTCGTATGGTTCCAATTCCGCCAGGAAGTCATAGTCCCAAGGAACAACCTTGAGCTCTACACCTCGCTCGACGAAACATCTAATCTGGTTGTACTTCATTCCCACATCTAAGACGAGGACGCGAATGGGTCGACCGGAGGGGTGGAGGAGAGAAGTGTTTGTCGCCTTGTAAATACGCGGGGAGGTGATGGATACAGCGGCAACGAGATTCTTTTGGTTTGGATCGTAGAAAGGAATGTCGATAAAGTCATCGCGCCAGCTGCTGTGTGGGGAGGATGCACGCGACGGCACTTGAGAGGGAGAGGCTCCAAGCGAGATACGGCGGCCTGCTTTTAGTGAATCTGGGTTTCGAGCGAGGACTTTTCCAAGCATGGAGCCCTTCTCCCTGATTCTTTTGGTAAGTGAACGAGTGTCGACACCATAAATGGCGGGTACGTTGTTCTCCTTTAGCCATGCACCCAGCGACGACTGTGCGAGAAAGTGGCTGAACTCTTCAGTGTATGCCCCTACCACCAGAGCAGCGATGTGAATGCGCGAAGACTCGAATTCGACAGGGAGAATATCGAGATCCACTGGACGCGCTGGAACGCCGTAGTTGCCGATGAGGGGGTAGGTAAGAACTAAGATCTGACCCTCGTACGAAGGATCTGTCAAAGACTCTGTGTATCCAACCATGCCTACGACCCCAGATTGTCAGCGACATGAAAATTTTCAATGCAGCGCGGGAAGCATGAACGCACCAGTCTGGAAGACACATTCGCCTGCGACACTCCTGCCTTCAGCTCCAAAGCTGATACCTCTACAAGAGGTTCCATCGCTCAGCTCCAGTACCGCTTCTAACGCGTTTGACTCGGTAGGGCTGGTCTCGTCGCGAAAAACGGCAGAGGCCGCGAGCGGGGTGGGCTGGTTGAATCCGCTGGCAGCACGGGAGAGTGGTGGTCGGACTGGAGTCATGGTGGGGAGAGACATGGCTGGATGTGGATTGACAAAGCAAGTCGAGCCTTTTCTTCCTCTCACTCCACCAAGTTGCAAGTTTTGTCGAGTGAGAGGAAGAAAAAGAAAAGAGATTGCAGTGATTTCCGCTTATGGCCCATTGTTCGGATCATTGATTCCGTGATGGATCTGGATCTGGATCAAAGATCTTCATTTCATAGCAAAGCTGATTCGCCCTTCAAAAGCCATGAAATGTAGTACTATCCGCCGACAATACTCTAAACAGGGTGGAAGGCTATGAACGTTTCTCTGTCCACTGGAGACAATACGTCGAATGTTACCATCAACAGGTTCATAGAATAATGTGATAAGGTACATGACGAAGACACTATCAATGGATACAATGTCTCAGAAACCAGTAACTCTGAATCCTAGCGACTAGAAAGCAATGAACATCAACTCAGAGATCTAGTTGAAGCTAAAAAGAGCGGGAATGTAAAACATACAAGTTCACTATCAAGTACCTCTTTTCGCATGCCGTATATATAGTCGCGATACCACCAACTAGCGAGCCAGTTGGGTGATTTCTTCCGATACAGAATATATAATGTATCGGCTCTGAACGAGGTAATAAGTCTATGATAGCGAATCGCTTGGAGAGAAAAACGACACACTGAAGTTGAACCATCCTCACTCTTTCATATTCTTCAGCGTCGATTGCCTGATAGGCTTCTTGGTTCTTCAACAGTCGCACTTTGGTCCTTTTCCAAGCCGCATCGCCAAAGAACATCTCATCCTCGTCGTCAAGGATAAAATTTCGCGCATATTTCTTAACGCGGGCTTTGGTGACAAGAGAAGAAAAAGAAGGCAAATCCATGATGATGTCGCAGAAAGAGAGCGCACTCAAGGGCCATCAGCGCAGTTTGAAATAGCAAAGTGCTCTTTCCACGTTCTTGTCTTAACGGCTGTAAGTTACCCCCACAATCTACCTAACATCCACACTGCTTTCATTTACGAAACCATGAATATGTATTTGGTGTCCTTCTTGTTCACTCTGCTCGGCGCCGTTCTTGGGCTCCTGCTCAGCAAATGTTACTTGGTTTGCACTCGGATTGTAAAATACCATGAGGGCCGGGCATTAGGCGTTCTTCCCGTCACAGAGAATGTCGACTCCCTTTTGGAACTCGAAGAGGGCCGAAGGGTAGTGAGGAATGATAGCCAAGGCGGAAGACCGCGGACAAGGTGTGTGTTCTCCAGCATTGGCGGACAAAGAGAATCTAACCATTTATCAGAGGAGCAGGGGTGCAACTCAGGACGCCTACATATGACGAACCTCGCTTTTGGCTTGGAATTCAGGGGCTGCCTAGAGATGTACATGATGCGATTTACGCACGAAGGCGAAGGCAGCGCGACATGCCGGTTCGCAGTTCATCTCCTTGAGCGAATTTCAACTTATTTGTTTCCTAGCTTGCGCAAGCGTTATTGGATCAGGAATCCCTCGAGGCCGACCGATCCAGGCCAGCATCGCAGGACCTTCCGATTTCTTCAGGCGACCAGATGGAAGACAGGGACGCCTGCCAACAATCTACGCTTCTGCCCCCATTCTCAGACCCTGGCCCAAGTGACCAGCGACTAGCACATGCGAGAATCTCCGGACAGCAAGATCGCGCTGTTGCTCCTAATTCTGGAATCGAGTCTGCTCTGATGAATTTCGACGAAGGAGACATGGCGCCTTTCAGGGAATCGAATAGAGCTGGCTCAGCCATGTCTCGGAGTGCTCTTGACCTACCTCCGATTGCGTCAGGAAGCCGTACGAAACGCCGAATGCACGACGATGCTCATCGACAAGCTGCACATGTGCCCAAGTCTCCCACCACGACCGTGCTCTTTGATAACAAACCAACGCCGAACACAGTGACCTACTACGTGCCACAGGCTGACGATACTTCTACTGCTCGATACCCAAAACCCTCGCACGCCTCGGATTCCCTCGCTATGCTACCAACTCCTCCCGGTGGTTCTGCCACTATGTCAGATAGCCAAAGAAACCTAGGCGAGGCTATGTCTCAACGTGCCGAACCTGTATCTCTGTTCTCAGCTGGTGCTCGGGATGCCTCTACTGTCACCTCGGTCAACACTGATAGCGAGTCGACCACAAGTAGCGAAAGCTACTTCACTCTATCCAATGCCGGATCGTTCGAGTATCTGTAATGGCTGGTTCTTCAATGGGATATCCTACTTTGAGGTATGCTTATTTTTATGGTCTATGCCTCGTCTCATATCACTGGTGTAGGCTTTCGAGATACACACCCTATTATGATACATTCATTCGTTGGAATATACCCGCTTAGTGAGATGTAGTCTGGTGCTAAGTCGTGTGTGGTCTTGAGTAGTCTTGAGTCCTCTGAAGTATTGTCACTTCCCTTGTCGTTTGTACAGTATTGGTTGACCCATCAAGCTTCATCAAGGATCATATCGCTTGTCAAAGTCCTCGCTGAGATCTGAGCATTTTAGGTTTATGTAATTCTAGAGAAGACAAGCTGTGCGAGTTACACAAAATAACGACATGTCACCCTTGAATCGTTAGAGTGAGATACTTCATTGTTCTTGATGACATTCTCGCTAGTAATCCTTACAACATATTATGTACAAGCCTACGACAAACAGAAATTTTGTAGAAGTGTTAAGAACTCTAAGTGGCGCTATCCCTCTCCTGATCGCTCTCAGCAGGATGGCCCGAACGTAGATCTAATTCACAGTCCTGTGCAGCAGATCCCGGAAGCTCAGAGTCTGATTTTTCTGCCCGTGCCGGCATCGAATTGAAATGAAGACTGCGGGTAAACTGTGCGTTTTGATACCTCTCCTTCTCACTATCATGGTTGCAGCGGATAATGATCAAGTTGAAAGAAATGCCAACAACAATAAGCTCCTATACATTCCCATTAAACGCGCCGAGTGCGGAGTAAACGATGCGATACATACCACGGAAGTGATAGGGTACATTGCGATGGTTTCCGTAGCTAGAGCGCACAAGACAGATATTGCTGCGATAGTATAGAGTGCACCAGATTCCGCAACAGTCCGGATGACCCTTTGCAGGCTTGTCTCATCCTCTCTGAATAGGCGGGGAAGCCTGAAGACTGACGTGCTTTGAGGTTCTTTGCCCAAGATGCGTAGAGATTGATCTACTCTCCATAGCTTAGATATGAGAAGTCCTATGGTCTATTGGATTAGTGGAAATCAAGTACACATGATTACATACCAGTTGTAATGAGATGTTGGCCAACGCTCAAGCTCCAGAAGGAGATAGTGTACTTTTTCATGTCAAATGGAACTTCTCTCGCTGTACTTCCCAGGCTCAAACACCCACAAAGCGTTCCTGCTAACCACAGCACGATTGAAGGCATCACGATCACCCACTTCTTGAAGTACACAATGTAGGTGCGATAGATTAGCACTAGATCGCAAATGGTGGATTGCACGAGCAAGTTCACAGGCTACAAAGTACCCAATCGTTGAATTCCTGGCAGGCATGCGGATGAAGAAAACGATACCTTCGCTGTGTAGACCCAAGATAGCGAGCCGTCTTGCGCACTAACTTGATACGCCAGTAACATGACCAGGCGATAGACTCCAAGGATGATATTCAGGGTTGTGTTGAGCAAAAGGAATACGCTAGCAATGAGGAGGATCCAATTGATTTCGGCCGAGGTTCGCCATCGTGCTGTGCACGCATGGCCGGAGGTGGAGGTGCGAGTCAAAACTGCAGCGAGGAAGCCACATGTCACAATGTAGATGCCATAGAACACACTCTGAAGAAAGAGCGCGGCAATGTGCGACGTTACTAACGAGCTGGCGTTGGCGCGGAGGGACATCAGAATCGTCGACGAGAATCTCGCATGGGGAAGGATTACTGGGCAGAGCAACGCAAGGGAGGGTACACCTTTATAGACATGCTGAGTCTTGTAGCGCTGAGGTTGAGATCAATGATTCGTAGTTGGGACTCGGCAGGAGGCAAATCTATGATACCTCGATAAGCTTAAAGTCCTCCGATGCTATGTTATTAACTCTCCAGTATCATTTCGCCACAGGGGATTATCAGGGGGAACACATTACAAGTTATGTATCCATGAAGCGGTATGCACCTGTTGGATCGTGAGGGTCATACAATTAAAATGACCTCAGGTAGCGGGATACAATGAGGTCGAACAAAGATCGGTGGTCCGCATCCTGTTATGCGGCGAAGATGACCCTGGCCAACCACTCCAACGCGTTTAATACACCTCTCATCTGGTATATCATTGCGGGGGCTGGCTCGACGGGCGGTCATGAGTAGCCGGTTGTTGATTGAAGAGGAGAGGTTATGAGGCTTTCCTTGGCACGAGGATATGCTGCGGGCGATGTTGGCCAGGTCCCTCAAACACAACGCTCAAACGCAGATACGGAGCTAGACATCTGCATCGAATGAAAGTAAGGTCTTTTTCTCTTTCTTGGCTTTCTTCTTCTTCTGAGAGTCAGAATCTGGCCGATCAGTGGAGGCACTCCCAAGCGCTTTACGCTTCTTCGAGTTCTGCGGTTTCGAGCTGGAGCCAGACGAGAATGATAGACCAGCACCCCCCTGGTCTTTCTGTGATTTGGTGGTTGTTGTAGCCGTGTTAGCAGAGGTAGCGCCCTGCGCTGGTGGTTCAGGTGATAATGGAGGTAAACCCTTCTCTAAGTGAAGTCGTTTGGTCAATGTGCACATACTATTTCACTCGAGGATAAGAGACGTACCTCTACGGACTTGATCTTCCGACAAGTGCTTGCCTTCTCTCAGCACCACAATCTGAGGCTTTTCTTCGCCCTCCTCGTCCCGTTCAGGCGCATCTTCGTCTTCGTCTGCTTCTGGCTCCTTCGGTCGACGAGGGATAGGCACTCTACCATCTCCGCCCAAGTTCTCCCATTCTTCCTCTTCTTCTTCGTCCTCTTCGTCTGGGATTCCTGCCACACGGTTCTTCATTTTCTGCAGGAATAGCGGAGTACTCTGAGAGTATGCCAGGCGGGACGACAGCTGTGCTCGCGTGGGCTCTTTCTTGGAAGGCGCCATGATGACAGACGGTTGGCCTCAAGAGTACAAGGACAAAAGAGGGCGAAAGCACAATGATGGTCATCACTGATGGTCCGAAGAAGGAATACTTGATGGCGCATCAAAACCCGACACTGATGTGGCCGGTGAATTATTAGGCTTGCCAACTATCGATTGCGCCATGTCGAGTTGCTTTTCTGGAAGAAGAGCCATTTTATAGTATGTTACTGCTAGGCCAATGACAATCAAAGCGTTTGCGAGCCCGTCGGACGCGCAAAAAAAAAGTGTTCCTTCTTGTACCGTGCTTCCTCATTGATTTCTTCACGAACCGCAAGCTGGCATTCTCACGAATTATTTATTAAATATCCACGGGCTATGGCTGTTCGGTCCAGAGGTCCAAAGAACTATCTTGAAGCGGCCGAATCTCGCTTCGCATGGAACCAGAGGATTCTCATCAAGCGATAGATAATTTCCTTATGGCCAACTGCGTTAAACTTATCGACGCAGTTAGTGTTACAGGCGAGTGACTAATTCGCAAAAACACGATATGAATTCTAACTCGACAACGTATTCATGTAAGTAGAATGTTCTGTACAATGTGCAAGAAACCCTAATAAATAGCGACTCTATCGTGATACTATGATACATGTCCCAATTTTCGCATTCAAAGACCAGATAGTTCCTCTTTTCTATTCTGAACCAGCTTAGCAACTTCCGGGCTACGATGTACAAAGCGGCACTTGTAGGTGACAGGATACCTGTATTATTATCGTCGTCAGTACATTATTTTCATGGGTGCTTTCTGGGGGAACACTCACGAGACAGCAGAGACGGTTCCCTCCCTGGGGGGAATGATAGGCTTGCCATTGGCATCTAGGGCAGGGAGAATGTCGTAGGTGGACAACATGTGTATGAGGATGGCCCAGGTAGCGTCCACGGCGAAGTGGCGTCCAGGACATATTCTTCGTCCGGAACCGAAAGCGTAGAGATGAGGGTTTTGTTGAGGGTTGGGTCCCAAGAATCGCTCAGGGTTGAATTCTTCAGGGTTGGGGTAAGCTACAGGATCTCGCATGATTTCTCTGAAAATGACGATGTTAGCTCAAGCGTCTGCCAGTGTATGGTGGTGATAACGTACAAAGTGTTTGCAACAAGGGTAGATCCAGCAGGAATGTAGTAGCCATTGTAGAACTCGTCCTCGACATTGGCATGCGGAGCTAGTAGAGAAAAACAGGATAAGTAGACGTTATGAAATGGAATAACAGTCACTCACTTCCGCCAGTAGGAGTGACGGGCATCCATCTCAAGGTCTCGGAAAGCATGGCCTCGACATAGGGAAGATGGGGTCGGTCTTTGAAGTCGGCAAACCTATCACATCCGACGACACTATCAACTTCTGCCTGAGCCCTCTTCTGGATCTCAGGGTTGCGAATCATCGCGAGAATCCAAATCATGGAAAGGGCGACAGTCTGTAAGGATGGTGAGTTTGGATAACGAGAGTTTTAGGTTTTCAAGAGTGCACTCACGGTATCAGCGGCGCCAACGAACGCAGTAGCAGCATTGCTTTTAACAATTTCCTCCACAGTGCCCTCTTCTCCATAAAGATTCTCGTAACGGGCCAAAGCATCAGTGACCATCGATGCAGGCGCAGTTCCGTTAGCCTTGAGAGCGGGGGAAATTTCATCAGCTATGGTGCCAAGTGAGGTTGTTTTAGAGGTACATACCATAGCGACCTTCAGTTCCGCGAATGGCTTGTCGCGCAGTTCCTGAGCGTATGCAGCTCCAGTCTGTGCAAACTTCTTGAATCCTGAACCGGGTAACCATACTGTTTATCTGCGTGTCAGAAGCGAGAAAGTCAAAGAGAAGCGGAGGAGATTGACTCACATGGATAGTACTGCAAGCTGGGGAAGTAGTCTGCGAGAATTCCGGGGAGCATGCCAGCGGCAAGATGATACATCGCATCTGAAAGAATATCAGCCTCGTTCTGTGGCTTCTTAGATTTATGGGAGGACGTACTGTCTGCCAAATCGACGAGAGGATCTTCCGGGGTAGACTCGTAGCCGTACACAACCTTCAAGACACCACGGCCAACCTCACTGTAACACGCCTGATCAGATAAATGACCTTCATGGTGTACACGGAGACGAGGCACTCACTGACGAAGGATGGGAGAGAAATTTTCTGGGTCGGTAGCTAATCTGTCCACGATAGAAACGGCACCACG
>Ga0247734_1002408_pt1 | contig 12347 bp, 15 predicted proteins | sample UWRJL103311B2_FD_180933 | JGI IMG/M metagenome (GOLD analysis project Ga0247734, IMG submission 180933) | Plant litter microbial communities from Arlington Agricultural Research Station in Wisconsin, United States - UWRJ-L103-311B-2 | ecosystem: Environmental > Terrestrial > Plant litter >... | reverse complement strand
GGTAACCCAAGGAGTTGAATCATCCTCGGTGCTTCCTTCTGGCTGGAATAGATAGTTTCTGATATCTTTGGTTAAGCACTGAATCTGAACATCGCTAAACTTACCTAACTGTTCAGGAATCAATTCACCAAGCCTCTCTTTTACCATCTTCTCCATAGGGTCAGTTTGAAGCACACGTGTGATTATTGGTGATGAGAATCCCAAGCCATTGGCGAGTTTTATCAACTTAAACCATAGAAGATAATTTGGAGATTTCGCTGTACGTATTTCTGGATCCATGTCCCGCTTTGGAGCGTTACCCACGGGGTTCACAATAGATCGGAGACTGCAGAGCCACAGCTCCCGTAAAGCAATTTCAAACAGATCTTGTTGATCTCCGCTTATTGTGATGTAAGAATGTTGGCCTTGCTGTATTGGAATACAGCTTCTGCCTATATCTGGACACAGGAAATGAAAGTAAAGACGTTCACGGAGAGTGCCAGTTTGACCCGGGACTAATGCCTTTAAAAGTTCTGCAGCTGGCTCAAGATATCGAATATCTCGAAACAAAGTGTATAGGCTCGGGATCAAACAATCAACTGCCAAAAGACGTTGCAGAATACCAGCTCGCTTTAACGGATCATGGATTCCTGGGAAAAGTGGCCCAGGTAGTTTTGACTCCCACTGCATATGAGTAGTGATAAATTTCTGGTCATCTTTTACTACTGCTGGCGCTCGCAGTTGTATATTCTTAACAGTGTTCTCATCTATAGCTTCAATCAGCAGAGTATCACCGATGATCAAGCTCCAAGTCATCCTGATATGAGCAATATAGCAAGCTATTTCCTACGATAGTTCAAATTAGTAAACGGGGGCACACATATAGAGTACTACAAACCTCGTCACATCTCAATGTCGAGAACACATCCATCGACCCCAGTCTAAACGCGACCCATAATCCTTTAAAGGCTAATATTGAATCCAAAGCTTCCATGAGGATGTTCCGCTTCATTAATGCACTTAAATCTCGTGCTTTCGACGGACTTAGCCGCGCCATCCATCGACTAGCCCTCACGTTATCTTTTTGGAACTGAGAGAGTCGTACTTGTCGAAATATTTCCCCATCCGTAAATTTGCTTCCGCAATATCCTTCCCGTATCCTCTGCCGTGTTTTATTTGCAAGACCTGTAAGAGAATCAGCACAGCTGGCTCTAGAGTGAAGAGCGTCAAACCTTGTCCATAGAGCTCAACCGTCCACCACTGCTCGGACACAGGAACAACTAGTGCTCCCGCCAGGACTCTATGCTGTCCATCTAAGCCATCTAGAGCAGTTTCACTTGTAAGCTGTAGCTCTGGTGGCCGATGACGTGTCGTATTTCTAAACTCCTCAGCGGTTATGCGTAACCTTGCCAGTTCAGATTCTAAAACATTCTCTTCGATAATGACAGGAATACTATATTCTAGGGAATATCTAAGGCAGCCAAGTTTCTCGAACTGGATCTTAAGTCGATTCACATCTTTTGGGTTAGGGGGGCGGACAGGATCGGAAAAGACCAAATTAGCAAAGCGAACTCGAGCAGTTCCCTTGAAGTTCCGAGCTTTGTCCTCTTCTATTTCTCTTTCAAATATTATCATAAGTTCTGGACCTAAAGCTGCCATGGTTATCTTGTAGAGTAGATGCCGCAGTTTTTGAAGGAGGAGCTTGGTAGATTTAGGAGAATATCCTAGTGGGGCTTCGACAACCTATTCTTGGGGGCCACCCCAAACGGGGGTCAGGGACTTCAACCACCCTAACCCTAAACAAATCATTTTCCCTGAAACTGGGCCACATCTATATCCAAAATAACTGCCTGCTTGATTTTGGATAATCAGTAGCAATAATGTCAACAGGGCATGAGCGGCATAATACAATTCTTATAATGAAACCCGCTGATTCTGCTGGCAAAGTAGAAATGGTCCCAAGCAATTATAGAATGAAATTCTCAGGAAAGCCTGTGGTTTTTGAACTGCAGAGTGCAGCAAGTCTGAAGGTCCCCAGAGCAGAAATGCAGAAGAGAGTGTGTTCCGGTTCAGCTCCGCCACGTATTTTGTTGGGAATAAATCTCTCCGGTATTCCTTTACGGCACCCGGCAATCATACCACCAGTCGCGGTATCTAACAACTTGGCGGTTTTCAGGTGTTTGTCAATGTCAGCCTGGAGATGGGAATAACCCTAGCAGCTTTGAATGTAGTTAGCTTTTCGAGTCAATTTTTACAAAATATCACATACCTTTATTCTTGATCTCTTATATTCTGGGTTTATAAACTTAAAAACATATTATTGAAGCCCCATATAGTTGTTGTGTCAAAATGCTAGTAAACGTCATTTGGTTCTGACAGGATGCCAAAACCGACACATATGATTACTAAGCCTTGTAGGCAATATTATTGTCAGATCTGATGCAAATTCAGAACCGATATGGGCATTGCCAAGCCTCGCGCCCACCAAATCGATCATCACTTCTGACACAAATCCAGAACCGACGTCGCTAACCACTAATAAATGCCAAGTTTTGCGTTACGCAGTCGTTGTAAACGTTCGCACAGGTACCTTTCTAAACCAAGGTACCCACTTACAGGGTGCATACATCCAGACAGGCACACGCATTACCATAGGTACCTTTTCCTTATAGGTACCTACATTTTAAGAGGTGCTGAGCTTTTAGTCGGCGCCTTTTCCTTATAGGTACCTACATTTTTAAAGGTACTCCGCTTTTAGTCGTTACATTTTCACAAGTTTTAATGCATATTTTAAGCGTGACTCAATGGTAAAGTCTCATATATTTCATAGCTCTTCTCTCTCCTCTGCATAAGGACCGGTAGGCACAGCCTGGTTTTGACCAACAGTTTTATGGACTAATTCATTCTCATGCCCTCGATCTCCTAAAGTAACCGCACCACGACGCTTGTGTGCCACTTCTACGACATCCCTAGCTGGAATAACTACTATTATTGTATTGGTTCCAGAGTTTATTAATGCACTATAACACTGATTCCAGATCCAGTGATGTCCCCTAGTATCCATCAACGAAAATCCTCGTTCTGCGTATACTTTAGCCTGCTCCTCCACAGCTTCTCGAGAAAAAGCAACTCTAGCACTAATTAGGTCTGCCTTTTGAGATATAAAACAAACCTCGGCTGAGAGAGTAGCCTGTTCCTGCTTTCATGTTAATGGCAAAGTCGCGATCTTGAGTGTAAAACTATACCTGATCCTGATTCAATGGTATGACGGTGCTTGGGCTTCTCTGGGGCATTTCATTCGGATCAGTTGTCTGACCATCTACATTATTCGTTCCTCCGAACTGTACATTATTCGTCCCTCCGAATTGTGTACCATTTGCTCTCACCGCTTCTTGCCCCAATGGTTCCACCGCACTCGGGATTTGAATAGCTCCAAAAAATGCTAGATATGTACATCTTTTAACATAGAAAGAGCTTATATCGAAGCCTGCCTTTTGTATTTGACTCAAAGGGGCATGCATCTTGCGGAGGAAGAGGTGAGGACGGTCGTTATCGCTTGGGGGACCGCCGCCACCACGACCACATCTACGAGATAAAGGTTCTCCAATCCCAATCGTAGTAATAGAAGGCTGAGAAGAGCTTGCAGTAGAAATTGTTGAATTGAGTAGATAATTCTTAAATGAAAGGGACAGATATAGTGGCACTTGAAAATCAAGCTTGAATATTTCCTTTGGAAGGCTTTGAAGCAGGTCTTCTAGCAGTCTGTCCGCCGGGTCCTTGTGTATATCTATGCCCACAGATAACTCGAAGCCTAGTCGATGGCCAAGCTCTAGTAACTTGTAGCCTAAATACCTTTTTGGCCCATTTAATGTCTGTTTTATCGGATCCATATCCCTTTTAGTAGAAATATTAGCAGGATAAGCAAAGTATCGCATAGCACACAGAAACATTTCACGAACGGCGAGATCAAACAGATCATCGAAACTTCCTACGACCGTTGAATAATGTATCTCACTTTCTTGAACGGCGAGTGAATTGTCGACTATTCTTGTTAAAAGGTAGCGAAGGTTATGACGCAAGGTCCCTTTGGACGATTTGGGTAGAAGCGCCTTGATTGCTTTGGCTGCTGGTTCTAGATATCTTAGATCTTTGAATAATGACTTCAAGCTCGGAATCAGGTATTCGACGCTACGAAGGCGTTGTTCGATCTCAGTTCGTATAGCTGGCTCTTGGACCCCCGAAAACACATTTTTCAGCAGCATTTCTTTCCGCAGGAACTCGGAGTCGAGCTTAGAAACTCCTGGGGCCCGTAGCTCTACAAGCTTTACCGTTTGTTCGTCAATATACTGGAACCTAGACTCATGATCTCCGATTATGAAGCTCCAAGTCTTCTGGATTAGTTTGATATAACATGCAATCTCCTAGATACATTAATATAAATGGGGAATAACAGCTGAAGGATCACAAACCTCGTCACATTTGATAGAAAGGAATATGTCCATAGATCCAAGGTGAAAGCTACCCCAGAGTCCTCGAATCGGTAAGACCGAATCAAGTGCATTTATAAGTAGCCCGCGTTTTAGCAATTTATTCAGATCTTGCTCTTTGTTTTTTCCAAGTTGTACCCGCCAACGGTCTTCGGAGACTCTATCGCCATTAAACTGGCAGACTCTTATTTGACGAAAGAGTTCCCCATCCGAGTAGTTAGTTGAATAAGAATGCCCTTCTCTCAGAACTTTTCGCGTATCATTGTCGAGGTCTTACACAAGTTAGTTGTGGCATATTTACAACAGGGTTGGTTAATTCGCCTTCGCTATAAATATCAACTAGCCACCATCTGTCTCCAGGCGGCAGATACTCTTCAGCAGCGTGAATTCTATGCTGCCCATGAAGACACTGTAATTGAATACCTGTTGGAAGCTCAAATACTGGGGGTTTAGTTGTTAATGTTGATTTAAAACTCTCTGAAGTAACCATAAGGCTCGTCAAAGCTCTTTGAAGAGATATGTTATCAAGTATCGCAGGAACACTGTAATCAACCTCATGCTGTAGGCAACCTTCTGCCGCGAAAGCTCTCTTTAGCGAGTTTGTAACTTTTTTATCGATTGGACGGATTGGATCTAAGAAAAAAAGCTGCGAAAGCCGTACACGTGCTGTGCCCTGTAGGTGAAGAGCTTTGCTTTCAGCGAATTTTCGTTCCAATGATGCCAAGAGTTCCAGGCCCAGTCGACTCATGGTGAAGTAATAGAGTCATGGAAGAGGGTTTCTGTAAGTAAAACTACTAATATCTTGCCAGCCAAGTTTAGCGTTGTTCTGCTCTTCTGAGAAAATCAGGGGGTTACCCGAAATATGCCTACCAGCACATCTTGATGGCTATTATTTGTATCATTTGTCAGCACATCTCACAAATCCTTAAAAGAATGTTTATCCAAATACTTAACATAATATCTACTGCCAGACTATCTTCTACTATTATCTATATCTTGACGTTAATCTTCGGACTTTTTAACCTCGTTAATTCTAAAAGCTCCAAATCATGGGTCCTGTATCTGATGAGAATCCTGAATCTAGGAGGTTGACACAGTTTCCAGGGTCTCAGAGCTATGATCATTTACTTCCCTCAAGTAGTATAAACGACAATAGCTTCAATAATAGGAGAGAAACGAGGTTTCCAAGCAAGCCACAGTATCGACCCACTCTAGCCACAACCTTTGAAAGCCTTCCACCACAAACCATCGAAGAAGATTTAGCGACTAATCCTCAACTACCTGTATCTATTCAAGACCCAGTTATATATACAGACAATTCCTCAAATATTAATGTTAGGCATGTGGTTCCTAGCACAGAGGTTACTGTCCTTACCAAGAACCCTTGGAACACATATAGACGTTTGCGGAACATAGCACAAGGTATTAAAACAGAAGTAGCCTGTACTAGATCTGTACCAGTGGCAATTGTGACAATGAGGGAAATACAAGTTGCTGTTCAGTGGGACAAGGTTGCGATAATTCGGCATCAGAACATAGTTCACTTCATTGAGGCATACAACTACATGAGCAACATAATTCTTGTATCAGAATTTATGCAGGTCTCTTTAAAACAGGTTATAGCTATCCCATATGACTTCCAGGAGGTTCATGTTTCTACAGTGTGTAGTCAGGTAGGTTAACTTAGACAATGGCAAACCAGGAGCTAAATACGCCAGGTACTTGACGGCATGCAGTACTTGTTAAAACATCAAGTCTTTACCAAGTTAGACAGTTCAACAGCCTTTCTTTCTTCTGACGGCCGTGTTAAAATAGGTATTTTGAAAGTTCGTTTATACACTATTACTATTTGACTAAAATATGCAGCTCATATTGGATATGCCCTGAAAGAAGAACCAAAAGATGCTCGAGCAATTGGGCTTCTTGCGCTAGAAATGATGCAGAAAGGTGTTATTCAAAAAGAAATCAGAGACAATGATGATCTTGTACCTCTATCTCCAAACCTATGGTCTGTAGAGTTGATCAACTTTTTAAAGAGAACTTCTGCTCAGCCTATAGAGCATATTGACAAGGTATATAAAGTCCGTTGAAAGAGGATATACATAAATTAATAAGCTTCTATTATAGACTAGTTTCCTTCAGTGTTCATCTACGTCTGTTATGTTGCCATTCATATGTTATGCTCAGTTAGAGGCAATCTCTCCTTTTGTTTAGAATATATAGGTGGTTCCTTACAAAACGCAAGTACATATATAGCCTATTAGAGAATTAATATGACGTCAATCCCTATGTTAAGATACGCACTCTGTGACGAGATAATCTATTAGTACTTTGATGTTAATAGATGTTAAAATTATAAAATTATAGAAATCTTTTATAAGTTTGTATTATTTATATTATATAACTACTTCTAAACAGTTAAATTCTTATTGATTTAGGATTTCATTGCTCTCGCGTAGTTGTAGAAGGTTTTAATTCAGAGTAAAATAGGTTTAAATATTATTTACGCCTTTCTCTATTACCACCTCTCCCTCTGCTACCACCTCTTCCTCTGTCACCACCTCTTCCTCTGTTACCACCTGCGTTGGTTTTGCTTTCATAGCAGTTATCGCCTCTTTTCGTTTCTTTATCACAGCAGTCCTCGCCTCTTTTCGTTTCTTTAATCTTAGAGAAGAAGTGTTTCTAGGAACAGGATATTCCTTTTGCTTAAACCTTTTAGTTTAGATATTTGATAGTTGAAGGATTACTTACAATAGTTTCCATAGATGGTGGCCAAGAATCATCTTCGGTAGAGCTGAATGTAGAGTATTGACCCTTCTGAAAAACAATTATAGCAACTTGAACACCTCGAGACTCTGCTAGTTCATATCCCTTTTGAAATAAAGTAAGCTTTCTTCTACGATAACTCTCGCTGCTCCCAGTGTTACTAAGCTCAATAGACATAATGAAATTAAGTAATTGATTTTTTATGCGTATATTATTCTGGATTTAAGCGAATGGGTTCTCCTGCCAAGCTATTTGGTGGCCATCACAACTTTGGTGGCCCTCACAACTTGGTGGCCCTCACAACTTGGTGGCCCCCATAACTTGGCGGCCCCACAACTTGGTGATCCGCACAACTTGGTGGCCCTCACAACTTGGTGGCCCTCACAACTTGGTGGCCCTCACAACTTGGTAGCCCTTACAACTTGGCAGCTATAATAACTTGGATAATTGTAGCAGTTTAGCAATTTCTTAGCAAGTGCTTTATAATAGTTTTATGTTCTATAACATCAAAGGGCATAGATACTTCTTCGTATACCAGTATGCACCGATCCTAAGCGTGGCAAAATATTACTAACTATTTCAATATAGCACAATGTGTTTAGTTATCTGGGTTAGAAAAGACAAGTTTGAACAGGTTGAAGATAGGCTACAACAGCATAAATATGACAAGCTCGTAGCTAGATTGTCTAAATTCGCTCCAAAAAGGTCTTCACCTCCTGTATACGAGCAGCAAAATCTGGTCTTCAAAGTCCACCAGAACCCTGTTCGGGCATCTGAAAGACCGGATTCTCTCCTGCTTCCAAGTTATTTGGGTTATCGGAGCAGTAAAAAGCGACAACGGGTTGAAGAGGAGGGCATACTTGATAAGGTTGAGGAATCGATTACGTTATAACTAGGAGGTTGTTTAAAATACTACTAGATTATTATTTCATATCTAACAGTTATCTGGATCTTTACATTATATAAATATAAAACTTTAATATATTTTATACATAGTTTTCAAATTATATTAGATCAAAGCTTTATAATAAAACTACTGGTTTAAGAAAATAACCTTCTAATATCTGTTATATTATAAGCTAATTTTAAATACTTCTCACTCTAGCCACCTGAAAATTTACATTTGCAACGTCGCCGTCTTTATAATATAAGGAGAGCCTTCTTTTTTAGCATAATAGCAGCGCTAAATCATAGTACTATTATTGAGTTCTTTCCGCCTTTCAAACTAATAAAGCTATTTAATTTATTTTTATAAGTCTTTCCTCTTAGATACAGGCTTTAAGTTATAATATATTCGAGAAGAATATCTAAAGCAGCTGTTAACGCTATAGATAAGATAATTAATAGCATAATTAAACCAATAGAGTTTTAGGTTAGAAAATCGAATTCTGCAAAGAATAATACCTAACCGGCTATAATTTTAAACGTTTACGAGAGATACTTATAACCTTTGAATTATAAATTTCTATATATATTTTGACCTATAACACTAAAAATAACAGTGTACCCCGTTATGACTTAATCGCTACGATAACCTTATATATAATGTAGTAGTAGAATTCTACAACTTGACCAGGCCCCCGGATACTGCTGGCCACCAAACTTAGGTTGCAACCATGCTGGCCATCAACAGACTCAAAGGTTATTTGCAGATTCTTAACTTAAATACAACTGCTAACAGTTAACACATTACTAGCTACTTGTTATCAAATGGCTTCGTGTTCACATGTGCAGTGGTTACGCCTACATCAAGAACACACGGCATTCACTTTACAAAATGGCAATCGGCTTTATAACATAACCCAATCACTCCCTCGCCCTTTAAAACAATACCCATCATTTTTATTTTTCCTCGGGGGAGGCTCTAAGTCAATCGCTTTACGTAATTTATATCCTGAAACCCGAATTTCAAGTTATCGACATTATGGTATTGCAAATATTTGCATTGATCCTAAGACTACAGATGATGATTACCCTCTAATAGTAGCCGATGGATGTCAAGAAGGAGCAACGCGCGCTACTAATAGCCAAACTGAGTATAAGTGCCACAAGACTACGAGTTATTTGTTAGAGTGGTCGGAGAATAATTACGGAACTCCTCAACGACAGAGCATTATTAATCTTATAAACGCGAGATTATTATCCTTATTTATTGACGTTGTCTGTATATTTGCAGAAGACTATGGAGGGCTTGCTGGTGTGGTCATACTGCTTACCAACTGGGCTAATTATGGCTCTGCATCAAGCCTTCCTTGTGCTGTCCGTCCCCGAATAATAGTCGTTACTCGTATTTCAGGAAATATGTTTGAAGCTGAGGTTTCACACTTTCGCTCTCAGTTATTCTCTACGCCAAAGTTTTCGGAAGTCTTCTCCTCTTTAAATGTTATAAATATGTTGGTTAAGCTCCGTTCTACTTCGCAAACTGAGTTTAGTACGCTAAAGGAAGTGCTATGTCAAGAGTTACAAACCTCCCGCTTTACCCGGATGAGCTCATCTGCGATGTTTTCCTCTACCCATTTAGAAGCCTTTTTTGGCAAAGCCATTCGACGCTTTGTCCGAAGACCAGAAGCATTATTTGACTTTGTTCGAGCATCACGAGATGAAAATCCTGTCAATGTAGAACTACCTAATCACATTAACACATTCATTGGCCGGTCACACGACTATAACTTCCCTGACAGTATTTCACTACCATTTATTGCATCTGCTATTCTGCTAGACAGTTTCCCACCTAACATGCACCGTAAGTACTGCATAACTCAGGCATTACACTCTAGCTAACCTAGCTAGTTTTTGACCCTTCACAGGTTTTCAAAGTACTTTATAAGTCACAGCTTCTTAACAAGCTTCAAACTGCAGAACCCAAATCAATTTGTAGTGAAATCGAAGCACAGCTAGTGCTTTTGTATTTACGAATGGCTAAAGAGAACAAAACCGCATTAACTATACGGCAAGATGATTTACATCGACTTAAAGCTTACTCCTCTCAACTCAAAACCTTCCAAGTTTGTCTTTATTGCTCAGTAAGACAATACGAACATACACTAGGCTGTGGTCACAGGATCTGTGATGTTTGCGTAGCAATCTTCGGGAAATGTATTTCGGGTTTAGAATATAATTTCGAGATAAGTACCTGTTATCTCTGTGACACTAAGGTCACTTTTAAAGCAAAGTTGTTGCCACCTACCTGCGGTGTACGGTTTATTAGCATTGATGGTGGCGGATCCAGGGGTATAGTACCACTCGAGTATCTTGATGCTTTGGAAGAGGTACTCGACCTGCCGTACCCTCTACAGGAGCACTTCGATTATGGAATAGGGACAAGCATAGGCATGTATCAGCTCGTAAAACAAGTTTTAAGCTAATAGATTAAAGGCGGTATCGTTATCCTCACCTACTTCTCAGAATACTGGAACGCTAAAAAATGCGTAAAGTTCTTATATCAATTTACTAAAAAGGTTTTCTTATCCAAGGAAGCTATAAAGCATTCGAGAATTAAAAAGATGTGGAGCTTTTTAACCTCATTTTTTGCAGATGGCCGTTATAACGCTGAAGTTCTAGAAAATATATTAAAAGAAACTTTTGGATCTCAGCCGTTGTTCGGTACGAAATGTCAGCGGCCTTCTGGTATGAAGATTGCAGTTACCGCAACTACTATATCCGATGCCACATTATGCCTCTTTGCAAACTATAATGGAGCTGGAAATTATAATAAAGACTTTAGTAATTTTATCTTGCTCTTATTAACAATCGCTAACCTAAAAAAACAAAGGGTGTAAACATATTCGGACACCAACTGGTTCAAATGAGATTCTGGTTTGGGAAGCGTGAGCTAAGGTAACTATAAGAGATTTTGACGCTAACATGAAAATAGGGCAAGATGTACAACAGCAGCTCCATGGTATTAAATTATACTCAGATTTTCATGCTTCTTACTAAATTATAACCAAGGTACTTTAAACCTAAATTCCTCGACGCCTTCGGAACCTTTCAGGACGGAGGACTTAAATATAACAATCCAGTAAGACCTGGAATATATGAAGTCAACCGCATCTGGGGGAATAAAGTCTGCGATATAGTTCTGTCTATGGGTACCGGCTATCAAGAACATGTATCTTCGCCCAAGGCCCCAAACGTGAGAAACCTGTTCCAAGACGGGACTGTAGCTCGACTATACAGGGCCTCCATGTCTTCATTATCCTTGGATGGAGGAAATAGTTGGAAAGATCATTGGTCAGGCTTAGAGAAGACAACTAAAGAGCATCACTTCCGGCTAGATTTGCCATTGAAAGGGAAAGAGCCAGCCATCGATGATATCGACCAGATGCCGGAACTTCAACGACAAGTGCGCCGCCACCTTGGTGACCTGAAGGGTCTTGCGAGGGTATTTATGGCCGTTTCGTTCTTTTTTGAACTTGATGAACCTATAATCGCCGAAGGGGTAGGCTATCGGTGTCGCGGTTCTATCTTATCTCGCAGTCCAAATAGCCGCGCCCTCCAGCAAAAGCTAGCTCTTGAGTATCCATATGCTCAATTCTCGATAAATGATAATACTGTAGGGTTTCTAGATCCTCTTGATACATGCCCGGGGTGCGGACGCTTTCAAAAATCAGTTACATTTTTGATTCGCCATCCTGGCGAAAAGGTAAACCTATATGTAATGTATAATCGATTATATCGTCGTAGCATTAGCGGATTTCCAAATTCGATGGAGTGGTTCGAAGATCGTCAGATGTTTAATGCACATTTTGGTAGAGCAGATCATGGGCCGCGGATTAAAAGTCCATTGCCTTTAGATTGCGGCTGTAGTCAGAATCGCTACGTAAATTGTATTAATAAATCAAAAGGAGGGAAAAGGGCACTTTCGAAGGTAGTGGAAAGGAGAAGTAAGAGAGTTTGTAATTAGATATATAATTCAGAGTAGTAGAAGCACCTCTAAATGTTATTGTTATATACTTTCCCGCTTTAATAATATATAATACCTTATATTAGCCATTTTACTCAAAAATATAAAATAGAAATATAAATCGCTTTAAAAAGAGTATATAGTACAAATCTTGATTTTTCGATCATCTTTAACAGTACTTGTATATTCTTTAGTATCTAAAATAACTA
>Ga0247734_1002405_pt1 | contig 12353 bp, 18 predicted proteins | sample UWRJL103311B2_FD_180933 | JGI IMG/M metagenome (GOLD analysis project Ga0247734, IMG submission 180933) | Plant litter microbial communities from Arlington Agricultural Research Station in Wisconsin, United States - UWRJ-L103-311B-2 | ecosystem: Environmental > Terrestrial > Plant litter >... | reverse complement strand
CGCGATTCTTTGAAGGATAGGAAAAAGAAAGCAGACGAGTACCTTCGACTCCAAAACCAGCTGACAGAGCTCAAGTCGAGACTGCTCCAATACTATATTTGGAGGGCTCAGGAAAGCGCCAAGGCTTTCGAGAAAGAATGTGTAGGCCTCTTTCCACTAACTTTGCTTTTGTTCAGTACTCAGAATATCCCCAGGCGAAAGCCAAGAAAGATCTAGACGACGAGCGAAAGAAGCACGCAGACGATATTCAGCATATTGAGGAATTGGAGGCTCATTATGCAGAAACATTGGAAGGCTATAAGGTACTTATGTGCAACCTGCCGACCGAACTATGCTGATATTTTCCCAACAGGAACTGAAAGCCGAGGCCGATTCTTCGTCTAAGGATTTGCAAGATCGGGAAAAGAAGGCAATTAGTGACGAAGAGAAGCAAAAGAGTGCCGTGTCTAAATTAAGTAAATTGAAGAAGACGCTCAAAGAGGTATTCCATTCCAGCTACCTGTGAATTCGTAACTCACTACTCTCAGGACGAAGCTAAAGTTAAGGAGGCCAAAAATGTACTGGAAGATAGCTCAAGAAAGGAAGCCACGCAGCGAGAGAAAGTTAGTCAGCTTGAGGTTCAGTTAGCAGCAGAGGAGAAAATCCTGGAGGAGATCACGGATAGCTTGAAAGGCCAGTTCTCCTATGTGTGGAGACTGTGATGTAAGGTCTGACTATGAATGGATACAGACAAGATGCAGCCTTTCCAGATCAAAATCGACGCGAAACAGAAAGAATTGGAGCCTTGGAACGACAAGATTAATAAGAAGAAGAGGGATCTTGATCTCGCTCAAGGTGACAAGGATGAGCTTGAGCGAAAAGCAAAGGAGCACGAGGATAACCTTGCTGCTGCGTCGTCGAATGTCCAACAGCTGAAAGATGCTCAGGCTGAACACGTTGGTATTGTCATTTTCTTCACTATATCTTACTAACGTTATGCAGGTCAAGCTCTTGGACGATTTGAAGAGTCAGAAAGCGACGTTACAAGCTGCGCTCGACAAAGCCCAGGGGAGGCTCACAGTAAGTTCTTTGTGAGATCCCCTCATAGTTCATTGCTTAAAGTAGATATCAAGACCGCTAGGGGTAACATACAAGAGTGGTCGCCTAAAGCCTCGTCCTCCAAAGCAAAGATTGACCAGGCAAAAGCCGCTCAGAATGAGAATCGAAGTCAAGGCAAAGTTTTAGACAGTCTTCTCGGTCTGAAGAATGCTGGACGTCTGGAGGGGTTCCATGTATGTGAACAAAACATTTGGAGATTTGGATACTAAAAAGCCTGAACAGGGTCGCCTGGGCTCTCTCGGTACCATTCCTGATGAGTACGACGCAGCTGTGACAAGCGCGTGTCCGTCCTTGGGACACATGATCGTTGAAAAGGTCGACCAGGGACAAGCTTGTATCGAGCATTTGCGCAAAACGAACTCTGGACGTGCTTCGTTCACCGTCCTCGAGAAACTTTCGAGTTTCACCAATGAGATGAAACGGATAAAGACTCCAGAAGATGTGCCTCGCCTCTTTGACTTGATAGTACCCAAAGACCCCAAGTTTGCCCCAGCGTTTTACAAAGCGACCACCAATACGCTTGTCGCGAGAGACTTAGAGCAAGCAAACAGGATTGCGTTTGGTGCAACACGGTGGAGAGTGGTGACACTGGCCGGCCAAGTGATCGATACGTCTGGAACGATGTCAGGTGGAGGTGGCCGACCCCAACGAGGCGGGATGAGCTCGAAGTTCGCTGCGGAAACAGTTTCGCCTCAGGTCCTGCAGCGATACGAGCATGACCACAACGAGGCCTTGGCGCGCTTGCAAGAAGCACAGAGCGAGGAAGCATCGGCGAGGGCTGAGATTGACCAAGTGAAAAGTCAAATTCCTGGGGTAGAACAAGAGTTCCAAAAGAGGGGAATGGCGATTCAGACGGGAAAAATGCAAATCCAGGACGCGGAGAAGCGCTTGAAAGCATTAGCGTGAGCTCTCACATTCATTGCGCTGGTCTACAGTCAGGAGCTGACAACCGTACTACAGCGAGTTGGCGAAACCAAACAGCAAGGATCTTGCACGAATCACCAAGCTGGAACAGGAAATCGAGTCGTTCGCCGATGAACTGCGCGCATTAGAGGCCAGTGCCAATAAGATCACGGTAGCGATTCAAGAGCTCAAGGACAAGATAACTGCTATTGGCGGTACTCGACTTCTTCAACAAAGGAGTACGATTGAGAGTCTCAACACCCAGATCACGATTTCAAACAACATGATCACCACCCTGGAACTAGAGATTCAGAAGGCCAACCATGATATTCAGAAGTACACGGATAAAATGGAGACGGAAAGAGAGACCATCAAGGAGCAATCCGTTGCAGTGGACGCTCTGACAGCTAAGGTCGAAGAAGCGCAATTGTACAATGCCAAGCTTAGGGAGACTGTTGAAGCAGCCAAAGCTGCCGAGGAGACCTCGAAGGAGGATCTTGAAGTAGTAAAGGTGGAGGTCGATAAGAAACGAGTTGAAATTAGCGACTACAGGAAGACGGAGGTAATGTCTGTTTCTTGAATTCGGTAATCGTCTGGCACTGACGCTTCTGTTTATCAAGGCTAAGCTGCAGGCAAGAGTCGACAAGATACAGCACGATGCTGCCACGCTCGAGGCAAAGATCGGAGACTGGGGGAAACAACACGAAGAGCTGGAGCTCGTTGCTGTCGAGTTCGTGGTTTTGTTATGTCTGTAAAATCATTCATGCTGACTTGAAGTAGTGACGATGATGACGAGGAAGATAGCCCACCTTCTTCGGACCCCCCTCCAGTCAAGACCGAGGGCGAAGCGGGACCTTCTGAGCGCTCGGGAGCATCTCTTACCTTGCGTGTCTACACATCCGATGAGATAAGGAAGGCAATGCAGGATGGAGACTCTGAGCCAGAACTTGTTGCCGATGTTGGAGTTCTGGAAGGTAAGTTTCACTCTATTTCCCTCAGGGCGTCGGCAAACTGAACAATTTTCAGAGAGGCTGTCAAAGGATAAACCAAATCTGGATGTGCTTGAAGAGTATAGACGACGTGACATCGAATATCGCGATCGAGTGAACGAGTTGGACCACGTGACGGAGCGCCGAGATGCGCAGAAAAAGATACATGAAGACTTGCAGAAGAAACGGTTAGATGAGTTCATGACGGGTTTCCAGCAGATATCTCTCAAGTTGAAAGAAATGTACCAAGTACGTGCTCCCTTCCATTGGTTACTCCTTTACTCACCGAAAGGTTCAGATGATCACTATTGGGGGCAACGCTGAGTTGGAATTGGTCGACAGTATGGATCCATTCGCAGAGGGCATCATTTTCAGCGTTATGCCGCCCAAGAAGAGTTGGAGAAACATCTCCAATCTATCTGGTGGAGAAAAGGTAAGTGTGATTGCTACTTCCAAGTTCGATTTCTTATCATGTTTGTTTCAAGACCCTCAGCTCTCTTGCCCTTGTCTTCGCCCTCCACGTTTTCAAGGTAAGCCTTGTTTCGTGATTTACAGCCTACTTACTCATTCATTCATGAATGTAGCCAACGCCGTTGTACTTCATGGACGAGATTGATGCAGCGCTGGACTTCCGCAATGTTTCAATCGTCGCGAACTATATCAAGGATCGGACGAAGAACGCACAGTTTATTATCATCTCCCTTCGCAACGACATGTTTGAGCTCAGTCATCGACTAATTGGTATATACAAGACGTCAAATCAAACGAAGAGTACGTCGCGCATGTTCGCCTGAATTGCACTCATGCTGACTTTCCTGTTAGGTATCTCTATAGACAACCATCCCCTCAAAGAGCGGCCCGTTAAACCTGAAATCCCAAATCATTCATGACCTGATTCCGCGTTGTCTCTTGTTCTTCCATCGTTATCATGTATATCTTGCTTTCTATCACTCATTTGTAACTCTATTGTTGCTCCTAGGACAAGGTCCTCTTATAGCCCAGGATTCTCCGTGATTCTGCAGATGACCTCAATGAGCAATATTGTTCAACCGGTTGTAGATTGTAGGACAATCGCAAACTTCGCTTGGATAAATCGGTCGCCTCGGCTGCTTTTCACGGACCGGGAAGAGTATCAACAGGTGACGTATGTTGGTCAACAGACGCAGACGTCCCTAGGCTTCTGCTCTTTCTTTCGCTCATGGCCTGCCCTCGTGCCTACTACCGCATGTCTGTTCTGCTTCTATCTGCTTACAGCTATTCGTCACGGCTACGATATCGTTCCCATAAGACCTGAGAGCTCTGCATACCAGATTCCTCCAAGATTCTTCACAATGTGGAGTGCTCTACGACCAGTTCTTGCTGCACAGATTGCGGTCTCCCTTTTTGGCACCACTACGTCTGCTCAACGTCAGTCTAGTCTATATTCCGAACTTAGGCTAGTGTTGATAGTCTCAACTAGTCCAGGCTAAGAAATATGTCACCTTGCCTCTTGGGGAAGTCCGCGCTTATGGGTGGTTGAGTGATCAGGTATAGTAGTGCATACTAGGCGCTAGTCAACGATGTTCTCACGTCTTTTCGAAATAGCTGGACGTTCAAACGAATGGCATGGCAGGGCATTTACACGAGTTTTTCAACTACGTGAAGGACAGCGATTGGATTGGTGGCGGCAGCGCCTACTCAAACCTGGAAGAAGGTGAGCCAGCCAACGTCGACAATAGCTTGTGACTTATACGCTGGCAGCCGGGAGCTACTGGTTCAATGCAATGGTCCCGCACAGTATCCTGACTGACAATGACGAACTCAAAACAGTTACACGAGAGTTTCTCGATTATGTCTTGGCCCATCAAGAAGATTCGGGTTGGTTGGGGCCAGAAGCGAACAACAATCGTCAGAGGTTCCTGTGGGGCCGCTACCCTTTCTTCTTTGGCGCCATTCAGATGGTGGAGAATGACCCCTCGTTGACGGACCCAGTCTTGGATGCTTTGTACAAGTTTATCCCCCTCGCAAATGACATGATGCGCAATGGACAAGGCTTGGAAGTGTGGACGGAGACCAGATGGGAAGACTTTGTTATGACCCTGCAGTGGTGTGTATGCCTCACTGTCGCATTTTAATCTTTGGCTGACACAGCAGTAGGCTGTATGACTATCATCCGAACGGACAGGAGGAACTGCTTCTTGACACTATGAAATGGCTTAAATGGACTGGTGTTGAGTGGGAAAAGGTCTTTGCTGAGGAGGTGACACTTTCATCTGGCCATAGTAGTTAACATTCATCGCTTACAGCCCAACAGAATTTCCCTACAGGCCCCGTTGAGAATCTGGACAATCCCACTGGATGGGATCTTAGTGTGAGCTTCTCTTTCGTTGTTGCATTGGACTTCCGCTCATTGTGACTAGTGGCACGGAGTCAACATGGCGGAAGGTTTGAAAGCGCTCCCATCGACATATCGATTCACAGGAAACCAGTCGGGTAACCGCAACGGCCTATATGAGAATATTCATTTCTGACGCTTACCTAGACCTGGATCGTGCAAGTTCTGGATGGGACCTGCTGTTCAAGTACCATGGTCGACCATCAGGAATTTACGGTAAGACTTCTTGATACATTCAGTCACTCAGAGCCTGACCTGGAGAATAGGTGCCGATGAATACTTAGCAGGAAAGGAAGCCACTCGAGGGTGAGTGTCTCGTGAAGTCCATCCCACCACGGCATGAGCTCTGATGGCATCTTATATCGACAGGACTGAGCTATGCACGGTTGTTGAAGCCATGTTCAGCGCGTCCTATCTGTACCAAATCATTGGCGACATCAAGTTCTTAGATCAGGTTAATGCTTCCTAATTTCTTGCTCCCCTCCTCGCTAACCTCATGAGCAGGCAGAAAGAATGACATACAATGCACTACCAGGAACCATCTCTGGAGGCAAGTATCTTGATAAGGAGATGCGCTGACTGCATGCTTACAACTTTTTAGATATGTGGGTTAGACAATATGACCAGCAACAAAATCAGATTGCGGCGAAGAACATGACTCCGTAAGTTGTCGGTTCATCATGGATGTGTTATTTACGTGTTCACCTTGCGAACAGGGATCCATTTGCGGTAAACGGGTATGTCTTGTACTTTGCTTGATCACATCTCTCGGAGCTGACTGTCCTATAGTGGATACTCTAATGTGTTTGGTACGGAGCCCAACTACCCGTACGTCTCTCAATATTTTTCTATCATCCGACTAATCTTCGATCCGTAAACCTCAGGTGCTGTACAGTCAATCACCCACAAGGGTATCCCAAGTTTATTACGAACTCATTTTTGGTGGACACCGACAAGACTGCTCTCACACAAGCGTATCTTGGACCTCTTAGAGTCAACACGAAATTGGCAAACGGTATGTAGCTCTAACATCCTTTCGCGCAAGTAGCGATACTAACATTTCGAGTACCAGAGAACGCCATTTCTGTTACAGTCGATACCCTCTATCCCTTCGGTGATACCCTCTCCTACACCGTCTCTGCTACTGAAGATTTCACGCTTTATGTTCGAATTCCGAGCTGGGTAGTCGAAGGAACTCTTAGCAAAGACGGTGCTACGTCTCCTATCACTGCTGAGAATGGATTGTTTGCCATTCCAATTGGGTCTGGGGACTCGACCTTTGAGCTCACGCTACCGGCTAAGATTACAACTGGTTAGTAGAACTCTACACTGTTCATAAAACTAGTCTAATATCATAAAGAGGAACGCCTACACGACTCGGTGGCGCTTCATCGTGGGCCTCTTCACTACGCGTTGGATAGTGAGCTTTCCATTATCCCAGCCGCTTAGCGACACTCACTGACTAGTTATACTAGTCACTTACTCGAAAAAAATCATCAAAAACAATGCCGCGGAGCCTCGTTCTCCCGATTATCAATTTGATGCCACCTCGGAATGGGCCTATGCCATTGACCCCACTACAGCACAGTTTTCCACGAAAGCAGGCGATGGGTATGTATTACCTTCGCCAGTATTTGACGAGGGTCTACCCCCAGTCAGTATTACTGTCAAGGGCTGCAAGATTGAGTGGGGACTCGCTGGAGACACATTCGTGGTTGCGCCACCTCAGAATCCCACTTGTTTGGAAGACCCTATCGATTTGGTCTTGACTCCGTACGGTGTAAGCCTCACTTCTCTATCTTTCTTTCCAGAATGATTACTGACCGTTATCTCCTTGAAGTCCACGAAACTGAGAATCAGCGAATTCCCGGTAGTCAGTCTTGCATAACAAGCGTAGTTGAATACGTTTCGATTCTAGTCTGCAAGTAGCTAAATCACCATCAGTGAATTGAATATTGATTGAACAATTTCCACGAGAGGTGCTAGCGTTGCCACCAGGATAAAGGAGAAGGTAGATGTCCCATCTGAGGTGCTGAACAGATGGCTGGCTGGACGAGCATTCCAGCCACAAATCGCGTGGATTGATATTTTGCACATTGGAATACACTGAGGTCGATGGTGTTTTGGGACAAGATGTCCCACTCATACTTGTTGTAGTAGCGCTTGTAGTTCAAACAAAGTGACTAAAGCCTTGTATCTCTCTTCGATCTCGCATATGCTGGTGTTGCCAATATCCCAACTCGCGTCTACAATCATCACATTTCCCGTTTACCAGTGCCTGCCTCCTCTCCAACAATGGTCCGAGAGACTTGAGGAAATGTTCGGACGCTTTAGTGGGTTTTGCCGCTTGTGGAAGCAAAGAACCGCTGAGTGAATGACTGATCAGAGCGTATGATTCGGTCCAATAGGGGCAGGACGTTGTGGTAGGACTAGCTAGCGAAGGCCACGACTGTGCAACCACTGATTGCTGTGTAGTATGATGTCTTGAGGGCGGAAAGCGCTCGAACTCTTTATGAAGCAAGTTGGAAAACTCAGCATGATATCGTATCTTCAAAGGATGGTCAGATAAGTATGGGAGCGGTATAACTATTAAGACTCACCCATTCTCCATACACGTCCAAAGGTAATTCGCGGAACATTGTGGTGGGAGACATACCCTGTTCTATCGTCGCTATTCCAGCTTCATCAATCAGATCGTCATGCTTATGACGGACTGAGAATAATAGGACATCAATGGCGTGCGAAGAAATATTCTCCCTGTTGGCCAATGTCAGACTGCTATACTGACCACAGCGAATGACCATACCTCATCTGAATGTTACAAACGCCCATAGCAGAATAGACTTGATACTTCTCTACTGCCTCCGCCAATCCTTTCATAGTTTTCCAGGGCACTCGTTTCAGATCTGGCTGTCTTTGCAGATACATGTATTGTAGCAGCAATTCTATCACTTCCGAATCCTCTTGCATGTCTAAACGCTCTGTTTCTGAAGGTGGGGATGAGGTGGAGGAAGCAGCATCTGCAAAGGCCTGTGAGCTCATTTCTAAGTTCTTGCGATGGACTTTGAACAGGACGCCATCTGCAGATTCCAGGGTAAGATCAGAGTCTGGGAATGCGACTGGTAGAGACCAAGAGTCAGAAGCTGTCTGAGAGCACGGCCGCAGCGAGACTCACATCGCCTGGAGATGGCCTGTGTTGACATAGCGCAAGAGGAGGATGGTGGGGGGAGCAGAGTGTCTTTGTATACAAAACGAGAACATGAATATGAACGGGGTCATCTGCCTTGTCTGCTGACCAAATAATAGGTATTTAAATCGAGGGAATTGTTACAGACATTTTACATATGCTGGACAAAAATTCAGAGACGTATGAAAATAGGAGAAAGCATTGCAACGTACTTGTACTGCAAACAGGTATATGTACTGGCCCTAGCCGCGCGTGTGGACATCATGTACTATTGCTCTCGGACCGTCGCATGCTTGGACCGCTTGCTGATGGAGAGGTTGGTACACTTGGCACATCTCCATTGATAATGTCCTGTATTGACGCTTCTAGTGAGTCGACACGCGCAGACATCTGAGTCACTACGCTAACAATCAGTAAAGTCAGGATAACGCGTCCAATAAAAGTACGCACTTCGATCCAGTATCTGGGTGGACATATCGTCAAATTTGGAATCCAGCTGCTCCAGTAGTGTTTCAACCTGCAAATCGTAATGATGGTTGGAGGCCGTCTTTTGAATGATTGTATCCAACGATGATACGCACGAAAGCAGTCAGCTCGTGTGGACTAGTGATTTCAGTCACGTTGGTTGGTGGCACTGCCCGCTGTTTGCTGTTCGCTGGAGGACGCGGAGTTTTGTCGCTGGTAGACTCGACATCTGAGGTGGCTCTGGAAGGCGTCTTGAGAGGTTGTGCGGCGCTCATGGAGGTAGCAAACCAAGTATAAATGGATGCACGTGACCATTGCACCCTGAGCACAACCGTCATCGTGACATTATTCCCCTCAAAGTCTCCCCTGCGCCGGTTTCAAATTAACCATGACCACGATGACTTGGCAAACTGGCTTCAGGCCATACACTGCGTTACAGCCCTCTCCTGTATTTTCTCTCACCTCGTCAAGCTCTAAACGGAGGCTGGAGGATGATGAGGATGACAATATGCGGGGTCGAGACCGAGACCAACAAGAGGTGGGCACAGTGAAGAAGAAACGAAATATCTCTAGAGCAGTGTGTCCATCTTACAGCATCCAAAAGACAAACATTCTCATTCAGCTCATACAGCCGGCAACAGTCACTACATTTAACAATGGGACGGAGTTGCTACAGGCGCTGCGGACCGCGTTTCGAGCAGGAGGCCCCGTTGATTTCAACGGTAGCTACACGATATGTATGTGTTCTTCCAATCAAGCAGGTAGGCTTTCAAGCTGAACGAAATATCCCAGTCAATGTCCCACCTTTGTCCGACAAGGCTCGCGTTCAACAAGTAGTGAACGAGATCTGGCACGCTACGGGCTACCGCTTCACGTACGACGTTATTCCTCGCGTGATTATGCGAAACCTCACTTCTATCTAGTGTCAAAGACCACCCTGCCATTGCAGATGGACACAAAACCCGCCTCTGGTGTGCACAAGACGAAGGTCGCATCAAGGCTAAATACAAGGACGGTGAAATCAAAAGCCGGATCTCGACTGCCTCTGGAGAACCCCTTGCAAAAGCCCGATATCCCTGTCACAGTCGTCTTCTCATCTCCTCTAGAGATTGTGATATCCAAAGTACCCGACTGGTCACTGTTCGCTTACACCATGAATTCTTCCACGAGCCCTACGCTGACAAGCAAGGTCTCTGGCAAGGTGTCGATTTTCAGACCTTGAAAGCAACAGCGGAACAATCTAATGCCGTTACGAATCCCCCTCCCCCACTCTCAGAAACCCCTGTTCCATCGTCTTGGGACCGTAATTCTGACGACGACGAGGATGATCTACAAGCGACTGCGCCTCCTCCCCTGCCAGAACCGCCTCTGCCCAGTCTGCCAGGTCCACCAACTGTGATCGCCCAAGCGCCTCCAGATCATGTTGTTTTCCAAAACAGAATGCGCGCTGTACGTCGACCTCCTCTCGTCCACCCTCACTCACTAATCATCTTGCCAATAGCACATTCATAACATTAGAGACTTCTGTGATGGTCTTGAGTATCAGGTCCAATTCCAAGACTGGGGTCTTCTTCATGCATTGGAAATGGAAGGAGCAGGATTCATGCGCCTTGTGACGGCGTGTCTTCACAGAGAGGGCAGAGTATTAATGACCCCTGCCGAGATCTCGCGTTTGGATGCAGAGGCGAACCACTAATTAGGTAAAACCTTGCTTCACATATTCTAATACCTCTTACTGTAATCTTTCTTTTTGGTGGGTTTTTGTGATGGACATATACGAAAAGTCTTCACTCGAACAATAATATTGACGATCTCCAACTTAATCCAAACTACTTGTAATTGAGGGAACAGCCGGCTTCAGCATCCTTCTTGGCGGGGGAGTTTGTCCTGCACCACCACCTCCGAACATAGAAGACATCATATCTGCTAATGGATTGCCAGCCTGACCTCTTGGAGGCGGAATGGCGAAGTACAGTGTCGATAGCTCTTGCAACAACTAGACACGAGCGGTCAACATCACTCATGTACTGAATCACTGTAGCATACCTTCCGTATCTCTGGTGCAGCTAATACGCCTCCTCCACTTTGATATGTCCCGCAGAGCCGAATCCAACTTTCGCGCATTACTTTGTTCTTGTCACCTTGTGCGCGTTGACACGTTACCACAGCCATTTGCGAGAAATTGACCAGAGGATCTTCAACCAGCACAATCTCGGTTGTGCCGACCGTCACACTAGTCGAGTTGGAAGGGTGGGGTAGCTTGGAGACGAAGTGGGTGATAAATGTACGCGCAGCAAGTACATTGCCGTTGAGCAGATATCTATCTTTCGAGGCTATAATAAAGCATATGTCAAAGAGATAGCCACGTACGGAAGGACACCGTGAAGAGCATAGATGCCTGATGCATTTGCTGTGGACCCCTGCCATTTGATGAACATCTCTGCCAATGAGCGTGCGCTATCTCTTGTCCCTGAGCTCAAATAATGAGGTTCCGCTAGATCGTAGGCGCCCTCTAAATATATTCAGAAAGTGGTCGTATTTTATATGACTGAAGCTACCTTTGTACAGGAGTTCACCGATGTAATGATGTAATGCTGGATCGCCGGCAGGATAAGAGCCATGTTTCGCTGACCATCTAAGCCAGGATCAGTGAGATACAGAAGGGAATAGCTGAAGTATCATAGTTACGCTACGCATTTTCCGATAATAGTATGTCTCCATGCTCCAGCTGAGCCCGTGAGTGCAATCAACTGCGTTAATCTGCCTGCAAACCCTCAGCTTCGGCTTGACGCAAGAGAACATAACAGATCACGCACCTCGACTTTCTTCAGTTACTCCTTCGGGTTTCGCTTCATATACATCCAGCAAGAATCCTGTCAGATCCACACCACTTCCTGTTTGCCCAACCTTCAACAGTTCTCGTGCGCTTTGGAACAAGACTTCGATTGCCACATCGTACTGCGCAGCTTTGACATATCTAGAGGCAAATGTCCGAGCTTTCTGGTGAGCTTCGTAGGGTGCAGAGGATATTTGAGGTAGAATGGCATTTAGTGCCCTGTCAGGCGATGGTGCTGGAGGCATTCCAAGTCGTGGTGAGGGTAGAGTCTAAGCGGATTTCTTAAGGGCCGGTGCTTTCCTTCTCAAGCTCCATCATTTGTACAACTTCTCTTTACCCTCCTCAGTCTCATTTTCTTGCTCACTCACATGCGCTCCTTATCTGTTGTGATTGAAGGCTCTGAAGATTATCTTTGAAATTTGGGAATTCTAAAGCTCTGTATTGTGACTTCGACGACTCATCTGAAGAGGGTCATGAACTGCCTCAATCTTTACATGTACA
>Ga0247734_1002404_pt1 | contig 12356 bp, 13 predicted proteins | sample UWRJL103311B2_FD_180933 | JGI IMG/M metagenome (GOLD analysis project Ga0247734, IMG submission 180933) | Plant litter microbial communities from Arlington Agricultural Research Station in Wisconsin, United States - UWRJ-L103-311B-2 | ecosystem: Environmental > Terrestrial > Plant litter >... | reverse complement strand
GCTTTATTTGCTACCTCCTTCGTCTTCTTCCATTTTTGCAAAAAAAAAAAAAATTCTTCACTCAAGCTCATCTAGACAATTCCCCATCCTCCGCTCTTAATGTATATATATACGTACCCGAGGAAAGGATTTTGAAAAAGGAGGGGTTTTATCCTTCCCATTACCTACACATTGCTGTCAAATGCAAATACAAATGAGAGTGACCAAAACAAAACGGAAAAACGAAAAGAGGGGAAAAGGAAAGGCAGAAAGAAAGAAAGAAAGAAAGAAAGAAGGAGTAGACAGGCAGAACTTCCGTGTAGGTGTAGTAGTAGTGTGTGCGTGTCTTTCCACCCCATACAGCGGCGTACCAAACGGCATTCTTCAACACACACACACACCTACACGTGCCATTACGATGTTGAAGAATCGAACTGATTGATTGATTGATCGATTGGCTGAATGAACTCTTTTTTTCAAGCGCCAATGGCGCGTCAATTTTTATTATGCCTGTGAGAGGGAGTCGGCCACAGTCCTGTCCCGCCCTCCATGATCATGATCATCGGCGTCAGAATAATTATCATCTTTTGCCATAAAAAAAAAGAGTTTGTTTTCCAGCCCGTTTGGTGCAGGTGGAACGCCCCCCTCCCTTTCGCCACTTTCTTTTTGGTTTGGCAGGCTATTTAAAAAACTTGGTTGTGTTCGTTTCCTGTTTTCTGGGTGGAAAGAGGTCTCCTGATTCCTTACCAATTGTCCTTTTACTTCCAATTAAATTAACTTTCGTGCTACTTTCGAAGTACGCTATCTAGGTAGTTATCTCCCCCCGCTTGGTGGAGGTTTGTTGGGAGGGGTTGGAATTTATCTCCCCTCCGCCCACTGTGGCTGCTTAAAGTGTCCCCGAGAAGCTACACTACTATGGAATGACGCTTAATTCACAGTAGCTCGAAAAGTAGTAGGAAAAGCAGAAAAGCACCGATGGCGCTATGAACAATATGAGACCCTAGTTTCGTTTCGAATTGCCCGATTGGTTTAAGCACATACTCTTGACAGAGTTGACAGCCAAGTCCCTACTGTACATCATTGGCACGTTCTTTTCACTTGCTCTTCCTCTATCCCTTATTTTTTCCCTTTCCATAAGAGAGAGGTTCGAGGGGCAAGGCATAGCATAGCGGTGCGTAATTTCATCGAGAAACAACTGCAAGGGGAGTTGGAGGGAAAGGCAGGAGAAGCTTCACCCGTCAGCCAATGTTTATCAGCCGCGCAGTCCCCCCAAACCCGTACGGAGATGAGTTGACTACTATGGCGCCGGTGGTGCCTTGCGATTTCATGTTGACGGGTCTGCTATTTTAGAAGGAGATGAAACATCATGCAATCTTCTAGAAGGCGTCAAAAAGCTTCTAGTGGCGCCCCGACAAGTGACCCCTGGACAGTTTAGCGTCACCGCTAGAGGAGACCCCTGCCCCGCTCCTGTAGGCAGTGATCGGCGGACGATCTTCAATGGGACAAGTAGCGGAAGTAAGTACTGGGTAAAGCAAGTATGTATGGGAGTATTCTTCAACGTTTTCGTGCACAGATAACACACAATACGACCGTGGTATTGTAATGCAGCTGTGTGTACTGTATCGTCACATCTCCGATCAATGCTCGCCACTTGTGCCAGATTTTGTCAAGCAATGACAGCTTTGAAGCTTGCCAAGGACAAGAAACTTCCATTCCAAACATCAATATACTTCGCATGCTTGGTGGTCCCCCATGTAATCTCGGTGCTAGCATAAACCTATATTCTCGTCCAATTTCGAGTCACCCAGACGAAATTAGTCAACCAGCATCCTGTCTCCCGTCGTCAAACCCATCGTGACTAAAGCGATGCGGAGTATACGGAAATACGATGGCGGCACCAAAACCAGGTGCAGTTCATGTGTGCTTCTTTCGAAAAGAAACAAACTCCTTAAAGCCACAAAGTCGAGTATATAGAGTTTCGCATGGTTGATGGAAAAATGGCTGAAGCAGCGGCGGCACGTTGGGCACATGGTTCATGTTGGAGCTCCGGCAGCAGATCCAAGGCCATGGCACCCAAAGACACATTTAGAATTGACGGAATGATATGAACAGGGTACGCACGTTCAGACTTGTGATTAGCACTTGGCGGTCATCACTTACCAGGATGAAATAAATACAGCTTGCGAACTCGACTCGTAGAGGCGTTGAATATCTGCAAATGATTTGACACAAGTCGTAATTGACAAGGAGGAAAGCGTGCTGGCGCTTTAGTTGTGAAATGGGTGGTGGTAGACGAGTCGTGACAGCGAAATCAGAACCGAGAGACTTTCCGGCGTAAAATTGAGCACCACAAGGTATCTAACTCATGAGCACTGAGCAGGAAATTATATTATCTACCCGGTCCCTGGGCCAGAGTAAAGAACCCAGCGAGATCTGATATGCTTTCAAAACCATCACCACCGCATAAAGATCATGGCATAACTTCAACCAACTCTGTCATCTGCCCGAGGATCATAAAATGGCTGCTGCACAGACTATTCGTCGCGTGGCAGCACGCTACGAAGTCGTGGCATTAGTTTTGGGCTTGTTTGCATGTGTAGTGCACTTCTCCACAGACGCACGCTCTTTTCGTTGGATGAGATTGTCGATTTCGAGTGAAAGAGGTGTTGTTTGGCGACAAATTCTCGAGTCGGCTTGCTTCTATTTTCCCCAAGCGACGGGCTCTATGTTCGAAGCTTCTGACACCTTGAGCCGCGGGTTTGTGAGACATGCCCAAGCTCTTTCCAGACGTCTCTATATTCAATTATTATTTTGGCAATAGTCAAACTAAGCAGCTTCCGAGGTCACCGGTAGGAGGCAGTTGATTCATGAATAGTCTAAAATCGAATGTGTACGAGTGAAAAATGGCATGTTACGTTGCCTCTACTAGACTTTAAACGGATTTCCTTGCTTCCATCCATCAATTTTAAGTATTTCCCCCCCTTTTCTACCTGCATCCTTGCGGCACGACGACCGTTTCGATTTGTATAGTAAGTAGTAGTACGTACAGTGGTAAGAATAGCCAAGGTTGATGAGAATGTGACGGCCCTATAGTATCACAATCATGTAATTGGGATAGGAATAGGAATAGGATGTACTGGCGGTGTGGTCGTCAAGTGGTCCTTGCAGGGCTCCAAGCACCTGGTAAATGATGATTCCAGGGGGGGAAGGGAGGGGAGAAGCCATGAAGCTCCTGAGGCGTGTCCATGACTCTTGGAGAAATGACAGCTAACAATGAGTGTAATAAGTTGTTGTTTCGGCCACCTTTTGACAGGTGAATGAGCATGCAAACTGAGAACAGCATGTGAGAAATATCGCTCTTCTCCAGCAGAAGTCCTATTTCAACCCCGTCGGCGGTAATGGTACCCTGGCGAGCTGGGCATTTGAACGGAGGAGTACACCTACGACGTATGAAACGAAACGCTGAGATCGAGCTGAGGTCATAGGGGTACGAAATACCCCGTACCGTGAGGATGGGTAGGGGTTGATGATACTACTACTGGGTACATACAATACAGTGTTGTGTTGTACTGTACGAAAGTAGCACGGTAGCTTGTTTTGAAAGGACCGTGGGTGGACGTGGCTGAGCAGCCTCTGTTTATCAGCCGTAGCCAGTCACAGGGTGGATGTTGGCTCTCACCTGTTGATTTGAGGGAGACGAGCGCATTGTTACCATTGAGATCCCAAACCGCCTCGTCTCGGCACACTCCATTAGTATGCACCTTCTCGTGGAGGCCACATTCCGCCACGGAGGTCGTGTTCAAGCGCCTAGCTGTATGATGAGATGAGAGCAGCTGGGAGGACTTGGAGAGAAGAGGAGATGGAGATGGAGATGCTTGTTTTGGATGACGCCAGGTCGCCGAAGATGCCGCTATCGGTGGTGGTTGAGCAAGAGAGAACCAAGAGAAACAGGAAACATACGGGCCATGACGTTTCCGGGACCTCCAGATTGAATGGGATAGGTTAGGATACAGTAGGATGGGATGGATGGGATGCGAATAAGATAATTACAGTAATGCCATGGGAAAAGGAGAAAAGGGGGAAGGAAAGCATTGGCCATTTCCAGAAAACTGCTCCACTTGTTCTCTGCTTCGCTTCCCTTGCCCCCTGAACCCTGGAGACATTGACCCCAGAACCCTGCAGATAGCGGGTCCGTCGAACCTTCGAATAACCTTCTAGAAGGACTAGAAGGGCCAATGCTCTCGATCCTGGTCGGTGCCATGCGTTGCGTTGCGGTTAGTGTGTGTGCCAGCCGTGATTCATGTTATTTTGATGATGCGCTAGCTTCTGTGTGTTGATGCAACGGCTGGGAAGGAGATGACGGGTTCCTGTCTCGCCTGTTTAGATGACTGTCGAACCGGTCTTGGAGACGATGGTGAAGCAGCGAACATCCCGAAAATAGACAAGACGTTGAAGAAGCGCCCCGGCTGGATGATGATGGGTGGGGAAGGGGAAGCGATTTGAGGGGGTTTATTCTGAGGAGGTTGCTATATGGACGGTGCCGTATAGAAAGAATAGCCCTGCAAATTACAGTTGCAGTACCGTACGGATTCAGGTCAATAATGGAGAAAACAAACATCACGCCAGTGCGAACCTAGGATAAGAGTAAAAGGCACCGAGGGTGTCGACCGTTGACATCTGACCGTTGACATGAGTCGCCATCAACCACTCAACTTTAAAGGGAGACTGGCTTTGGCCGTGCTGTTCGTTCATGCGAAGTGAGGAACGAAAAACAGATCATCGTCAGTCGCTACTATTAAAGTTTATAGCTGGTGTACTTGTAGGATGTAGGTGCAGGAGCAGGAGCAGGAAAAAAACAAGCGTAATGCTCCATCCTGTATGTAGTTGTGGAGTGTGGACTGACACCAATCCGTTGTAGATGGCTTGCTTGATGGGGAGCGAAGCACGGAGCAGCAGCAGCGAATTAGCCTCCCACCGACATAATTAGTATACATTCATTCCCTGAAGGACCCACGATCCCCTGCCCGGGGCACGTTAGGTGTACTTTCCAGGTACTGTACTTCGTAATTCTGACTAGGATAGATAGGACGATGCTTTCTTCGGTACTTACAATTTAATGAGTAGTGGTGGTGGTAGTGCAGTAGCCGTGCAGTAGCCGTACAAAGCTAGTAGTCGCGTAAATAACCTTCTATTGCAAAACAAGAGTTGGGATAGGCACTAAAGAGGAGTGGAGACCAAGACAGAGAGAGAGAGAGATGGATGGAGAGATGGAGAGAGAGATGGAGAGAGGGACAATGAAATGAGCCATACGAACCATCATCTGCGTATTGTGTGCCTTATCTGGGATGCATTCCAGTTAGGGTGAGGTTTCGCAAGGAGACTACCGATAATCCATAATCCATAATAAGGTATTTGGTATTAGCACGGTATATGGGGCGGTCTGCATGCAGCGTAGCTCGTTGGGAGGATGGAGGCAACCGCTAAAAGGATAGACATCATTTCAATCGCAGTAGGTTTTAATAAGTAGCTAGTACGTACATAGGTAATGTAGGCAATCTCTATGTCGGTCGGGAGATGATCAGGTAGGAAGGTGATTTGCCGTATACGTGATATGGCCGCCGACCTCTCACGATCTTATTTTAATGAGCCGGATTAGTATCATGACCTTGAATTCTTTGCACATCCTCCCCTTATATATGCCCATAATTAGCCACCAAAGCCAGCCCCGACAAGAAGACCCTGCATGCGGCCGGTGGGTTGCCTCTTCTTTTTATTTTATTTTATTTTATTTTATTTATTATTTTGCCAGTGCTGGATAGTGAGTGAGGACTATCTATCTATCTACGCCTGATGATGGATTTTGGAGGCCTCTCTGGCCACTACGGCACTAGCAAACACTCTGCAACCTTACGGCACAGAAACCATATCTATCTGTCTACGGAGTATGCAGCTCTCTAGTCCTCTAGCTTTCTAGATCTCTAGGTCTCTAGCTCTCTAGCCATCTAGCTATCCGTTACTCTGCCCATGGGTTTATCCACGATGTGACTTCGTCTTGACTCAGCTCTTTTTCTTGCTAGAGGAGACAGACAAATAATACTACACTGCGTTCAGCTATTCTACCTTCTAACTAACTGGACTTGGACGGCACTGCAGCAGTAGTCCGGTTCACAACAACGGGAGCAGTGGCAGCAGCAGGAACAGTTGTAGCAGGAGGAGGCCCGCACCACAGCCGCCGCCTCCCCGTTGGTCTGTCCTGTGCTGTGGTGCTGTGCTGTGCTGTGACCGGATTATTTGCGCGTGTTGCTTCCCCAGTAAATTGGCGGATCATCACGCTGGCCCTCCTCCTTAAGGGTGCTAGCTAACAGTAAGGATAGGAAGGGTTCTTCCTGCTCCTCCTGCCTGCCTCCCTCCTCTTTCCCTGCACTACTAGCCCACGGCACTGTGCTTCCTTTTTTGCCTTTCTTTTTTGCCTCTTGAGAGCATCATCATTATCATCTTATCTCTCCCCGTATCCTGTCTGTCCTATCCTAACGAACTTATGGTGGCTTACTACTTGACGTAGTAGTAGAAGTAGTAGTAGTAGTAGTAGCAGCAGTAGTAGTAGCAGCCTCTCTCCTCCCTAACAATCACCACCACCACCACCTGTGCGGCCCTACCCAACCCCAAAGAGGCAAGGCAGGATGGATGTACCACTACGACCAACTTAGTACTAGCAGGTACCTCCATGATACACACTTACAGTCATCATCATCTCACTCATACCATACAGGGCCTAGTACTATAGTAGTACAGTAGCCATCTCCACCCAGAAGAAGGAGAGGAAGAAACAGAAACAGAAGCAGAAACAGAAGCAGAAGCAGAAACAGAAGAAAGAACCCTGCCACCCCTGTCCACCTCTGTCCACCCCAACTCCACTTCTCCTCCCACCGTCATCCCTACCCAAACCCATACAAGTGACACCCTACGACGGTATACCCTGGATCCCTGCATTATTCCCCCCTGACGCCCTGGGATCCACCCCTGGAGCCCTGGAGCCCTGGAGCCCTAAGTACTTACTTTACAGTACTTTACTTGCTGGGAATTACTCTACTCCAGTAGTAGGACTACACTGACCTGTACTGAACTGACGGACAGAACTGACAGACTGGACTGACTGACTGACTACTACTACTACTACTACTACTACTACTCCTACTCCTACTACTCCTATTACTACTACTACGGTCTGTTGTCTGTATATCCTCCACCTCCCCAAACCTCAACTCAAACCTAAAACTTTATCATCCACCTACCTACCCTCTCTCAACTTATTTAACTACTCTTGATACTCTCTCTACCTACCGACGTACGTACTTCCTTACTACCAAAGTTCCTACTTATTCCTCCCCCCTTACCACCTCCACTTCTACTTCCACCTCCACCAACCACCAACCATCAATCACATCACCACCACCACCACACCACCTATCTCCTCATCCTCATCCTCCTCCACCACCACCAACACAAACCACAAACCACAAACCACAAACCATCTTAGTTCTGCATTCTGCCAGAATAATATTCACTTCTTTTTCCGCCATCTGCCTCTTCAACACCACCCAACACCAAAACACTAAACATTTTACCTTTGGACCGCCATCATCACCACCACCACTCTTCCCGCCGACCCGCCCATACGCACGCTCACGCCCGAAAGCCACCGACCACACCGCGCCTCGCTTCGTTTCCCTTATTATTTCCCTCGGGGCCACATCCATTCACCTTGCAACTGCAACTGCAACTGCAACTGCAACCTCTCCAAACAACCCATCCCAACCAGCCAGCCCAGCCAACCAACACTCGGAAGAAAGAAATAAACAAAGAAAAGAAAAAGAAAGCAAGGAAGAACGAAAACCACAGTTTTACTGCTTCGCGCGCGCTCTGTCCCTCCCGAAACCTGGCCATCAACAACCCGGGCGCCCGTGCTGGAGTGTCGAAAAGAAGGTTGCATACTCGCCTGGTTCCTCGGTATCCTACTTTTTCGTGTTACCTAAACAACCAACCTCAATTTCCAGCGCTCTTGTGAATCCTGGACTCATAAACCCCATCGTGGTGAGTAGCAGTCCACCACCCCCCCGAGTTTAGTCGAAAGCAACCACTAAACAAGAAACAGCATATCCCTTAGGAACGCGCGCCCCCTACCTTCGAATATACAAGTGTTGCCCACCCTTTTCCTTACACATCCACTTCCTACCACGCCCCTTCTTCAAGACACCTGGCACCTCTACACTACACCTCTGCTCAGTTCTATAACTGCCGGTTCAAAGGAAATATCTGTCTGCCAACAACGTGTGACGTTGCAACTTCAGGGAGAATACACCGGGGAGGACTACTCAAACAAACACAAGAGAACCGACCATCAGGGTACATCTGCACACGGCACACCTCCCAGTCTCTGCGCCAGACACGTTGAATATCCATTCATCTTTGTTACATCTCGAACCTGAACGGCAGATGTATTAGACGAACCTTTGGCTCGTGCCTCAGACACTGCAAGTTACCGTTAGGGTCCCTTCAAGTAAGTCAAACAGCAGGGTCCTGAGAACTACTGGTGGTAATCGCAGGCTTTTGGATTGGAAGAAGTTTCTACAAGCGAAAAACTGTGGCGCGATGCATCGCTCTTCTGCCTGCTGCTCCAAATCTAGAATTTCTGCTTGACCAAGATCTATATTTATAGACGCTCTTGTCTATTTTCTTGGAATGACTTGTATAAGAACATACATGACACTCTCGTGGAATGTTAAATCTCATAAGCTAACTGGTGATTCTCAATCAATAGTTACCGTGTGTAAAATAAACCCGCCAAGCTCTCTGCTGGCTTTCTTGCACCTACATCCGTGGATCTCGAACTTGTAACAAGGTCAGTTTATTTCTATTCTCGACTAGGTTGGCATGTGCGGCATTGTGCATAAAAACACACACACACGAGCTCTCTTCGTCATACTTTTCCCACGTCTTCTGTGAAGACGTGGTGAATTGGCGGTGAAGGAGGTTCAGCAGTGTTGTGGATATAAAGCCACGCCACACCCTCGGTCTTTCTATAATGAATATTTCTGACTCTCCTAGTACTTAGACAGTATATATAATATACAGGACACTGTGCTTTCTTAAAGAGCCCAACACGTTGAGAAGTGGATAGCCAAACAACATCAAAACAAATTTGCTGAGCAACTCCGACGTATTTTGCGGATAGGCCAACTCGATCACTGTAGATACACCCTTCCGAGGAATCGATCCCGAGACATATAATCAACTGTAAGACACCGTACCAGATTTGCCGAATCTGACCTGGACGATTGGACGAACGCCTGATCCGAGCGTTGACCATCGCTTATAACCCTCTTCCATTCTCATCGTCTCCCAATAGCACTCGGAAATTACTCCAGCATGGATATCAAACAAATTGTCAACTCGAGAGGTGGCAAAGGAGTGGTAGCAGCAGCTGTGGTGAACGGAAATGCTCAAGACATGCACATGATGCACTCTATGCCACAGAACGGATTCCCAATGTCGGATGCTGGGTCGGAGCGAGGAAACTCACCCCATGACTCTGAGCACTCGAGATATTCTGCACCCCGCCTCATGAACAACATGGCACCACGATATCCTTCCCCGGCCGCTATGCAACAACCTCTCCAAATGCATCAGCAACAACAGTACCGCCCAGACAATGTCTACGACCAAAACAATATGATGCAGCAACATGATCCCCACAGAGATTCTCCACGACCTGCGCCTGTAGCTCCTAAGGCCTTCCCATGCAGCACCTGTCAAAAGGGCTTTGCCCGAAGAAGTGACCTTGCTAGGCATGGTAAGCATCACGTTACTTCTAGATATTTTATTTTGCTAACTTGAATTATAGAACGTATTCACAGTGGTATCAGACCTCATGTTTGTGAATTCCCCGGTTGCAACAAGCAGTTTATCCAACGTTCGGCTTTGACTGTCCATAACCGAGTGCATACGGGTGAGAAACCTCACATGTGTGAGCGATGTGGCAAGGTAAGCTTCTTGGTTACAATACTTGAGCAATTGCTAACTTCACCTCAGCCTTTCAGCGATTCCAGTTCTCTTGCTAGACATAGAAGAATACACTCTGGCAAACGGCCCTACAAGTGTCCTTATGCAGACTGCCAGAAGACCTTCACCCGCCGAACCACATTAACACGCCATCAAAATCACCACACTGGGACCGTAGAAGAAGCCGCGGCCGCAACAGCAGCAGCATTGGCAACAAGAGGAGGAGGCAGCGTGCGTAGCGGTAGACGCTCGGATGGAGAACAATATTCCGTAAACGGCTCTCCCATGTCAACACCCTCGCCAGGCCAGCGACACCTATCTGCCTCTCCACATTCCGACCTCGCTCCTATGAATCAGATGCGACACCCAGGCGAGTACCAACCGTACATGAACAATAGTCCTCTTCCAGGCCATCTCCGAGGTGATTACCAAATGCACAACCAGCCTCCAGCAACCACTACTGCTTATTCTAACAATATGATGCCACGCCCGACCTCGCATCCAACCGGCTATGGTCCTCCATCAGTTCTCGAGCCACCCGCCAACATGGAGCAACGTCAACAGTCTGGTAGCGCGTCCAACAGCCCTCATATGGGTAATGTAGGCTGGCAATCGCCTTCCCACAGCAACATGGCCTCACCCTCCCACAGCAATGGTTATGTCTACCCAGAGCCAGACCCATACAACAGCGTCGGTCACCTCTATTATCCCAACTCGAACATTCGTCGCCCTCAAAGCACCGAGCCTGATGCATATGATATCAAGCCTCGAATGAATGAGATGTGGACCACAGCCCAATAGTCGACAAAACCAATCTTATAACGAACAAGAACATCACCACTCCATATCAAAACGAGATTTTGTTGCTCTCACGTTTAGTGTTTTTAATACCCTGTATATTTCACCACGCATTCGATCTTATAATATCGGTGGATCAAAAAATTTCCTTTGTCTTTACCCGCCAAAAAGTAGCCCAAAGATGGAGGCAATTGCATGGCATACGGTGTCTCACGGTTCTTTCATAATCAATACATCAAATCGGCGTCTCTCTTTGCGTCCTTTTTTCATTTTCATTTTGGTGGCTTGTTTGTGGATTTCATTTTTGCTTTTATTTCCCCTCCCAAACGTCCTTGGTGGGAATTGCGTTGCATTGCATTGCGTCATGTCATTTTCTTTGCGAAAACAAAATCATAGAATTCGGGGGCCTTACGGTCGGAAGAGAGCAAGCGAGAGAGAGTGTGTGTGGTTTATGATGGCTTTTACGATTCCCCTTTTTTGGTTTATTGTTCGCTCTCTAATTTTGGGGGGCGGATTCTGCTACCGGTGGATATGATACCTTTTTGCGGAGAGGGGAGGGAAGCGAGCAAGACTGTTTGCTGTGTATTGCCAGTGCGGAAAGTCGATATTCAAATAGAAAGAGGAGAGGGGCAGATATACACATATACACATATAGCTTTGCAGAAATGTAATGGCTTGTAATAAGTTTTCGATTCTTTCAGGTTGACGTCGTGATTTCTTCTTGTGGTGTGTGATGTGTGATGTGTGATGTATGATGTAAAGACTTATATGCCCGAAGTGAAAAGTCGTGTAACAAACATTAATGTAATGCAACAGTAGATTTATATGTAACCAAGGGGTGGCGAAGTTGATATCTGATGTTAGAATAATAAAGACCAAAACCAAAACCAAAAAAACCCCGGTCTCTCGGGAGGAAAGAAGATACTTTAATTAAGGGCTATAATATCAGAAAGGGCTGGAAACGGATAATGGGAATGAGAAAAAGGTGTTTGCGTGAGAGAGAAATAGAGGTATTCGGGCTTGGGCTTGGGCTTGGGAGGTGTTATGTAGTATGTAGTATGTAGTATGTGGTATGTGATATGTATATCTCAACACTTTGAGGAAGAGGGGAGGAGGGAGCAGATGAAGATGAAGATGAAGATAAAGAGCTGGTACTTGGAACTTGCTTTTGGGGGAAGGGGGATATCTCTTCTATAGAGGTGGTATAGGGTTTTAGGGCGGGTTGACTTGGTTGTAGTTGTAGTTTGCAACTGGGGCTAGGGAGGATGGGGAGAGACAAGAGGGATAGGAAAGATGCGTGCGGGAGCCAATTTTTTTTTTTTTATAACACCCAATACATCTTATCTTGAAATTGCAAATATCACACCCATGTGCCCTTTCCAAAGTCACCCATAAGCGTCCATACATAGGCACAGATTGCCGAGCTAAGAGAAACCCCTTTCCACAAGCGACACCTGACGCGACTTCATTTTATGTATATATATATATATTTTTTTATATACACAGAAACCCACCGACCG
>Ga0247734_1002403_pt1 | contig 12363 bp, 11 predicted proteins | sample UWRJL103311B2_FD_180933 | JGI IMG/M metagenome (GOLD analysis project Ga0247734, IMG submission 180933) | Plant litter microbial communities from Arlington Agricultural Research Station in Wisconsin, United States - UWRJ-L103-311B-2 | ecosystem: Environmental > Terrestrial > Plant litter >... | reverse complement strand
AGAGCAGCAAACGTGGTATTGTGACTAGAGTGGAACAAGTGGGTCCAACTTTCTCATACTAGGATATTAGACTTCCAAAAGAATAGATACAATAGTATTGCACATATTCTCCACAATAGTAAGCTACGGCATAGAGAACTTGCTGATGTGGGATTATACAGGAATGAAAGTAATAAAGTTAGCAAAGGTATCAAAGAGAGAATGTACGAGAGGGCTCAGAATTTCTGGAAAGTTCCAAGTCAGATTGAAGTAGGTTCAAACCGAACTGTCGTCGATAAGAAGCTCGTTTCGTGGGTCCATTTTCGCCCTCTCTTGTCCCTACTCTACGACCACACCAATCTATTGGTATGAAATTTGAGGTGATATTTAGAAAACGACTTGGATTCCGCTAGGCTGCTCTAGAGTACAAATTGTGAAACTAGCAGATGATACTCGACAAATGGAAGACGTCGTGGAGCTCTAGGACGATTGTCTCCTGTGTTAAATATATTTTGTGAAAGTCAGCTTGTTGTACACCTTCGCTGAGAGGATTGTATTATGCCACTGAGAATCTCAATACCAAGACGAGTTTTGCGAGTTGATATACGAGTTGATATACCAGTAGCAATATAAGTAAGATTAGAAGTAGAACCGAGTTAGGGCCGTATAGGTGGTATCGTATATGTTCGCAAACTTACAAACCATGTGCCACATATTGGTCGTCTAGAATTATGAAGCTGATTCCCTTTTCTTCAATTTTTTATTGTGTCGCAAGCTTGGCTACTTCACTAAGATGAAATACCTTAGAGATTTCCACCAAACTGTGCAGTCTTCGACTCTCCACACCCCATAATAATTGATTCTAGGACTTTCCAGTCTCTTTGGTTATCATTACCATCCAATACTTCTGGACTCCTGATAGTGATAACAACATAGCAACTTGTATCCTAGTTATGTTCAAAGACTTCCCTCCGTTTCTCTGGTTCATTTTGGCTGATGTATTGATCCAGTGCGATCTGAAGTTCGAAAGTCCTCTCTATGAGGGGGACGGCAGCGTTGCTGAGCCTTGTATCTTGAGGGCAATTTCAGTGTAACAGGTTTCTATCCCATGTTGTGCTTCTTCTACTTCTTCTTCCTTCCACTCTCTCGTTTCAGCATTTTGCTATCGTTGATTTTCGGATCACTCGTTGTATCGTCGCTGCTTGGCGTCCTGGGTAGAATATTATATGAATGAGAAGCTCTTTCAGCTTCATAGTGGGCTCGCTTCAAAACCCTGCGTTGTTTTGATGTAAGGGGTATCATTGGTCCCAATCCTGGGGTCTTCTTCTCCGGACCCCTATGCGAGCCGTTTCCTTCATGTGAGTGTCTGCTATGTCGCCATGCTCCCTCTACGGGTGTCCCGATTTCATCCTTCCCAGACGTAGTTAATAACCTAGGATCAATGGTGCCATCATCTCCATAAGAACTGATATGCGTCCTCACAGGCGGTGGAAGTTGGGCATATTTTACTGGCATATGCAATGGTGTTGGGAGGTCGGGGCGACTGGCGACATATTGGAGAGATGAAACCTTAGGCGGCTTTGGCGGCGCAGTGAATGATGGTGAATCTGGGCGAATACGAGTCGGCGGCGAAGATGTCGTGGCTGTGGACATTCCCGATTCCGAAGATGATTTAGCAGGCGTAGGTAAACGCATCTTGTGGGTGTTGTCGATGTTGGTCTGTCATCCGGCATTAAATAATATTGATGGAGATACTGGAGTTGAATATGCAGAATTAGATATGTTTTGCTGTATTGCGATATCCAGTTTTGAAGGTCGTGGTACTTGTGATACTTCTCTTGCTACTTTTCTTGCGATACTGGAAGCTGCGACCGCTGGTGGCGAAGAAAAGTGGAGGGAAGGCGCTGGATTTGCAATATACTGGTTAAATGGTTTCGAAACTGGTATTCCGTTTGGATTAATATTGTCTATCATTGGCACATATGCATGCTCCACAGCTCTCTCAGAAGGATAGAGATGCGCAGAGGTTAAGTTCTGCGATACGTACATCATAGGCGAATATAAAGTTGCTGCTGAGCCAATATATAAGTTGCTAGCATGCCTCTGACAATGAGATTCTCCTGTTCATCTTGCTGTTACAATGCGATCAGAGTCATGATTCTGGCAGTGCTGCACAAGCGGTGGATGTGGCATTTTCCTTTTCTTTTCTCTTGCAAGATCTTCGTGCAGAGCCGGGACCTACGCCCTGTCAAACAATCTGGTCATTCAAATCAGCTAGATATATGCGACCAGCGAGTAAGGCCAAGTTCTGTGAAAAGGTACACGATAGCTTGTCTTTTTCGTCCAACCTGTCGAAATCTTTGGTACAATAGACACAGAATTCTCCTTCCTGGTGCTGTCAAAGTCCAATAGGCTGCGTTTCAAGGGACATAGAAATAATACTTCCATGATGAAAACTTCAAATATCCCTAAATCCAATTCATACGTTAAGACGGTCCGTCTGTCACACCATGCATGATATTGGCCTCATTCTCCCACTAAGGTAGCCCCAGCTCAAAACTGCCTCAATCCACCGCTATCTTTCTCAAAATTACCTCATGAAACATAATTTAACATTCTTCATTGATTATTGGGCTTTTAAGTGCACCAAAAATCTAGTTTTCGAATTGGATATGAGAGTGGGTAGCAACCAATGCACTAGATGTCCAATATCATTGCCGAAGCCCTATCAAATTACACCAATAGTTGACATCACATGAATTTTCCAATTTCATTACGTCGATAAGGCGTTGTGTCAAGTTTGTAAGGATCCGACTGTATGAATAGGTGAGACACATTATCTATCTCAATTGCATTCGAAAAGGAACCAAATTTGGTCCACGCACAAGAGGACTCGCTTCAGAGACATGGCACATATCGTTAAGTCACAGAAAATACTTTAATCCAGTAAAGTTAATTTAGAATAACACTATCCATAACAGCTTTCAATGAAAGAAAGTACATTGGTAGCAGGCCGGACCCGTCTCCAGCATTGGGTACATCTTTGTTTAGATACCAGCAGCAGGTTTGGCACGTGACCTTCACGTCACCTTACTTGAAGTACAAATTAAACAGGAAAGCAAATTAACACGAACAAGAAACGATATAAGTATATAAGTGAGCCAGCCTAATTTAAATTCCTACTCAAGCATCTAATTTCTCAAAGTCTTGCACTAGCAATACCACTGAGTTCGCCAGGAGCATGATAATTCGGGACCTTCATGTCGAGGGCTGTGCCACTATACCCAAGGTCTTCACCTACAAGTACAGCTGCTTTTTCTCCAATGAGGAGGGCCGTCGAGTCTATGTCTCATTAGCATCCGATATGGTATTAGAGGGTACAGGTGATGGTGCATACAAGTGTTGCAGCCCACATTGTCTGGGCAGATGGAAAGGTCTGCAACCTTCAAGTTCTTGACTCCATGAACATTGAGACGTTCATCTAGGACGCCATGCTTGACAATGCTGTTTCCTTCCTTTGGGGCCATGGAGCAAGTCTATCAGAATGTTAGTGCACCACTAAAAAATGAAAGGCGATGGGAGATAATTACCCCAAGACTATGCCAAGTAGTCTCAACGTGTCTCTTGACCCACTCTTCCACAGCTTCAATATCCTTCTTACTATACTTAAGGTCTTCATAAATATCCTGTGAATTTGAGTTCAACAGGTTAGCCTTTGGGGCTTTGCCAGCTTCAATTGGCATCGACCATGAACCATGTTGAATTCCTGCAGTAAGGTTTCCGGGAAGAGCATAGGCTTTGGTGGTGGCGAGGTCCATATCTTTGGCGCGAGCTGGAGAGTCAAACGAGTAGAATGGGTGCTGGGAAAATTAGTCTTCTGTTTAGGTTGGGCTGAGAGAGGTGGCAACGAGAGGGCAACATACCATATTTTGCACCTCACCAGCATAGGCATCCATGCGACGTGCTGTCTCCCGCGATTTGATGTAACCCCAAACCATAGGTGCCATATCACGCTCATCATTCATGAAGCCAGCATCAAAGTCTGGAGCTTCATATGGGTCTGGAGATACAATATGTGTCTCCCCGCGGGAGAATGGGTACTCGAGGAAATGGAACATTGTGAAGAATTTTCCTGGAGGCATCAACATATGATCTCCAAACCATCTACATGTTGTCAGCTATTGTACTCCATCTTTTTGGAAGGAAGGATAAAGAAATAACTCACCCCGCAATAACAGAGTAATGCATGACAGGTTTGTCAGGCTTATCCTTGAAATAGCTCTCCCAACCGCTATTGAAGTGTGGGGTTGGCCAGCTCTCAAATTCTTTCAGCTCCTCTGCCGTGGGACGAACTTTGACACCAGCTTCGATTCCATTGGTTGCCAGAGGACCAGTACCTTTCAAGTTCCATTCGTCAAAGACTGCTTTTTGAACTTCGGGAACACCACGCACAAAGTCATCAAAACTCTCGGTGTCTACAAATGTCAGTGATGATTCTCTAACCAAAGGATAAGGAGGCATACCGGGCTTGGCACGATATACTGAAAACGTCAAATAGTGATCTTGGAAATTTCTAAGAACGCGAATCAGTTTATATTCGGCAGCAAGAGGTTCTCGAGAATGGTATACTTACAATCCCACACCTGGCAAATCCACAATTGGTTTGACACCAGCCTTCTGCAACTTCTTTGGATCGCCAACGCCACTTCTCTGCAAAATAAGTGGGCTGGATAATGTGCCTCCAGAAACAACGATTTGCTTTCTGGCTCTGAAAGTTCGAGATTGTTGCTGCTCGGGGGGACTCGTATCAACAATGTAAATACTTGGGGTTCAGAATACTTACAGATGGGTGAAGTGGTTTGGTGGGGACGGTCCTGACGCCTACTGCCACACCGTCTTCGATAATTACCTTATCTACTTTCGTATTGCAAAGGAGATGGAGGTTTTGGTGAACCGAGCGAGTAGAGTGAATATATGCATGAGCCGAGTCGCTACGACGACCGGTCTGCATGTATGTTAGTAGGTATCGAGTTGAAAATCTACGACTCTGCTTACATCACGGTTGATCCATTTAAGCCAATGCTCCGCACCACTGTCTATGGTTAACGATTTTCGTGCGAAACCGTAAGAGGAAACTCACTGTCCCGTAACTAGATCCTGCAAATCATCAGTTGTAGGAATCCCCTGTGATTCAGCCGCTCTTAAGAAATCTTGCATGACCGGATACGTGTAATTTCCAAACGAAACTTTAATAGGACCTTCAAAGCCATGAATATCTCTACAGAAAGTCCTGTCAGTTCAATCCCAACAAAGGCCCTCTGCAATAATGGATCGGAGAGCATACCTGTTGTTGCAAGCCCTTTGATATGTCTCATGTTTTCTCATCAGAGGAATCAACTCCTTTGTGGACCATCCTTTGGCCTGGAAGTCATCATAATCAGATGCAGACGCCCGGGTGTACATCATAAAATTGATCGATGACCCCCCACCCAGGATATGAGCACATGGAACGACGGCTCTGCGACCACCTAGCCATTCTGAGGGGCGAGAGTAGTAAAAGGAAGCAGTCTTGCTATCCAACTTCATATTACGTGGGTCTTATTGGTTAGCCGATGGGGATATGGAGAGGCAAGACAAACATACAGATTCCGGGCCGGAAAACCCAAGGGTTATTCAAATTGCTCTCACCACCTTCAATAAGCAGCACCTGAAGATTATGATCCAGATTTGCCAATCTGGTGACTATTAGGGTTGCCAGAACGGGGAGGTTATAGATAGGAAACATACCGGCCGGCCACAACACATCCTGCACTTCCACCACCACACACAATGATGTCTACCTCGTCTGGAACTGTCATATTTGCTATGTGTTGTTTGAGTTATGAAGTTTGTCGAGATTTCGAAAGTTTCGAATTGGCAGTCTGGGTCTCCGGGAGACTGCATCCTTTAAGTATATATGCTTAATATCTTGGGGATACTTTTCCATAATGCTATGCATGTACCCCGCCTATATCAAACAACGAATGAGGGGAAGTATCTCTTTTTGTCGTATTTGCATCGCGTGAAAGGGTCAGATTCCATCGTCCATTGGTTCGATGTGTATTTTTGCTGTAGCGCTATGCATGTTCAGATGTTGAGCGCATATTTCAGATCAACCCCCTAGCTTCCCCAAGCTTTGGCAAGAATGATCAGATACGAACCCCTCATCTTTAGTGACTCCAGCCCACGAAAGACTGAATTGAGAGATGTGATTGCTGGGGATCTGACTCCTGTAGAGTCGGGTCTCGGGAATAATTCGGTATTAATGGTCCTTAACGGTTCCTAAATACACTTACAGAGTTATGATTGAACATCGGGCCACACCCGCTTGGGCTTATGAAGCTTATTTTGGAGTATTTGTATTTACCCCGCAAACTGCGCCACGGCAGCTGTAAATGCTCAATCTTATTTTGGAAGTATTGGAAGTTAGGAGATGCATTGGTTGTGAAAGTCCAACAACCGTCAACAATCAGATCATCAAACTGCAAGTCCGGGTGCTCGTAACTAGTGACATTCTCGATTTTAACACCAATGGAAATAGCAAACTGAAAGCTTTATACTGGAAACAAGAGAAACACAGGATGAAACGCCAATGAACCAAGGCACACCTAGTGCAAAAGCATGCTGACAATATCTTCCTGCCAAGGCAGCTTTTGATCCCAATATGGATATCCGCTGGATGAATAGGCTTGGGGTCATACAGCAGGCGACCCGAGTCAGATATTGGTTCTTACTGAGTGTCAAGTATCAAAACCGAATAGGAAATTGATTAGCATCTGCATACTTGTATATACCACTCTTCCCCCTCCTTCAATCTGCGGGGTAGCACTGCCTCTTACCCGGAGCCCGTCCACACCAGTAAGCAATTCCCATCCAGAACTCCAACAACCGCATGTTGGGCGAGGTGGGGGTCGGGAGAGGCGTTCGGTGGATACGTGGGAGGTCGTTTTTGATGACAAGAGAGGTGACGAGTCTTGGTAATGAGGAGCAACGAGGTATAGCTCACAGGAGCACACGGATCTTGATTTCAATCAGTTTATTCCATATATTTACTATTCTTTCAAAGTGCGATAAGTACTGAGAAGTATTGAGTAGCTACATGCAAGTTAGCTCAAATCAGAAAGGGGTGCAGATAGATATATATATAAAGGCCAAAGGGATGTCGTTGGATGCTTGTCACAGCGCAGGGGATGGCTTGTAGGTCACCTGACACCGGCACTCTTGCTTGATCTTGATCTACGGTTAGTACACTTGAGTGATATAGATACAATGATGGCCAGGGAATGGAACAACATAGTCATTGTGGCATTTTACGATGCAATTGTTAGAGGAAATGGTACAGAGCACCGATCACGTGAAGGCTTATTAGATATGGTACCGACTTGAGGTGGTTGTAGTATATCGACCTTGAGCTAGCTCTACCGAGGTAAAGTCATAAAGCTGATAATCCTAACATATGCTGCATAGTTGCAGCTGACATCCCGATTAATTCGGCCTATCGAGCAAAAAGAAGAAAAGAAGAAAAAAGAGTTGGTGCCTGACCTAAGAAACCATGTGCTATTATTTCTAGCATATACCTTCAAAACAACTAAAACTTTGAACGAATCTAGCTGTTGTTTAGGTGCTATTTTGACTCTATACACACAGTGATATCTTCTATGAATATCAGGCAGATGCATAGCATTAGCAGAGAACCCAGCAAAGATGAAATGCAATTCGGATCTCAAAATTCTTGAGATATGTTATCTGCGTCTAATTCTAATCAGTCACAACTCAAAGAGTGGCATAGACCATTCCCAGTCTTCAGATATAGGTTCAATCGAACGGAAAACATCTGAGAATATGAACTACTTTGTAGCAGCCTACCAAATGACTCTCGCTAGTTCGATTCTCTAGACGTAGGAAAGTTTAGACGTGTGCAGCGGAATCATGTCGCCGACTGATTCTTACTTATTTAAGCTCAAAAAACGGGTGGAAAAGCTCACCAATAGACTATTACCGTATGTTGATGTTTTACGAGGTTGACCGGAAGTCCCCAGTTCTCAAACCTTTGTTTGTTAAAGTTGACAGAAAGGAATATTCAACATTTCAAACATTTCATTCCAAGCCTGCAGCATGGAGGTTAGAGATTCTTCATGAACCCTAGTGGAGGTATCAGAGTTGGTCGCAGCAACTAATGTGAGATTATAAGATTATTGTATTGTTGAGGCATAGAGGCCGTCTAGCTTTTGCAGGAAGGGAACATAGTATCGCGGAATGAGCTAGCATATTTGCATGGTCTAATGAAGAGCCAAAGTGTCGTATTCAAGACAGAGGATAAGTTCAATTAGGTGATACCGAGGTTTTGTCAACATGATTTTGCCTCTTAGACTACACTCTTGGTTGCACGTAAGTTTTACGCAAGTTGCAAACAAGAAAGTATCACAACTCGTGCAGCGACTACAAGGAAGCGGAAATCTATATTTTGCTCAGGCTTAGAACCATACATTACTTCAATTCATTCAGTTGGTGAATTTCAGAGACATTATACTACAAACGGGTTGGCAGTGTGGGCACTATGCAGTCCACCAGTTATTCACAAATTATTGCAAGTATCATAAAAGTTATCGAACGCACTTACCAGTAATAAATTTATCTTTTACTACCAGTCATGACAAACTTTCTGAGTATCCATCACCAAATATCTCCTCTCGCTATTCTCAAGTAGCGTAGCTCTTCTTTAACAGATAGCATACCACCTCTCGGTGCCAACACTCGGCGGGTAATGGATACCTATCCGAGACAACATCGGCAGTTCCCCATACTTATAGTTCCAAAACCATATTTGTTCTCGATACCATTTAATATACATAACATCTTGGATTTTTGACACACAAACTATTGCCATCTCCTAATTCTACACCAGCCACCGAGTCCCCGTCGATTATAACCCGTAAACCCAAACTAACTCTATGAAAGATATTATCTACGCTCATATTCTGAAGCGAATCCCTAGCCCATTCATTTTAATCCATCTCTATCCCATCCCCATCCCCATCCCATCCGCATCGATATAGTTCATAACATTCTACTTTCTCTTGCACAAACACCAAAAGAATTCACTAACAGCCTAGGAAAAAAGACGTAGCAAAAGAAGAAAATCCGCAACCAACCCCCAAAGACAGCCCAATGAGGAATATACCCAACATGCTCTACGATATTATCTATACAAACATTCCATTTCCCTAACCTATCTGTAAACCTTTACAAAACATACACGCAACTGTGTGCACCTCAGCAGCAAAGAAAGAGAGAGATTGAAAAAGTGAAAAAGAAGGGAAGCAAGAAGAAGAAGAAGCATCCACTCACCCACCTCTATCCCTATCCCTTCATCAAAGGAAAAGCTGAAAAATGAAAAACGAAAAAACAAAAAACAAAAAACAAAAAAGAAAAACTACTCTTCCCACCGTATCTCCAACAAGAAAATCCACCCCTTCTCCTACTTCTTTCCTCCCTTCCCTCTTCCCTCTTCCCTAACCACAGTCACTTCACGATATTTCTCTATAAGCCAAATGAAAAAAAAGCCCCCAAAAAGCCATTCTCTCTCTCTGTCTCTCTCTCTCTGTCTCTTTCTAATGATTAAGACCCAGCCCCCTGCCCCGTCCTTCGTCTTTCTCAAAATGGAGGAGATATTCAGGCCATTTGCACATCCATCTACCCCTCTACCCATCGCACCTACTTTATAAAATCTCAGTTCATTCATTACCCTCCCTATTACCCTCCATATCATCAGATTTCTTTTTAATATCTTTGTTCACCCTTCACCCTTCACTGTTCACCGTTCATTTGTGATTAATTTGAATAAGCCTAGCTTACTTACCCAACACCCTCTACGTACTCATGTACTTCCAATGGTGATAAAAAAAAAAGAGCACTAATTTTCATTCGTGTAAATTTTTTTTTTTTTGGGTGTGTGTGTGTGCATAGATGAGAAGTTTATGTCTAACTACATGTACTGTACCATTGTATGTTGTGAGTATGATATGGTTATGATATGGGATGCAAATAGGATGTGAGTTTTTGAGACGAAGGAAGGAGAAAAAAGGAAGAGAGACAGAGGAGGGATGAAGAAGGAGATGGGGAGTTGGGAGATGGGGGATTGATATATGGAATGGAGAATGATAGGAGAAGGGAAGGAAATGTGATCAATGATAAAACCGATTTAACGATTCAAGATCCACAAACACACACACACATATATATATATCTATAATTTTACATGATTTCAGACGTAGGAAGCTTGCTTCTTTCCTCAGCAATACTTCTGTTCGTATATCAAGTCAAAGAAGAACAATATCACTTGCAAAATCCACAAGCCGGTCACAATTAGACACGACAGACGTCAGGCAGATATATGGTTGTTGATTCATTTCATTTTATTTCATTCAAGACCAAACCATCTACCATATCTACTCAGACCAAACAAACATATATATATGTGTAAATCCAGTGTGCAAGAATGAAAATTAAATCCCATCCCAGTTTCAATCAATCGACGTAAATTCATGAAGTTTCTACCCCATTCGTACAGAATTGCCTTCCCTCCCTGCCACTCCCAAACACTAAACTGCCGGATACTCCTCCGTGACATAGGAAATCATCTGTAGCTGAGATGCCTTGAGACCCAGTTTGATACTCCTCCCAGTTCGAAATAAGAAACGCTAAACCGCAGCACATAAACACACCATCGGGGCCGTTAACCTCAAGGCCGAAGACCCAATACCCTACAAATCAAAAGTGAATGATTTAAGAGCATCAGACATCCGGTCAATACTCTCTCCCAGTCTCAGCACCTTCCTCATGGCAGCTTCAGCCTCATCTTCATCCACCGAAGAATCGACAACGAGGGAATACTGTGTGGGCTTGCTTGGGATGGCACATACGAGCGCGGCGAAATCGAGTTCTTGTGGAGCGGAGACAGGGGTGGAGACGGGCGAAGAAGCAAAGAGTACAAACTCAGCATCGAACTCCTCGTCAACGACCTCAGTGGCTCGGACAGGAGTAGCTTCAACAGGAGCCTCGACACGGGTACGTTCAAGGGTTGGGATCTCGATCTTCTCGTTGTTGGTGGAGAGGGTTGCATGAGATACCTTGCCGGACAGAGCCTCAACATCCAAGATGGTCTCGGGGATGCTGTGGACGGAGAAGACTTGTGGTTGGTATCCGTAACCTGCATTTCCAAGATCGAGCATGGAGAAATCAACGTTCTGTTCTGGCATCAAGGTCATACCGATATGTTGCTGCTGCTGCTGTTGAGGCTGGGATGTGTACGGGTTGACGTCCTTGCGAGCCTGTTGCTGGGGTTGTGGTTGTTGCTTGACGGGAGCGGGTGCGGGGGCAACTTGGGCTGCGGCTGGGTTCTGGGAGAGTGTGTCGAGGAAACCCGAGAATGATGGGGAAGAAAGAAGCATGCGGGTGAGATCCGACAGGCGGGTGTTCTCCTCCAACAAAGCACGGTTCTGGGTACGGAGATCGGTGTTCTCGTTAACCTTCTGGGCAATCTCGCCTTCTAGCTGGCCAATGTATTCTGAAGATGGTTAGCTGATGTTCTGGGTATGGTTACTTTCCGAATTGCAGTTCTTACCCTTTCTTCTTGAGCGGAATGCGCGTGCTGACACCTTGTTTCGGAGTTGACGGCGTTCCTTACTCGAGAGCTTCTTGCCCTCTTCACTCGCAAGCAGACGCTCATCCTCATCCATATCCTCTTCATCCTTTCGCATGCGTTGGACATGAGACAGATTTCCGCTATTCGAATCTTCACCCTCGCTTGTAGCACTGCTTTGTCTCATCGAGTTCAAGAGCTGGGAGATCTTCTCCTCGACAATGGGATCCGAGGCAGCGTTGGATGCACGAGGACGTTGCGAGGCCTGTCGCTGCTGTCCGGCATTGGCATTCTGTCGTTGGATGATCTGCTGTTGCTGCTTCTGCTGAGCTTGAGCCTTTGCGAGCGCGGCTTGTTGCTGGTGCATCCCCGGCCACAAACGTCCGACGTTGCTGGTTTGGGTTGGCACCACCGGTGTCGCGGGCAATCCGTGGTTGCTGGCAATGGCACTTGGGTCGACGAAGTCGCTGGACTCCTGGAAGAAGAACGAGGCATCCCCGTTGGGCGAGTCAAACTCAGTGTCCATGTCGGCGGGATGGTATTTCATGGGGGCGGACCCGAAGTCGATGAAGTCTTCGCTGGGGCTGACCCCGGAGGACAAGTAGTTGCTGTCGGCGAAGCCATATTGGCTGATGTGCACATTGTTGGAGTTGACGGCGAGGGTGTTTGCCAGTGCTCCTTGGGGGATGCCGGTGGTTTGGCGG
>Ga0247734_1002402_pt1 | contig 12363 bp, 9 predicted proteins | sample UWRJL103311B2_FD_180933 | JGI IMG/M metagenome (GOLD analysis project Ga0247734, IMG submission 180933) | Plant litter microbial communities from Arlington Agricultural Research Station in Wisconsin, United States - UWRJ-L103-311B-2 | ecosystem: Environmental > Terrestrial > Plant litter >... | reverse complement strand
AATAGTGAATAGTACTCCCGTACCTCCGTAGAGGCTCCACTTTGTGACCAGTTTCTCACTACAAAACCCTAATACGACGACACCACGTTATATACAGGGTTCGTCCATTCACTGAACGAGTGTTCTCTTTGTAAAACTTGTTTAATATACGTGCCATAGGTTCGATTCCCTCAGGGAGAAACATAATAGCAGCTTCGCTTTGTCGATCAAGGCATTCAGCGCGATATATACGTCAGAGCACTCACTTGCTCTGTCTCTCCATCCGCTCTAGCGAAATCCCGCTGTGCGTGGACGCTAGCTCATCTCCCTACTGTATGAAAGCCAATCACGGTATATATATGTCACTTGTATAGAGGCTGTACACTTGTGCCTCCGATGGAAAGTCACGTAAGCTCTCAGTGTTTCTTATTCGCCTGCGCATATTTGATAGTACAGATAATGTATTTGCTAGCTAGATAATTTAGGTAATTAGTTTGATTTATATTAAGCGCGCGTCAAAGAATACATCATATTATTTGTATTAGACGGCGAGGTAGTGCGGGTTCTAGTATTAATCTTCTAGTATTAATCTTCGATATGCAGCATCTAAGTTTTGTTCTACGGAAAATTTATGTTTTCAACCAAATCAGTCTGCACTCCCTACTAGACCTATGTCTACTTTGCCTTGAAGTATAATTAAGGCACATAAGCCATACGTGAAGGTATCTTTACTTTAGAGGTAACCAATTTGAGGTGTATAGTTTCAGACCGGTATACTCGTAATTGTGGTACTACCTACTCGGGTGCATTATTTAAAACCGATGTAGTCGCAAATGCACTACTCCGAATCTAAGAAAGATTCTAAGAGGAAATTACTTCTATTAGAAACTAGTTCTACAAACAATGTTCTAAAGAAATGTTCAAAGTTGAAGACGAATTGGATGTCGCAAATTTTATAGATGACTCTTTTTGCCTGGTTATACCCCAGCCCAGGTACAGTTTGTCATTATGCGGCGGAGCCAATTCTCGGCCTTCCGTCTAGCAGACTTAATAGTCCAACAAATAGCGACGGAGCTAAACAAGTACTAGGATTTTAAAATACTTGAAATCTATTATTTATAAAAAGGGTTATAGTGTAGTCTTATTACACCAACGTCCTTCACACTACTACGAGTTACCCTTCAAACCTCTATCCGGCCCGCGCTCTTGAAATCACATTCGGAATCCTCTCTCGCGGCAATGACCACTTCCAAATGAGACATTGTGACCTAGCATCCTTCTTGTGCAGCCAGAGCGTGGCCCGTAGACACCAAAGTTTTGATCTGAAATATGAACATTAAAAAGTTGAAGTATGCAGGGTGAAAAGTTAGATCAAGTATTACTAAGATTGTAGTGTTTCTAAATAAAGTATGGCAAAGGCTGTTTGAAGTTTAATTATGTCATGGGGCTATACACAAGAAACGTGCAGCTGAGCAGCATAGAGCAAGCAGGACTGGGTACCAGGAATAAAAATTTCTAGACGGTTGACCTAGGCGGGAATGGCCGTGGGTTGGTGATAGGACTCCGTCGCCCTTTCCTTTAGACGTTTAGCTAGCTACCTTTAAGAACGAACGGACTCTAAGGAGTTAGAGAAAGAGACACTTATTTACCATTTTCAGACTCACATCGTGATCTCCGATAGTTGGGCAATATTAGTAACACAAGCTTGACACTTTGAAATGTACATTGCAGCTGAATTTGCCTAGCACTAATATTTAAGGTCATTTTGTGAGTTATGTTGCTGCTCCAGATCAGTAACTTATTTTGGAAGACAATATTTCCTTTCGTTACATACAAATTGATCGAATCACCATACCATAATAGGATATATTCAATTTTTGCCAAACGCCAGATCTGCTCCTCGTGATCTCCTTGTTAACTAAGTCGAGATAAGATCTTTGCAAAAATAGGTTCTCAATTCATACGGGTTCGGAACGCGTATATTTCGACCACCTGCGGATAGGAATTGGAGCTCGATGCATCTGGTGCAGAACAGACTACGGGGTAAGCACTAGAGATTGATGCATCTGATGCTGGATAGTTCTGGGTGCTCTAGAGAAATGTACTGTGTTTGACCTCGAGATATACAGGATCCATGTTAATCGAGTAGTAATAATGGATAATACTCTCGATGGTAGCACCATCTGTTGAAATCGCAGCGACGTAGCTAAGTCTAGTCCCGTCTGCCATAACAACAGAACTTGCAGGTCGTTAGTCAAACATACCAAGAGAAAGCATCGAATGCTTACACCCAGTATCGACAGCCAACACCGCCCTCTGTCATATTATAGTTCGTTCGTCCATTGTCTATAATAGATTGCAGTACAAAGTATACGGCGAGATTTCCTGTTGCTTCAAACTCTTGTGATCTAACAGCGGAGTTGGAAATGGCACTGTATGGGTGATTTTTTATTGTTAACAAACCTTGTGTACTTTTGGATCTTGCGTCCTGGAGTTGCATATTGAGATGGACTGAGCCTTTGCTATGGACCAAACATATTGACCAGTGGTTCTAGCTAAGTTGAGCTCCTAGTGCCACCGGGCCCACTGTATCCATAGCGACTCCAATATGTGTGGCCATAAGATCAGAGACAGCTTGTGGGACATTGACCACTGGGTAGAATTTGGAAGACATCCTATGAGTGGACCCTTATTTTGAAAATGAATATTCTTCTCTTCGCGCCTGGGACTATCATACTATATCTATAAGGTATATATACTTGGGGGTCTATTGATTAGCTCTTATGTCACTATTGCAATATCCTAAAGTGCGAATCACCCAAAAGACCTTCAGCCATTATGCATAGTTCAGGAAAGTACGAGCGGTTGCGCCAGCATAAGGCCATAAGTATGATCCAACAGATCCCAAGCATAATCCAGAATAGTCTAAAGTGATACAACGTAATGTGCTGCATTATTACTAAATTATGAGGAGGGAAGCAGCGTACAGGATAGCCCAACCACCGACGATTGAGAAACTTGCAAACATTCACTGCCAAGGTTTGCTTACATATATGCCTGTAGGTGCTACTCATCTAGTCACTGTGAACGAATCAAAGCCAAGCAAGAAAGTGATGCATAACGCTAGGCATTGACCAACAGCGCTAGGCAATGCCATGAAACGATAGCATGCGACCAACTATACGACTTGCACATTCCAATATCATCTGGTCTCAAGTCTCAGCATGCAAGTGTTATCAAAGCGGGACGGGGACTCCGGTGAGCGGGCCTGGACCGTTAACCCTGTATCAATTACAGTTATGTAGGGAGTGTAACCCTTCGGGTTATGTTCAATTGCCTAGTGCCTAGCATAATCTGTCAGTGCCTAGCGTAATCTCTCAGTGACTAGCGTCAGTGCCGACTGTATTCTATTACGGCTTACCTGTTCTTGTCACTATCATCCTTCCAAATACTCTTTAAATACTCTTTGAATACCCTATGAATACCCCCAGCTACGGAAATGCAGTCCCCTGTCAAGATTGTTCTGAGATTGGAGCAGTCAACTGATGAATATTTGGACGTGGCTGAAGCATTTGCGAAACAGCCTACTATTGTTCGTGAGGCATTACTCGACGCAATTCGGCTTGTCCAAATTCAGAGTATTGACATCACCTTTCTCCAGATTGAGAATGTCTTTCGATCTGCTTTGAAGGAACCATGGAATGAGCCAAAAGGTCTAGAACCAATACTAGAAGCTTGCCGCCAGGACAAAGTTGAGAGCCGGACAGAAAAGCTCTTTTATGAGCATGGAAAGGAATACGGAGTCGCAGCACTTTGCCTCGCAACAGCATCCAATGACCACAGGCTTTTGCGTGAAATTGATTCCCTTCAAGACGAAGAAATTATCAGGCTGGTTAAAAACGTCCAGAAAGTAAAGAAAAAGGCTGCTTTAGTCGAATTTATAGATGAGTTCCTCCAGACACCCAGTACGTATTTCTTCCCTAGCAGTCTCCTTACTAATAGACCTCATAGAAGGCATCGTCTTTAATCCGCCTCACCGGTTGCCTAGACCTCGAACGCGAAGAAAAGGTTTGTAACAGGCACATCTGCCCTGCGTTCAAGCTATGGCTAATTCAAAATCCAAAAAGAAGTTATGCCAATAGAGGATTCGCGATCCTTAAGCCCTAAAGCAGCGGGCAACGCAATGTCGGAAGTGCGCCCAAGCAACAAAAGAAGGAGATTGTATCATGATCAAACCGCTCCAATCCATAGTTCACAAGCATCAGATCAGGACTCCCTCCGATTACCATCTCTTCGTGAAGCTGGGCTAGCAGCACCATATCATATGTTTCCTAACATAATGACCAGCTCACAACTCCCCCCACCCCAGCAAGGCTATCATCCAATTTCTCATTACATGTCACAACCTACCACACCTAATCCTAATACAACCGGGGGTCAAACTTAGGGATACAACCGGATGATATATGGCGGCATGGGCATGATTTCAACCTAGGAAGGCACCCTATATTCCATAGTCGGAATCGCAGGCTTGTTTAAAAGAAGAATGGGATATACAAGGCAAGGACTTCAACCCAGGTCAGCCTCTTATGTTCGACGGTTAAACACCGCAGATAACGAAGCCGGAAGAAGAATGGAGTATGCCAGGAAGTGACTTCATCCCAAATACAAGCAGGGCGAGCTGAGTTTCGTTTACGTTATTTTATAGAAGGAAACAAAGGTTCAATCCTGATTGATAATTGCCACAGCCGTGTACTCCTGTAACCGGATTGTTGTTTCATCTTCTACTATGTGCCCTTCTCCCGCTGAAGTGATCTCTAACCCCCTCAGCTGAAATTTGCCTGTTATAAGAAAGATGATGCATTTCCTGGCCGTCAACTTCACATCTCTTGCACCCTCCTCAGTCTTCTGCCAGCTTGCGGGGCCTATGTCAACAACTGCCGCCTCACCCTCAGCCGACAAGCGTAGTGTAGCGCGATCCAGATGTTATAGTCTTCAAAGTAATGACTGCTGACTTAAGATGGTCAAGGCCACCCAACAGCATCCAATGCTGAACAGCCACCCAACAATAACCTTTTTTTTTAGACAGCCACCCAACAATCAATGTAACAAGCCCATTTATGTTGGCGGTTGGTTACATCATCCTTCTGTCAGTTACGTTATATCAACCATCAAAACCCGTATCATTCTTGTTTATATAAAGGTTCGGGTTCATATTATCGTATCTCCTATATCGAACCTAACTTGATATTCCCAGACGTTCCGAAATGGCTGACTATGTCAAGCCCACGTTGACTCCGATTTACTGTATTGCAAATATTCCGCCAAAGGTAAGAAGTTCAAACTAATGAATCAAAAGTGGCGATACTGAATTAGACATAGATGATTGATACCCTTATTGAGCGAACTACGGAATTTTGCCCACCTGCTCTTTATCTTGTGGACGATTTGCTCCGCGCTCGAAATAATCCATCCGACGTTAAACTTGCAACAATTCCTACACCACCTTTCCAATCGCCTGTAGTCGGCTGGTCGATTCAAGAGGTCAAGGATCACTACATGGATTATATCCCTGATGATGAGGGACTCTTCACTCACTACACGTTCATTGTTCTCGACGAGCGAACGCTCAAAGACGAAACGTGCAGTATCGTCTCAATCTCCACATTCGACGAACTTCGCGACGACACAATTGGACCAGATGACAGTCCTTTCACCAAGTATCCGCCAATCGTAGCTCGAGCAGATTTTTGGGTTGCGCTAGAGGCTTTGATTTATCCCGAGTCAACGATAACCAAGATTTTAAATGATGGGATACCGAAAAGCTGGAAAGAGGCTGAAGAAGACGGTGGTCAGTTTTTATATACAAAACAAAGGTACAGAGAGATGTTTGGGCCACCCTCGGCATGGAGAATCATGGGACCACTCAAAAAGAAAGCGAATATTAAAAAGGAACTAGCTTTGTAAGGAGAGGAGGGCTATGATTAAGAATCTGGCGATTATGATTTCTTTGAGACGATTAAGGCCTCTGATTTGTTAAAGTCACGTGTTTTGAAGTATATTTGTGCTCTTCGCGAACTGCCTTATATATTAATTTTATGTTCCAGGTATCCTACCGTGTAGGGCTAAGAGAGTTTTGAGTTGGTCGTATAATAAAAGGAGCAGAAACCCTTGAGCAAATCTAGTTTTGTCTTTAGAATTATAGCTAAAATTTACCCCTGGCTCAGCTCGTCACCGCCTACTATATACGAAGGGTGGGGCGGGGGGCGTGAATCAACCCTCATTTGTGGTTAGGCGTCTTGGTACGTAGATGCGGGAAGACTACTCCATACGTCAGATTGGATAAACGCATGCACTTTGCTGCAAAACTGGATCTGGATCTGGATTACGGAGTACCGTCTCCTTCTACTTCGTCCCTTGTCTAATTAAATCCTCTTCTTTCTTTCTATCTTAATATTTTCAGTCAGAGGGCCGTCTGGGAAGCTGTTGAGCTGTTAACTCTAGCATTATGGACAGCATATTTCGATAGATTATTTAATTTGATTCTCCTCGTCGGCCGCCTTGATCACCGACCAATTTACTAGTCTCGCCCCAGCGAACCACGACTACTCGAGGGCGCTATTCCACCTCTTGTCTTCCTCCTGCTACTACTCTATATTACGGTATTAAGTTGCTATCCTTTAGCTGTTCCTAAGCGTCATCCTAGGAATCAATCCCTGGCATTTCGAACGCCCTTCGAGACGTGATGCGTTGAACCCAGAGAAAATGACCCTCCTACACTCTTCCTCCCGGAGGCCGCCCTCTTTAAAGCCTCAAGATTATGACCACAGAATCAGCCTCGTTGATTCCGAAAGAGAACCCTCCACCTCGCCCGCTCGGCCTGCTTCTATAGCTGCCGACACAAATGAACGTGGCGATTCTCCCGAATTACTATCCAGCAGCCCCTCACGACAGGATAGCCTCACTCCTTTACGCAAGAAACCCTCCCTACGCAGATACGTAATACAGGGAAAGCAATCCACACAGCAAGAGAATCCAGATAATTTGCAGGAGGGCATTGAAACCAACGGTGTGGTACAAATTGAGGAGGACCCAGAGGCACCAGCAACAGACCCAGACACCTCTGACGGGGAGGTTCGAGGCAGGCCGAGATCCAAATCGAAGAAGGACACCAAAAAAGACAACGATTCCGAGGGCGTCATAGATATATTGTATGAGAACCAGCGGGGAGGCTTCCTCTGTGGCTGTCTACCACTGTTCTCAGCCAAAGCTCTGGGGAATCTTGATCCGGCTCCCTGGACCAATATAAACCAGAAAACAAGCCCGACAAATATTTATAATGCACAAGTCCCGGACCCATCTTGGAAATGGGCATGGAAAGAATGGACTGTCAACCATGACGATGGTGTAGATGAAGACGGTTGGGAATACTCTTTTATGTTCTCAAAAAAGTTTTCTTGGCATGGACCGACGTGGTGGAATTCATTTGTACGGCGGCGGGTGTGGACGAGGAAAAGGGTGAAAGCCGATCTTCTTGAGGGAGTTACTGATGGGCACGCAATGAACCCGGATTACTTTACAATACACAACTATCACAGAAGTAGGAGTCGAGCATCTAAAACTGAAAGTGTTGGGAAAAGATACAGCGCAGGGACTCTTTCGAGATTAATAGGAGACAGCGGAGACGAACCTCTGTTGGAAGGCGAAATCTGCGATATACCCCATCTGATGGCCGCACTGAAAGCCTCCCGCATTGATAGAGAAAAAATGGAAGCGGTTGTGAATTTCATACAAAATGGTGGTGACGAACTCTACTATATCCGTGATCGGATGGCCGATATCATGCATTCTTTTATATTCCAAGCGTCAAGGAGACTGCTACTGGCACATCTCCTCCAAACTCTCGATGAAGCTGCAGATGAGCATAAGAAAAGCCTAGAAAGTGAGAAGGAGCCAGATCCAGCTAAGCAACGGAGGTTAGAAAATCTCGAAGCCGCGCTGAAGAGCGCAGATGAAGAGGTTAGAAGACTAGAGTTTTGGAGCGATGTCAAAGAAATGGCTGAGGGTGGTGAAACAAAAGGTGCAGTAGGCGAATCGGGTTGGAAAGAAGGTTGGGTTGGTGCTGATAACTCCGGGCCCAAAGATGTCATTTCAAATCGCAATTTACCCGGGAAGGAGGATTGCGATGACTACGAGTGTAGTGGGGATATAGCTGCGCCAGCATTATCAGGAAATGGAAAGGAGAAGGCGAAGGAATAACTAGCAAGACGATGTAGCATTTGCTGGGATGGTGCAAAGATTTGGATGGGACGGTACAGATCTGCAGATATCATCATGCGTTGTACTTGTATACATACTTGTAACAGAAGTAACAAAACATACTTTAATAGAACACTTTAAAAGCACAGCCTCCATTGAACTACTGCTTGAATACAAGGAGTTCCATATTGTTGGTATTATTTGCATTCTCTAGCAATAACGAGCTTCTCTTAAACCTCTCTTGTATGTATGTTCTGCCAGCGATGCAGTAAACGGAGAAAACAACTTTTATGAAATTTATGGTAAATGAGATCTAAAGAAGTTGGAGGCTTAATATATCCTACAATACGATTTGAAAGGGGTATCACGTGCCCTTCTCCAGCCGATTCGGAAAATATTGCCGACTGCCGTCGCGGTCGAAATTTATTTTGACCATACATAGCATGTTGATACTTCCACAACACAGCACAACCTGACCATGACAATCTCATAGCGAATGTCCCTGGGAAGTCGTATAGCAAAACGAGGCAGGACCGCAGCCATTGCCAGTCTCGCCTCGACTCCCAGGGAGCCTCTATCATTCCTCTATCCATCCTGGACAGTCTCCCAACCTACTCAAACTCGAGAGTTCACGTCCGCGAGGAAGGATGAGCCGTTTAAGCATCTAAAGTTGGGTACGCAGGCCCCATATTTTATGAAAACATTGGTCCCTACGAAATCGAAGCGTCTGCTTTTGCCTGGTGTGGAACCGCCGAACAACATAAAAGGGAGCGTGAAAGATGAAAAGATACAGGAAGGATGGCGCGGGGAAAGCACTTCATGGAATCCCGATTCTGCGGGGCGTCCGGACATCGATGCCAGGGAAGCCCAACCGATACGGCGTATCACTTCATTCTCCGAGGAAGACTTGCACGAAACTACTGAACCTGGCTACTCTCCACTGCAGGATGATGGTTCTCATAGATTGTCCGGGGCACACATTGCTCGGATCGTGCAGCGAAAAGCTCATTCCCAGAAACATGCTCTGCGGAAGCGTGAACGTCGATTGGAGTATCAGAATAAAAAAAGGGAAGAGGTAATGGAATGGGGCCCGGATTGGAGAGAAATCCTAGGGAAGTTGTGTAAAGTTGTTCCAGTGGGAGATAAATGGCTAGAGGAAGCTGTTGAAATATTCGCGCCTGAAAACGCTGTGGACCAACTACTTTATTCGGTTGATGACAATATTTGGGAAATATCGGCTAGGCATGATGCCTCGATTTCTTTAGATGGGTATGATCCATCAACGGATGAATATCAACGCTTACTACTTTCTGGCACCGAGTCAGCCATCCGGAAGGCGACGGCTGATGTAGGAGCTGTGATTTCACGGGCCTCTCCTAACTCGCTCTCCAAGAGGATGGAGGTTCAACGTGTTCCAATCTCCGTCAAAGCAACCCGAGTCGCAGCTCTCGATGATGCCGACAAGGATCATCAAAAACCTGTTCTTCTTGGTTCCTACGATGGCACTCCTCGACATGTTTTGACCCGGAAGTTCGAAAGGATTCAACCATCAACTCCTGATAAAATGCCAGAATTAGTTAAAGTCAATCGACATTCACTATATGAATATGTTTGGCGGCTCGCTAGTACTAATGTGCCAAACCATCTGCATGGTCTCGTATATGAAGAGGGTACACATGACGTTTTTGCAAGGGTTGAAAAGCTGAAAGAGGTCCTCAAAAACCCAAACCATAGCCAGGCGTTATCTCGCGCTGCCTTCAACCGAGCCATGAAATATTGTGTATACACAAACCAAATACCTGCTGTCAAGTACCTGTTTTCGCTGATGGACAAAAAAAACATCCCTAAAAGTGTCGACACGTTTAACATCATGTTAGATGGAACAGCAAAACAGGGGGATCTATACAATTTCAATTTCATCTTTCAAGTCATGCTAAAGCGAGGCATCCAACCCAATGGGAAGACCTGGGCGCTCTTTATGAAGACCATTCCGGATATAAGAATCAAACTCTATATTCTCCACGAAATGAAGGAGAGAGGACTTCTTCGACCTCTTATCAACATCAAACGTGTTGCAGTGCAACTTGGCCCTGCGGAAATAGAACACTCCTTAGATATAGGCGAGAGCCAAGATAAATTTATCAACAAGATGGATGAACGATACACTCCTTGGTGGCTAACGTCTAAGAGCGGAAACCAGATCCTGCATGCTCTCGGTGCACGCGGGCTCATATCCCGTTGCTGGGACTTTTTGTACATTATGCAACATCGGTCTGTCAAGATCGACAATAACTGTATAAATACCGTCCTCAACCACTGCAAGATTATGCGAAACATCAACGGGTTGTTAGAGGTGCTACGATATTCTCGGCAATTTTTTCCTGGAACTGCTGGATTTGTTCCCAATCAGTTTACCTATGACATTCTGTTCGAAGCAGCGTGGCGTGGGAGACGTTACAACCTCTGTAAAGTCATTTGGAGATATGCATGTTTGAATGGTGCCACCACAAGAGATATGCGCATTCGTGTCTATGGAAGCTTCCAGTCCGCCGCTCTATTAGCTAAGGAGTCCGAGACTCGTCGTCAGCCTTGGCACCGTTCGGCGGGATTTTTCATCTTTAATGCTCACCCTGATCATCAGCATCCGGCAAGGATAACTCGCAATAACCAAGATCTACCAGAATCGGCACGTTTCAAGAATATTCTAGCAAGGTTTAGATCCAAAGCTATGCAGAGCTTTAGTTATACTGAAAAAGTTTATCTGGATCGGTATCTTGAAATTCAAGACGAAGTAGCGGCGGTCAAAGATGCTTCAATTATTGAAGATGTCCCATATTCAGAAGATGCGCCTGAGTTTTCTGAGGATTGGGTAAGCGAAGCAAATGATTCAGCAGTCGCAGAAGAGCTAGATGCATCATATGCCAAGTTGTCTGAGAATTTATCAGATGTAAGGTCATCCCAGTTAAGAGAAGCACAAAATGAAGAACCCCAGCACGAACTGTCATTCCGTCGAGTCTACGAGACTAGAGCCTTTGATCCCAACGCACGTCGCTGGGCAGGCGGAATTGCATCCACAACCTTTCCCGTAGGGTGGAACAAAAACAAGTTTGACCTCCAGATTAGAAGATGGGCTCGTATGATGGGACTGTGTAAGCGCAACGAGAATTTGGTGTTTCAAAACTGGCAGCCTGTTCGATTGTTCGATGATATGTTGGCTGAAGCCTGGGCGCTCGATCGAGAATGGGAACGCTTGATGAACCTTAGTGTGCATGCAGAGGCAAGGACTATGAAATGGAAGCTGGAGAATGCAATCCAGGTACCGATCAAAAGTAAGGATCCGAATATGGGGTTGGAATATATGTGGAGGTAACTTTTACGCTACTGCTTCGAGCTATGCGGTCATGTCGAGAGCGTTTGTAAATAATATGTTTGTAGAAATAAGGGAGGCGGAATATTGGGGTTCAGGCATTTATAAATGGATCATGTATTATAAACTAGACGTTTGATATGAAAAAAAAACAAAGATTTATTTGTATGTAATATTAACGAGAATAAACTTCTCAGTTCAAATACTAGCAACCCGTCTCAAAAACCATCTCGCTAGTGGTATAGAAGTTCCCAAGGACGCCCATCCATAACCTATCGGTCACCAAATATCGACACAAATATAACTCCCAAAGCATACATAAATCTCCACCCATTACCTTTCTTTATCAGAGACTCAACTCTAGAGGAAGAAAAAATAGCCCGTTCCGCCATCTTGATGACTCAGTAAAAGCCCCCATGCAAGAGCCAACTGCAGAGTCGCAAAGAAATCACAGAATAGGTCTTTTTAGTACATGTTTTCAGATCCTTCATGCACCAACCACCATGGTCGCCAATCCTCTAACCACCGATCCTATAGCTAACCAACGTATCCACCTTATGACTATTCGTGCTGAAGCTCCTCAGCTGGACCTTCTCACCGCCTATAATTTCCTTCGCATCGCTGTCTCCCCACTCCATCGGCACCTCGGAATCCGCATCCGCATACACCAACACGTTGAACGTGCAGTTGCCGTCTAGTTCGGGGAGGAAGGTTACCGATGCGGTGATCTGGCGGAACACGGATTGGATCTCGGCTTG
>Ga0247734_1002401_pt1 | contig 12365 bp, 9 predicted proteins | sample UWRJL103311B2_FD_180933 | JGI IMG/M metagenome (GOLD analysis project Ga0247734, IMG submission 180933) | Plant litter microbial communities from Arlington Agricultural Research Station in Wisconsin, United States - UWRJ-L103-311B-2 | ecosystem: Environmental > Terrestrial > Plant litter >... | reverse complement strand
GACCAATGTGGATCAGTGCGAAATGGAAAAAGAAGCGTGCTGGAAACTGAATGTGACTGCGGTTGAATATTTAATTCAAGCCTGTGAAAAGAATAACGTTTTTCTGGAACACCTTTCCACCGATTTTATATTCGACGGGACTTCCGGTCCATATACAGAAGAGGATGAACCAAATCCAATCAGTTTTTACGGATGGAGCAAATATGCTGCCGAAAAAGCAGTCATGAGTTCTAACTTAAACTGGGCTATTGCACGAACCGTTTTAGTTTATGGAATTGCACATGATATGAGCCGGAGCAACATTATTCTTTGGGTAAAAAAATCACTGGAAGAAGGCAAACAAATTAAAGTAGTAACGGATCAGTTCCGGACGCCAACGCTGGCCGAGGATCTGGCAATGGGATGTTTTTTTATAGCAAAAAAAGAAGAAAAAGGCATTTTTAATATTTCAGGAAAAGATTTTCTAACGCCTTATGAAATGGCAATTCAAACTGCCGATTATTTTGGACTGGATAAATCTTTGATTTCACAAACCGACGCTTCTGCATTTACACAGCCAGCCCGGCGTCCGCCAAGAACCGGTTTTGACTTAACAAAATCCCGGAATATACTTGGTTACGAACCGCATACATTCCGGGAAGGAATTTCAAGGATGATGAGATAGCTATCGGCCGTCGGCTTCTTAATATAATTTCTCGTAATATTCCCGCGCCATCCGGTCGGAATTGAAGTCTACGCTTACATCGTTCATGCTGTTCAAAACCATTTCCTGCCATTTTTTCTGGTTGGAATAATACATGGGAATGACGGTTTCTTCTAATTTGTCAAGCAGATTATCGCAATCTGTTTTGTTAATATCTTCTCCTTCTGCAACGGGCATGATGAAAGAATTTTCTCCGTCTTTTGCAAATTCACAAATCCATCCGTCATACGTGGACAAATTCAAAGATGCGTTCATGGCAGCTGTCATTCCGCTGGTTCCGGATGCTTCGCGGGTTACAACCGGTGTATTCAGCCATACATCTGATCCGTCTTTTATCAATTTTGAAAGTGCCAGTTCATAACCTGTCAACACAGCCATATTTGAAAAATGATGACTCATATAGAACAGATGGTTGAACGTATTAATTGCTCCCTCGTCTTTTGGATAAGGTTTTCCGGCCCAAATAACCTGTATCGGCTGATCCTTATTATTCATAATTTTGGAAAAACGCTCCATGTCCCAAACCAGCATATCGGGTCTTTTGTAAGCCGCAAACCTGCGTGCCCAAACAATTGTCAGCACATTTGGATCAAATAATTTACCACTCTGATCCGCAACAGTTTTAAACAAAAGCTTTTTTAATTCTTTTTTCCTGGATGAAATCGTTTCCACATCACTTTTCAAGCGTGCTTCTTCCAGAGTTTTATCAACCCAGTAAGCATTATTCTGCGCATTGGTAATATGGTCGATCGGAGCAATTTTCGGATAAATCTTCCACATATTCCGGGAAACTTCTCCATGTAATTTTGACACACCGTTCGCTTTTCTGCTCAGACTTAAAGCAGCCAGCGAATGATTGAAAATATCTCCTGTACTACCACTTATTTTTTTAACAGTTTCCAATGATAAGCCTGAGAAAAATCCTAAACCATACAAAAATTGCATATTATGTTTTTCATTTCCTGCTTCTTCCGGCGTATGTGTCGTAAAAACCACCCGTTTTTTTACCTCAGCTACTTTACCCAGCTTTTTAAATAAATGAAATATAGCTGAAACTGCATGTGCTTCATTAAAATGATAAACCTGCGGCTCGTAAGATAATTCTTCCAGAAGCCTTGCACCACCAATTCCAAGCACCATACATTGGGCTACTTTCATGGTAACGTCGGCATCATACAGATTATAACTAATTGCACGCATGTCCGCATCATTTCCGTCTGTATCGGTAGTCAGTAAAAATAATGGTGCTGATTGAAACACATCCGGTGGAAGGTAATAAGCTGCAACCCAGACATCTTTACCCAAAATGGGGATCTGAAAACGGATACCTGTATCCTTCAAAAAATGATAGATTTTTTCATGAAATTCAGGCTCCATACTGCTATCAATTTTCCGCCCCTGATCATAATAACCGTATTTCCATAACATTCCGATGCCAATCAGATTCTGTTTGAGTGCATAAACACTGCGCATGTGTGAACCTGCCAAAAAGCCAAGTCCGCCAGAATATGTTTTAAGTGCCTGATCGACAGCAAACTCCATGGAGAAATAAGCAATTGATTTTTTATATTTTTTATCCGGGGTAAAAGGATGTGTATAAGGAAGCGGGAAATTTGTTTGTGACATCTATCAATGAGATTTATAAGTGATAACTCAAACCGGTAATATCTGGAAAGATAAAAATTTTCCGAAAAATCATTGCGAATTGAGCTTTAAATTACTGAATCTAATAAAATTGTACCTCATTAAAACAAAAAAGTGAGCTGCATACAGCTCACTTTTCAAACGATTGAATTTCTGAATTACAAAATATAAAATTTGGGTGTTTCATAAACAACAGGATCATATATGTCATTCATCATTTGTTTCAGATCCCGTTCAATATTTCTGGAAATAGTTAGCACGGGTGTATCCGTTGGTTTGTTTTCAAAAGGATCCTGCAAATGAATTGCCATTTTCTCAATCAGGAAAAAACAAGCTGTAATAACTACCAGTACCGGTACCATCAAAAACCCGAAAAGCTCAATGAGTCCAAATGGCAAAAGGATAATGAAAAAATGCAAGGCCAAATGAATGTATAAACTGTATGTGGATGGAAAAACAGTATTTTTAATTCTTTCACATTTTCCCATAGCATCACAAAGACGTGTCAGCGTATTATCAATCTCAATTTGCTGATAAGGATTTACCCAACCCTGTTTCAGAGCATTTTTAAGATCGCGCGCATGCAGTTGAAGTAATCCGACATGCTTGTTATCATATTCTTTCACATATTCGTAATCTTCCTCGGAAACCAATTTATTGATGGAGGGCAGCGGATCGTTTCCCCGCAAGCTGTTTCCGAGTGCATAACACCACGCAATTTGTCGCTTGATCATCCGGTTTTTGAATGGCTGAATACTGTCAGGTTCAAAAGGATCATCAATTAATGCCAATATTTGCCGCGCAAGTGTACGGGAATCATTGACAATAGAGCCCCAGATAATCCTTGCTTCCCACCATCTGTCGTACGCCTGGTTGGAACGAAATGCAAGCAAAAGTGAAATAATCGTTCCTAATACCGTATGTACTGTCATGGGAATAGAAATATTGGTAATATGGAAATTCTGGTATATGACCTCGATGGTAATACCATAAATGGCTACGAACAGTACTTCGTATTTAATTTTTCCAAATATGTAACCAATGGGAATATTCTTTTTAAGCAGCATAATTATATCGCTTTTCTAATTTATTAATCATGAATAATCTGTCAGGGTTTAGCCGACGTTTTTAGTATCCGAAAACGCAGTCTCACGAATCTGATCTGTATTAATTAAAGGCAAACCGCATTTTTTGATGACCGGCAAAGTCTCAAGACTACTTTTGCTTAATTTGGGAATACCATAACGCTCGGAATAGGCAATACAATCGGCCTGATTGTAGTCCAGAAAATTTTTAAAAGAAGCTAATCTGCTGCCATAAAAAAACTCGATTTTTATACTATTCAAAGTTTCAGAATACAGGTCTTTCAATATATTACATTCATTTCTGAATGTTTCTGATACAAATTCGTATTCCTTTTTCCTGTAATTTGAAAAAAGCAAATCCTGAATATCATCGGCTACATGGAAAAGATGTATAAAGATAATTCGCACTTCTTCCTTAGAATCTCTTATAATTGTCTCAGCAACCTGGATGGATTCAATACTGAAATCGCTTGGAATAACTACCGTTTTCATAGATCTTATCGTTTTGGTTTACAATGCTTTTATGTCAAATAATTGACAATACAATGTTACGACAGACTCATTAGCACGGGCTAAAAACCAGATTATAATACGATGAGGAATTTATTAAAATGATCTAAGAATATTAGAAAGAAATTAGAAGCTCTTATTCTCGTAAGGCAGATAAACAATAAATTTGCTACCCGAACCGACCCTGGTATTTACTACAATATTACCCTGGTGCATTCTTATAATATTGTTGGTCAGTGGAAGCCCGATACCATAACCTTTGTATTTTGTGGTGTTGGATGCACGGAAAAACGGAACAAATATTTGAGCAATTTCTCTGTCCGGTATTCCAATTCCATTATCAGAAATTTCAATAATTACATAAGTCTGGTCAGCAGTAATTGTGACTTCTACGGGTTTATTGTCTGAGTATTTGCAGCTATTCAATACAATGTTGCTGAAAGCGGCTTTCAGCAATGTTTCGTTTCCGTTTACGATCAGTTTGTGTTCATCCTCAGGTAAATTGTCAAAATTAATCGCGACCTGATTAGCTGGTATTCTTTGATCAACTGTTGCTTTTACTGATAAAATAAGTTCATCAATACGCAGCTGTCCCCATTGCTCTTTTTTACCGTCAAACCCGGTTTGTGCAAGGCTGAGCATACTATTGATCAGATGTTCCAGTTTTTCTGATTCCCGTAAAACAGTTTGAAATGAATCCCGGGCAACACCTGTAATGTTGTTGACTGACAAACCAAGCTGAGCTTCGCCGCTAATAATGGTTAACGGCGTTTTGAATTCGTGGGAAGCATTGCTGACAAAATTATTCTGAATTTCGAATGTAATTTCCAGCCTGTCGAGCATGGCATTAAAGGTTGTGGAAAGATCCGCAATTTCATCCTTGCTCCCATCGACAACCAGCCGCTGATTAAGATTATGTGCATTAATTCCTTTTACGTTCCTGATAATCTGCCGTATAGGAAGAAAAATTTGTTTTGAAAAAAGCTTTCCTACCGTAAATACAAAAACCATTGCAATCAAAAAACCAACAAACAGCAGGTTTTTAAGATTTGTCATTTCTTCTAATCCATACAAGTCCACTGCGGATGAAATGATCAGAAAGCTCTCCCCTTTCTGACTTATTTTCCGGCCAACATAAGAAGTATCATTTTTAAAAAAATAGGCGGTTTCATTGTTCCTGATCTGATCATAAAATGTTTCAGGCATTGGAAATTCTTTTCTTAGATTTCTGATCCTTGTAACATCTTCATTCCTGATAATCTGGTGCTGCTCATTCGGAAGGTCTCCGAGGTGTTTTTCCTTAATATCGTAATAAACGGAAGTCTGTGATTTGTTTTTTTCAAGTGCGGCATGTCCCACAATATTCGCACGTACTTCGAGCCTGTGAAAAAAGCTTTTTGAAGTACTTTCAGTAGCAAAAAAATATACAAAAATACTGAGAGACAGAATAATTCCTGCCGTCAGCATAGTAAAAATAAGTGCAATTCTATTTTGGATCTTCATAAACCTGCCGCATTACATAGCCCATTCCAAAGATGGTGTGAATGAGTTTCGCACGATTGTTTTTATCAATTTTCTTTCTTAAATAATTAATATAAACGTCAACCACATTGGTTCCCAAATTGAAGTTAATGTCCCATACATTTTCCAGGATCTCCATTCTGTTCAACACTTTATTCTGGTTTGAAAGAAAAAATTCCAGCAGCCTGAATTCCGTTGCAGTAAGATCGATCGGCTGAGAAGCGCGAGTTACAATCTTTGTGGTTTTATCCAATACCAGATCTCCAATTTTCAGTATATCTGCAACAACTTCCTTTTCCGAATCTTTACTACGCCTTGTAAGTGTTCGGATCCGTGCTTCGAGCTCTGCCAGTTTGAATGGTTTGGTCATATAATCATCCGCTCCTGCATCCAGTCCCGACACAATATTTTCGGTTGTACTCAAAGCAGTAAGCATCAAAATAGGCATAGATGAACCGGATTGGCGTATTCTGCGGCAAACTTCCATGCCATTAATTACCGGTATCATCAGATCCAATATCACCAGATCGAAAATATGCTGTGTTGCCATCTGCAAGCCTGATTCTCCATCCATAGCCACGCTGATTTCATAGCCCGCTACCGAAAGACTTCTCTGAATAAGAGATATTACGCTCGGTTCATCTTCTATCAGTAAAAGTTTCATGAAAATAATATAGTATAATTCATCATCGAATCATAAAAAAGAAATGCCTGCATGATTTCATCATACAGGCAATTAACTGATTTACAAAGGATTTTATTTTCCAAATAATCTGGACCAGAAACCTTTCGCTTTTACTTTTGTCTCTTCGTATTTTTCGGTAGCAGCTACCTTCAATTCTTCAAATTCAACCTCAGCTTTTGCTTTCAGCTCCTCTGCTTTTATTTGTGCTTCTGCTAGTTTCTCGGCCGCAATTTCTTTTGCCTCTTCATAAGCCTCTGTCGCATCTGCTTTCAAATCTGTAAACTTTTCTGTTGCCTCCATAGCCAGTTCTTCGGCCTTTTCCTTAGCAACCTCAAATTTTTCAGCAGCAACTACTTTTAAATCTTCCGCTTTATCACTCAGATCAGAAACGATTTCCTGTGCTTTTACTTTTCCTGCTGCAATATTAAGTTCAACTTCATTTTGCAATTGTTCAGTTTTTGCAGAAAAACCGGTTTTCAGCTCTTCAACTTTTGTTTCGGTTGCTTCCTTCACTTCCTCAGCCTTAAAAGCTGTTTCCTCCTTCACTTCTGTAACTACTTCCTTCGCATCTTCCGCTTTTTCAGCAGCTTTGGCTTTAATTTCAGCAACAATTTCTTTGGCTTCTTCTTTATATTCTTCTGCTTTTACTTCCGTTTCTGATTTCACGTCGGCAAAAGTTGCTTTTACTTCCTCAGCCTTTTCAGACGCAGCTTCCTTAGCTTTATGAATTTCATCAGCTACTTCGTCCTTTATTTCAATGGCTGATTCCTTTACTTCCTCTGTTTTTTCAGATACAGCTGTTTGCGCTTCATCAACTTTGGAGAATATATTGTCTTTTACATCAGCTGCCGTTTCCTTCGCTTCTTCTACTTTTTCTGATGCAACTATTTTAGCTTCGTCTACCTTATCAGAAATATCATCTTTAAAATTAATCGCAGATTCTTTTACATCTTCAACTTTTTCAGATCCAGCGGCTCTTGCTTCATGAATTTTATCTGACACTTCATCTTTTATCTCAATCGCAGATTCTTTTACATCTTCTGCTTTTGCTTCTCCTGCTACTATAAAATCATCCGCTGTACTTTCAGCTTCTGCTTTTACTTCTGAAAAATCTTCTTTTACATCATCAAACTTTTCAGATGCAGCAGTTTTTGTTTCTTCATATTTATCAACTATATCAGCCTTTACATCAGCGGCTGTTTCTTTTGCTTCTTCTACTTCTTCATCTGCTGCAACTTTTGCAGAAGCCAGTTCAGCTTCGGCAAAAGTTTCTGCCTCATCTTTTACATCTCCGGCTTTGTCCCATATTTCGTCTTTAGCTTCGGATGCAGTTACTTTTAATTCTTCTGTTTTTTTATCCAGTGATTCTTTCTCACTACTTGATGTTGGGTTGTCATTTTCTGCCATTGCTAGTCGTGTTTAGGTTATAGTGGATAAATCAGGATGAAATCGAAAGCTACAAAGGAGTTTTCAACGTTGCAAACAATTAGACTACCTTTTTGTATTAAGCTAACCTTCTTATGATCAATTTTTTAACCAGCTCATAAAAAGGATCCGGTTGTAAAGTTCGCCAGTTGTCCAATTGTAATGTACCTCCGAAATTAATATAGTAATCAAGCCGGAACCGTTTCCATTCCTGCTCTACATGTTCCCGAAAATTCACAGCTGCAATCCAGCCATCCTCCACGTCATCAAACCATTCAGAATAATAATCATCTTCTCTTCCTCCGTGAAAATCCAGCACATTTTCTCCCATCAAAATAAACTGGTTAATTCCCTCTTCCACGAGCGGATCTACAACCTGGCGTTTAAAAAACATGATGTCATTGTGCAGCGCATCATTCCATTCACCAAACATTTCAATGATCACATAACGTTTTTCATAATTAGCAAACAGGATTTTCACATACAGCGTCTCTGAACCGATTTCGTCCCAAAGCGGATGAATGTAATAGCCATAAATTGCATTTTCGTAATAATCAAGATTGTAAGTTCTGCCATAAAACGGTGATCGTTTATCACGGCTCGCTACATAATGTTTCTCCCAATTATAATAAGGCTCTATTTCCTGCATATTGTTTACAAACTTGCTTTGGATAATTTGTGCTTATCAAAAATAAAAAAGACTTAAACGATGTATTATCACCATTTAAGTCTTAACAAAAATTGTACCGCTCTCTTAATGGTTAAATAAAAAGGGTTAAAAGGTTAACAGGTGAGAGGTTAAAGCCTGATTCTCCTAATCTTCCCTTATTTCTTCATTCCTCCCCATTTCCTCCCTTCTTAACCTTTTAACCTGTTAACCTGTAATCCCTTTTCCCCTTCCTATATTTCCCTGATCCAGATGTTTCTAAAACTGGTTGTATTATTATGATCCTGTAATTTAATCGGGCCTGGTCCGTGCGGTGTAATCATTGGCTGACCAACGTAAGGCGTAGTTCCTTGTATTGCTGTGTGGTTTTGTACTAAAACACCATTTAAAAGAACAGTAATATATGGTGGAATAACCATTTGGCCGTCTTTATTAAAATGCGGTGCAGTATAAACCACATCGTAAGTCTGCCATTCGCCTGGTCCTACAACCGGGTTTACCAACGGCATAGTTTGCTTGTAAATAGATCCGGCCTGACCATTTACGTAAGTTGGATTATTGTAACTGTCAAGTACCTGAAGTTCATAAATTCCCTGCATAAAAATACCGCTGTTACCACGTCCCTGGCTGTTTCCTTCTACTTTCGCAGGAGCGCGCCATTCAATATGAAGCTGGTAATCAGAGAAACTTTGTTTGGTCATGATATCTCCTTTTTTAGGTGCACAGGTTAATGCGCCGTCAGCGACTGTCCATGGAGCAGCTCCGCCTCCTTCATTACCGGAAACCCACTGATCCAGGTTTTTACCATCAAATAAAATAATTGCATCGGAAGGAGCCGTGAAACCTGAAACAGCAGTCGAAGGCTTTCCGGGTGTTACTACACGTGGAACCGGAGTCCATAATTCGCTTGATTCCGGCGTTTGTTTAGCAGGTTGTAATTGGGCATGCGCGGCAAAAGCGGTCGCTAAACTGAACGCGGTTAAGATTAATTTTTTCATTTTTGGGAAATAACTGTTTAGTCTAATAACTCATTGAAATAAATCAAAACACAACATTAAGTAAAAAGCACTAACAAACGTTATTCTCATCTAATAAAATTGGTAAGCTGTTGAAATTTAACCAATAATTAATTTTAAAGGTGTTGCTATGTATCTTATTTTCGGGATGTTGAAGAAGTTATCCGTGGCACGGCTGAGACTATATAGCCGAATCGGGCTTGGTGTCTCAGCCTTGCCACGGATTTCTACCCAGTATATTCAAGTTTAGGATGAGTTTATATAAATTAACAATGAAACATTTTTTAATATATTTTAATAATGCCTCTCAGTTTCCATCTTCTTATTCCGTAATTTTGTCGTTTTAATCCAAAACCCAAGCTTACACCGTGTATGTTTAAAATTAACAAGTCTGTTTTACATCTATTAATGATGGGACTGGTCGTGTTCATCACACAATCAGCATTTGCCCAGCAACCTATCCCTTTAAACGACCTCAGTGCATTTACTACAAAATCCGATAACTGGAAAATAGTGGGTAATGCATCGGCGGATATTTCCAAAGAAAACGCATTATCGACCACACCCGGAAAAGGAGTTTTGGCTTCGATTCATGAAAAAGGAAAATATGGAGCTGAGTATGAGCTCATTTCCAATATGAAACATGGAGATCTGGACATTGAACTGGATTTCATGCTTGCTAAAGGGTCTAATTCCGGTATTTATCTTCAGGGAAATTACGAGGTGCAGCTTTTTGACAGCTGGGGAAAAAAATCCGCCAAATACAATGACTGCGGAGGAATTTACGAACGCTGGAATGACGCAAAACCGGAAGGGGAAAAAGGTTATGAAGGATATGCTCCCCGTTTTAATGTAGCCAAAGCTCCTGGTTTGTGGCAAAACATTAAGATTTCTTACCAGGCGCCACGTTTTAATTCAAATGGTAAAAAAATCTCCAATGCTGTATTTCTATCAATCGTTTTGAATGGTACAATCATTCATGAAAATGTAGAAGTAAGCGGACCAACACGCGGATCGCTGACACCGGAGGATGTGGCTATGGGCCCGCTTCGTTTTCAGGGCGATCATGGATCTTTGGCGATCAGAAACATAGTGATCAATAATTTTGATAAAAAGCCGGGAACGTTATCAGACCTGAATTACAAAACATATTATGGCGGTTTGCTGGAAACAGCCGATCTATCCAAAGTTACTCCTGCCGAAACAGGAAAAGCAGAAATGCTTACCTGGGAAGTTCTGAAAGAAAATAATAATTTTTCTTTGGTATATACAGCAAAATATAATGCACCCACAGCAGGGGAATATAACTTCCGTTTAATGGCTGCCGGAAATTCTTATTTAAAAATTGATGGCAAACTGGTCATTACTCCGGCCTGGAATGAAAACGCGCGCGAAGGAAAAGTCAATCTGACAGCAGGAGATCATACCGTCGAAATTTTTAATAATAAAAGAGATGGCTGGTTAAAACCTTCTTTAGGACTTTCGGTAAATGGCCCGGGATTCAGATCTGTATCGTATAACACGAAGAGTTCCGTAATGATGGGCGGTGCTACGGATCCAATTTTGATTACGGCAGCTACTAATACGGTTACGCGTAGTTTTATGGATTTCAAAAAAGATGACGCTTCTAAAAAACAGCGTGTCGTTCATGCTGTTTCTGTGGGCAGTCCAGCTAACCTGCATTATACTTATGATCTCGATAAAGGAACGATCTTACAGGTTTGGCGTGGAGAATTTCTGGATGCAACGCCAATGTGGCACGACCGTGGCGATGGTTCTTCCAGACCGCGCGGAAGTATTACACTTTTAGGTGATGATATGGTTTTGGGTAAAATTAACGGCCAGTCCAAATGGGTGACAGATACAACCGGCAGTGGTTACCGTCCGAAAGGTTATGTACTGGATGATTCGGATGTGCCGACATTCCAGTATCTGGCATTTGGTTCGCCTGTAACAGATTACATATCTGTGGTAAATAACCAGTATTTTGAACGAATCATTAAAGTTGTTAATCCGGTTAAAGATCTGGTTGCAAGAGTGGCAGACGGTTCTTCGATCGAAAAAGTTTCTGACGGACTTTATGCTGTAAACGGTAAATCATACTATATCCAGTTAGCAGATAAAAATGTTAAACCGGAGATCAGAAGTGCAAACGGACAACAGGAATTATTGATCCCTGTAAGCAACGGCGAAGTAAAATATTCCATCCTATTTTGATATAACTAATCAAAGCTAAAAGCTAACCGTGCGACGGACCGAGCTAATAGCCAAAAGCCAATAACAAATGAAAAAAATTGCTCACTTAGCATTACTCTTTTTGGTAACCCTGACGGTGCTCAAAGCCCAGGAATCACCAAAAGAGGAAGATTTTTATAAAATCGTCACGCCTTCCATTCCGGAAGGAATTATTCTGGAAGTAGGTGGATTGACTACTTTGCCAAACGGTTCCCTGGCTGTTTCCACGCGCCGTGGTGAAGTCTGGATCGTTGAAAACCCAACCAGCCGTACGCCTTATTTCAAGAAATTTGCAACCGGATTACATGAAATTCTGGGACTTGCTTACAAAGAAGGTGCTTTGTATTGCGCTCAGCGTGGTGAATTGACCAAATTAATTGATAAAAATGGTGATGGAAAAGCTGACGTTTATGAAACGGTTTATGCATGGCCATTGTCAGGACATTATCATGAATATTCGTTCGGACCAAAACTGGCACCAGACGGAAGTTTCTTTTTGAGCGGTAACGTAGCATTTGGTGACGAAGAATGGTGGAGAGGCGAAAGCCGTGTTCCGGGACGTGGCTGGATTTTCCATATCACCAACGATGGCAAGTTTGAACCTTATGCAACAGGCGTACGCTCACCGGCTGGTATCAGCATGCTGAACGGCGAACTTTTCTATACAGACAACCAGGGCGACTGGATGGGAACCGGTGGAATTTTCCAGGTTAAAAAAGGAGATTTCATGGGCCACCCGGCAGGATTAAAATGGGCTGGATTACCAAATTCTCCTGTAAAACTGACTGAAAAACAATTCTTCGGAGAACGTGATAACCGTCAGGAAAGAGATGCAAATGACCGTGCAATTAAACCTGAAAATACAAAAAATGAA
>Ga0247734_1002399_pt1 | contig 12371 bp, 12 predicted proteins | sample UWRJL103311B2_FD_180933 | JGI IMG/M metagenome (GOLD analysis project Ga0247734, IMG submission 180933) | Plant litter microbial communities from Arlington Agricultural Research Station in Wisconsin, United States - UWRJ-L103-311B-2 | ecosystem: Environmental > Terrestrial > Plant litter >... | reverse complement strand
TTGTAAGCTTTGTCTTATCTGCAGACATAAGAGGGGGGATGAAGAGGGGGGGTGCTCACTGTTCACATAATGCTGAAGCGACATCTTTGCTTAGGCTCAATGCCGGCTTTTCAGCGCGGTTTGTGGCCTTTTGCTATATTTTTCACAAACAGGATTGTAGGTGTCTTGCAAATTGCTTAATGGTACGAGGAAGCTGATCAACCAGAAAGAAGTTCAAGATGTTAAAGTTCTTGGACGAGGTTGAAAAACAACGGTGGGGCTGGGATGAGGCTGAAGCCTTGCGAGTCTTGGCAACCGTCCCATACATTGACGACGCTCATCCAGACCATCAACCTCACAGCTTCCCATTCCTCCCAATCCGTGCCAACAACCCCTAAACACATAATTACAACCTTGCACTCTGGCAGGTTGATGGGAGGAGCTTAATTGAAATGTCTTACTTTTTCAGTACACCGGTCGATATCGACATTGTGCTCGATGATGGAGATGATAGGCAGATGATAGATATGAAGGCTGACAAGGGAAGAAGGGAGAAGGCACCGCTGTATAAGGATGGGGAGAGTGTGAAGGGGGCTGTAACAGTCAGGCCGAAAGATGGGAAGAGGTTAGAACATACTGGAATCAAAGTTCAATTTATTGGAACAATAGGTATACATTCCGCCCAAGTCGCTTCAACAAGCACAACTGTTAACAACATCCTCTAGAGATGTTTTTCGATCGCGGAAACCACTATGAATTTCTCTCCCTTGGTCAAGAATTAGCCGCTCCAGGCGACCTTCAACACCCCCAGGCCTTCGATTTCAACTTTAAGAATGTCGAAAAGCAATACGAATCCTACACCGGCATCAATGTACGGCTGCGATATTTCGTGCGCGTAACCTGCTCGCGCCGCATGGCAGATGTAATTCGGGAAAAGGACATTTGGGTATACAGCTATCGGATCCCACCTGAGATGAACAGTAGCATCAAGATGGACGTTGGAATTGAGGATTGCCTTCACATCGAGTTTGAGTACTCGAAGAGCAAATACCATTTGAAGGACGTTATTGTAGGACGGATTTATTTTTTGCTTGTGAGACTGAAGATTAAGCATATGGAGCTGTCTATTATTCGGAGGGAGACGACAGGCGCAGCACCGAATCAGTATAATGAGAGTGAGACGCTGGTTCGATTCGAGGTAGGTTTGGAAATAGCGCTTCATACCGTTTATGGAAGTTGTTGGGCTAACTTTTATTTACAGATTATGGATGGTTCCCCATCACGTGGTGAAACAATACCTATTAGACTCTTCCTGGGTGGTTTTGACTTAACGCCAACCTTCCGCGAAGTCAACAAGAAGTACTCTACGCGGTACTATCTAAGTCTTGTGCTCATTGATGAAGGTCAGTACCTTTCTCGCACATACCTCACCTTATATTCCTTTTCTAAATAATATTCTAACAAACTTAAGACGCACGCCGTTATTTCAAGCAATCAGAAATTGTCCTCTACCGCCAGCAACCCGAGATCGCTGCAGCAGCTGGTCAACAGACACAGATCACTGGTGCACCTCCGCCTGAGCGTGCTCAGATTGCTGCATAGGTGTAGCTGTGAGCAATTTGCATGCGGTTTTGATGAGCCTGTATCATAGCGGCGGTACTTTAGATAATGAAATTGAGTATAAAAATGATCTTGAGATGCCTCTCACTTGTTAAGGTGTAATATATGGGAGTATTCACCTAGTGGGAAGAGCGAAGATGTAAGATTATTGGTTATCGAGTGCTAACGTCCTGGCCTGCCGTAATTCGTCTTATCAAACATGAACTGGAGCTGCTGAATTTCCAATGATTTTCGTTGGCCGTGGGGACCTCCATGAATAGATTAATTTCTTTTTTTTTATAATCTATGAGTGGTTCTCAGTGAGCGATGGCAGCCGGGTATAGCTTTGCCATTCCAGAAATTAGAGCCTGTTTAGACAAGACCAGTGCTTGCCTTCTTAATCAGAGAATCAAGGAAGAGCCTAAGAGGTTGAAAACGCTCAGTGCATGTCTTAGTGAAGAATCACTGTGTATGCCGAGTCTTCACTCCTGTAATCAAAACGATATGGTGTATAAACTGGTGGATCTTCGATCCATGCTTCACCGGCGAATGTGCAATCTAGAACATTCCCCTCCTGGACCAACCCTTGAAGAGGTCTCCGTAAAAATAGCTGGAGACTTGTTCATTTTGTAGCCGAATACCAAATCACCAGGTCTCGCATCCACAGGGACAATGCCATGATAATTGTTCTCGAATATTGCTGCTTTTCTACCAATGAGAACTCTGTCAAAAAGTGCTCTAGATTGAAATGAATGCTGAAAGATAATGTCCGCCAGAAGCAGCCTCGTTGGATTCCCATTCACTGCTCGTAGATCGTGAAACGGACCTCTATCTCTCAGATTATTATGAATTAAACTTCTCCAAGAAAAGGCGAACTGGTGCTTGAGCCCGGTCGTATTTGCCATTATCTCATGAGCATCCCCTAACTTTTCCCACCAACAAAGGAGAAACCAGGAAGTATATGGCATCTCATACGCATCAGCAATAATTGAATGACCGCCAGAAGTTTGAAATGGCTCCGTGAATTTTATATCTGGATATGTCTTCTCAATGATAGGGCTCACAACTTTGGTTCGAGAGAACTTAAAAGCAAAGAACGTGAGAGCAGAATTGACGTATGTGAAGCTCGGTTCGTTGGCTTTTTGGCACTCGTAAGAGGGAATTTCTTTAAAATTGTTTGCTTGTTTATATGCCACAAAGGTATTGGGTGATATTTTGAAGAGTCCAGTGTCCAGTCGGGAACCCATCATGGTAAATCTGGGCTTCGAAGAGAAACGTCTTTACATTCGGTAAGGAAGATGATATTCAGGTTATTAGATGATTCAGCAATTGAAGCCTCAGATTCGGTGAATATCTCAGCGACACTTTTATGATGGTCCACAGGAAATGTATTGTAGCACGGCATGGGACTGCCTGCAGATATTTCAAAACTGGCTATGCCAAAATTTGCAAAAATAAGGTCAAGAGGATCGCTGGCACCAAATCCTCGACGATGAAGAAGAACCTGAAGCAGCAGCAGTGAGTTTTCCTTCCCAATAATAGCATTGGTATGGTCTGTTTCCTATGTCTTATTCATCTGATGTACTGCATTCAATGTCGCCATTAATTATGGATCTTCAAGGATGCTGTGTGGCTCTAATTGATAAATCCCTCTATATAGGTTGATCCAGTCGACTCGAGTTCTATCACACTGAACGAAAGCACAACGGGACAGAACCAATTCTTGATGTGTCCTATGGATGATTGAGATTAGCTTTTAATCAGGAAATCGACCAGCGACCGTCATGACAGAACGAATATGAGAAAACCGTTGAATTTGTAACTTGCATGAAAGTTGTGTTATAGGAGAGTTTTGTACCAAACTCTGGAAAACCACGGCCTATTAAGCAATTCTTTGGCTATTGTGTAATTGCATGGATCAGACAGATCTGAGGATCAGGATTGAAGTTTATTGAAAAGCTGAATGATATCCGAATTCAATGATATTCGAATTCGTAATTCTGAGATACACAACAGTCTGCTGAGCAGAATTATATATTTTCCTCGTAAGGGCAACTTGTTGGTTACGTTACGCTCTTCGATATCCGCTTGATTGATGCAGAGCGCGTCTACCCATAGGCGGAGAGAGTGGACTTGATCCCTCAGATCATACAACGCCCTAGCCAAGTTGGCGGTGATGTAATAGGGATGGTTGTTTAGAAGAATTTTATCAGTGGCTCTCGGATCGCCCCGAACAGAAGAAAGTGCTGTATATGATACCCGATCGTGTAGATCCTCCGGACCACGGTCTATCGAGACATATTCTAAGCGGCAATAAAGCTGGGAATCCACAAGTCAAGGTTCAAGAACAAGTAACCGGATGGTACCAGGCTGCCGCCCTAAAGGAATGTACCGAAAAGCACTATTGGAGGACTCAATCATGCTGGGCAAGGGGATAGTATTTCTCACGTGATATGTTTCCATTAATATTCGAGAAGGGACTAAGAACTGAACTGAAAATGATAAAAAAGGGCAGGCAACTTTACATAAGGTTGGAGGATATGGTAACACTGTGTAACCTGAGCTATGTGTTGTAGATGTCCTGTGATAAGTAGGACTATCATCAGGGCAACCCATTTCACCATCAGCAGAAATGAATGGTGAACATAAAGGTATAGCGAAGAACTGACTATGATGAGCTAGTTTTGACCCAAGTAGAAGAACCATGCGACTAGTAGATAAATATTTCATTTCTCTATCTGACCTCTGCCGCATTCATGTGGCCAAGAATTATCTTCCACTCGTCCATGATTTATCCTCACTTTTCTAATTCCTACAATCTCACATGCTTGTACACTCCGAGAAACCAGAAAGAAAAGTTGTCCCTAAACGCCACCCGCTTAATCCTCCCTACAAGCCACAACGTCCCGAACTCACTGTCCATGCTTGTTCGTTAGGTTGCTTAAAGCATATCTACATCCATCTCTTCGCCGGTAAACGGGAACTGGTTATTCTCTATCGCAGCTATGCGATCTAGTTCAGCCTGGTATTCCTTTCTAACATCTTGCAACGTCACTACTCTCCTAACTGAAAGCTTCCCTGTCTTTCCAACAGGTTCTTCAGATAATATCCATGCATTTTTCTGGTCCACACAGCCTAGCGCGTTTAGAAGTGCGATATATTGTTCTTCCAGAGCTGCATTGTCAGGAACCGGTGCACTCTGCAGACGTTGCAGACGTTGCAAAGACACAGCAGCAGCGCCTCGGAAATCTGAATGTGATATACGCCACGCATAAAGGATCTTGTGGTAAGGTGTGGTATTGGCAAGATCAACTGTAGCAGCGCATTTCTGTTCGAGGATCGAATCAACAGCTGATTGGAGTCCAAGAAATGGAAGGTTGACTAAATGGGTGGCGTGGGAAGTTTCGCACATCTTTGTGATAAGTAGGCGTAGTGAAGAGTGCTTTATTGCCATGTCGGTAAAGAGCGATAGAGTGGAGTGGGCGAGATCCCAGCGCGAGGTTTGGATAGCAGCATTGAATAGACGACTTTGGAGATCAGTACGCAGGTTGGCGTCATGAGGTGATGTAGGTTTGATGAATTGTAAACCGAGACGAGCGAATTCAATCACGAAGGAGTATATTTTCTCTTTGTCGTAGAGGGCCACTATATGGGAGTAGTATTGGGGGAGGCCAGCGTTGAAGAGGTTTCGCTCAGTAACATCCAAGAGGCCTCCGCTACGGAAGTCTGCTTCTTTCCCACGGTCTGGTACGCCTGTGGTAACATTAGTATTTCCAAAACATAGAGATAAAGATATCACATACCTATGCCATACGCCGCCTTTTTGAAGAGTGCAGAGGCTGCGGATGCGTCATTGAGTGCGAGCTGGACTCGTCCTTGGATGTAAACATCGAAGGGATGCAGGAGAGTAAATCGAGTGAAGTCCTCAGCCAGATCTGAACGGCCATGATTCAGCAAGAAGCACTGCACCAGCGATGGATGGAGCTCATATCTGCTATCTGGATCACAGATCTGAACCATGACTTCCGTTAATACGGTAGTCAATGGATCTTTACGTTTGATGTCGTGGCCAAGAAGATGCCGGAGAACACCTTCCAGTATCGTCACAGTTTCTACACTCGGGGGAGACTTCTTTGCGAGAACCAAGGACTTGTCAGCAGAACTGCCGGAAGGCTCTTTCGGTAAAGGTAGGATAATCTCTGAACTCGCGAGCCAACCGATAAGTTCAAGCCTCTTGAGATTTATTAAAATATGTTCGAAAACCCGGGCAGTATCAAATCCTATCCCCTCCTCACTGTAGTTGATTTCGGATTCAATCAGGATAAGCAGAAGTAGCTGGTCCAGGCATATGTTCCGATGCAGCTCAGCTACTTCTTGGACGCCTTTAATGATCAGCTTATTACCAAATCCAGCCAAGGGCAGAAGATGTTGTTGTCGGATAACCCCTTCATCACTGGCCATAATGGTCAGAAGTGCGCCATAGACCTCCGGCGTAACATCTACGAAAGTGCCGCCTAAAGTTTGTTTAAGCTGATCAAATTCGTCGTCCCCAATTTGATTAGCGAAGTCACATCTATCATACAGAGCTCTTAATCGCACCGGGCCAACTAGTCCTGGTTCTTCAAAAAGTTCGCCTAGCAAAGCAGATCTGAAGTTATTAAGCATCTGATCCGAAAGAGAATCTTTCAAATCAGTAGCACCTTTGACCAACGGCAAAACGAGCTCAGTGTCCTTGAAAGAAGCAGTGCGATTGCCTCTTTGGTCCATGCTTTGATTTTGGTTGTGCCATATCACTTCCAGATCACTGCAAGCTCGGACTGCAATCACTCCATCCGATAGGATTACCCAAGGCATGCCTTCGACTGGATCGACAACCATCGACAGTGCTTCGCCTCGGTGCTTGTCTAGCTCGAGAAGAAGTCGATAGAAACGATGCCATTGTTCTTCAGTAGCAGTGCGAAATTCTTCGGAGGCCATCTGACCGTTGCTCTTGCGACCTAAGTCTACATTCGAAGCGATAATGGAACACAGTCTTTCTGGTAAAGATGCTGACTTGCGGGATATCTCCTTGGAAGCTCCAATACCTTGCTCATAAATCGCGAGGCAAGTCTCGAGGGTCGCCAGTGAAAATTTCCCAGGTGTCAAGATAAATTGGAGCCATTTACCAGTGACATCAGTCGAGTCTCCCGGTAGAACAGATGGAATCGGAGTTTCTCGTAGAGTCTCGGTGGCCATTATTGACCAGCCCAGCCGCCATTTCTCTCGGATATTTTTGACAGACAGGTCAGTGTCAAAAGTGAGGCTTTGAATACGAGAAGAGATATTGTTTTTCCATAAGACCCAAACTGTGTAAGAACCGGGGTTCTCCACCACTGCGAAATCTGCCAGAGTCCAAAGATCTGATGTGGGTGCTAAAGGTTCTAGCTTGTTATTTGGAAACAGGTCCACCAGTTCCAGCGAATTTTCCTCGAGAGCACGAACCCCCCAGAATTTGAACTCTCCGGTTCCAAGTGGGGAGAATGTGACACACAGTGCCGACTCCTCGTTGATATTTCCATATACTTTTATCAGCTGCGAGGATACTGATGGATGTATAACTTGTTTTGGTGTGTCTGCGCCTTCAGGCACTTCTTGGTTTAAAATATCGCCTATGTAAACAATTTTGTTCGTGTTAAAATTCCAGACTCGGAGCTTATGGTCCAAGGATACCACAAATGCATAATATGAGCCATCGATAAGTGCAGTTGGAGTAGCGATCGATGTAGCAGCCGCAAATTCAATGCTCCCGTTTCCATACTTCATACTTGTTGCTGCGCCTCCCCAGCGTATGATGTTCCGGAAGCTCACCCCGCTCTCACTATGCTGCGTCGCTGTCCAGTCCGATCCATCACTCCCCGGTTTCCGAACCAGTCTAAGAAGTTCCCCATTGTACTGTGAGATGAGCAATTCATCCGTGGTCAAGGCGGCTAATCTGTGAGGCGTCTTGGAGGCAATTCCAAAGGCTGAAGCTGAATATATTTTGCACCAGTCTGAAACATTGTCTTCCGTGCTCGAAGGCTTCCGGAAATACTCTGGGCGGAGAGTGAGTGTGTAGAGATGATTTGATTCCAACAGCACAAATACGCTCAACACATCATGATCTGGCGAATCTGACAGTGCTATACATCCCGACCGCACAGGGCTAGGAAATACCAAACGCAGCGTAAGATTCGCGTCTGCGGTGTTGGTCTGCTTCGAAATATCCACCACATTTATTGATAGCACTTTTGCATCTTCCAGCAGACGCCAAAGAAAGCTCTTTGGTGATCCATGGTGCTGTCGGTGGTAAATTGAAGCCACACTCGCAAGTTGTCTGTACTTGAAGGCATTCTCATCCTCCGCGATAGGGACGTCAATGACCTGAGATCGTCTTGGGGCAGTTTTTGTCCAGGTTGTTACAGCCTGGTTGGTCGGCAAACGAATCTGGACCGTGGAGCCTTGAATCGCCGGATCGAGGTTTATTCGGGTCTCTTTGTATGCGTAGAACGAAGCCATGATCAACGCTTTATGTGCTCCCCATCAATCGTATCCCCCTATATCGTGGTGAAGCCGTCCGGGGGTTGTCGCATTGCCTGCTGTTGAACGCGTCTAATTTTGTAGGTCGCGATGGAAGCTTTCGAAGCGCTAACCGAGCTCCCCTGAATATCTTGGCAAGGCTGGGAAATACAAAAACACAAGACCACGTCAACGTCAACATTGAGGAGCCTCGCCATGGTCCACTCTCTTCGATATATATTCAAAAAGCATATCCTGTTTACTATATAAATTTATTTTATCAATTATTCAACCGGCTACTGCACACTGGGCATTGAAACAGCACCATACACATAAACACGTAGCAGCTTAGGAAATTTCATTCTCAATATCATGAGCAACGCGTCGAATGAAAATGCCTCCCAATATATAGGCCCTGAGCTATTTTTTTACCCTTGATATCCTCAAACCATGTACAGCCATGGACGAGAAAACCGTAGGAGATGTACAATCTTCATTACATGGAAATAACCATCTCGGGAAGTTTCAGCTCGCATTTAGCCACCCACACTAAACATAAATACTAGAGTAACAATTCACTATAAATTACAGCACAAGCGATCACAAACAAAACGGTTTAGACACACCAAATCTTCTTAATCATATTACTATACTATAATCGATGGCATCATATACATATACTACATATATATCTGGACAAAAAAAATTCAATCTGGTGATTGGACCGATTACAAGAGAGCCATAACAGCTGCTAGGACTAATCCAACAACGGCGGACCCAGCTCCAACAGAAACCGACATAGCACCGTTTGCTGGAACGTAGGTAGCAGATGTTGGTGCGGGGCTGCTACCAGTGCCAGAGGCAACGCCGGAAGAAGGACGGACAGTGGTGAGAACACCAGCTGGGGCTGTGACCTGGATGACGGTGACTGCTACGGAAGCTGTTGCCGATGGGATAACTGGAACGCTGGTTGGGATTGGGTTCAAGGTTGCAACAACAACTCCGCCACCAGGCATGACCGAAGTCATGGTTTCTGGGACATATGTGGGCAATGGGATGGTAGTTGGGCGAAGAGTGTAGGTTGGCACCAAAATGATGGTGCCATTTGAGGGAACCGAAGCGCTGGTGCTAACCGAGATGGTGGTCGCAGTGGAGGAGCTGACTGGAGCACTGGTTGGTCGTGGGCCGGCAGCCAGCTTAGACTTGACGAATGCAGCAGCCTCATCGGTAAAGATATCGAAGTAGTTGAGATGAGTCTCAGCCACATTACCTCCAGCACAGATAGGATCGGTCTCGACGCAGAAGTCGTGGTAGATCGAGGCGTAGGTTTTTAGGTTAGCAAGCTGGCTAGCTGGGCGTGGGAAGACACCATTCTTGCCGGCACCGGTGAGGGTGTTGTATGGCTGGAAAGCAGTGTGGCGAACATCTCCGAAGGTAAGAACGGCAGCAACTATTTCTCAAGATTAGCGAACATTCTTCCATTAGCAGTTCTGACTCTGGCCAACATACTCTTTCTTCCTGCGGCGGAGTTGATGTCGATACCGGGGTTTGAAGGCTGAACACAGTCTTGGAAGAAAGTTCCACCTCCACCTCCGATGATGTCTCCCACGACGTGAGCACCCTGTGAGTAACCACTGACGACCAGCTTTGAGTCTGGGCAGCGTTGGTTGTACGAGATTATTTGGGCCCGACCGTTGGCCGCACCCTCAGTGACCGACTGGCAGTAAGGAGTGCCGGCTGGGTTAACGAACTGAATGTTTTCGTAGTCACAGCTGGCTTGGCCGGAGCAAACGGCGTTGATGAGCTTCACCTGGCGGCCGGGAATTTGCTCATTGTTGCCCAATCCAATGAAAATGTGAGTGTCGGCACATGCGGATTGGCGGGTTGCCAATTTGGCTTCAGGATATGCGAGCGCTGAAGCCGATAAGGCGGGCACAAGAAGTAAAGTAGTCAAAGACAACATGATTAAAAATATAGCGAATGTGTAAAACGAGTGTGGGTTAGCAGAAGGTAATGCTAAAGCGATAGGAAGAGGTGAGGGAAGAGGAGAAAAGAACGTAAGGAATCAGCTGTATGTATGTATACTCGGCCGCGGCCACTGTTGGTCATTCCTCGTGGCCTGATCGGCTATGCTCACTGTATGAGTCGTGTGTCTAGAGCATTGACAATATCTTTTAGTCAGGTTCGTAATTACGGGGTCGGTGCTATTTGACGATCTTGGAGAGGTGGAGCTATTGAATAGCATCTCATCTCCCAAGAGACCTACGGCTAAGTACGGAAGTCCGGAGTACTCTCGTGCCTGGAAGAGCCTGGGCAGGGCATGTTGTCCAGCCTGTGCGTATGGAAGGTCTATTCGATAGCTTGTTGTTTTTGTCAAATATAATCTGACTTTCTATATTGGGGTAGATGCAGCCGTCCGCTTGCATTCTACAGTACCTTAGGAAACTGGAAGTAACTCAACGGCCCCGAGCAACCAGCAACCAGCAAACTTTATTAGGTGCTCTATCCTCATACAAAAGTATGTCGACAACGCCACGACGTCAGCATGAAGCCAGAACAATCTAGTTAGATATTTAGCACACGTTAACGTAGTTGAAGGCTCTTTTTAACCTTTCGCTTCAAGAAACGTTTGAAGAGAATCCGTGCGTGGCAAATGATAGGGCCATTGTTGTTTTCGCTATATGTACCACCTACGTTTGTATTCTCGCCAATCCACATGGGCGGCTACTAGGTTGCTTAGGTGCGAACGAATTTTCCCGATTTACTTTCGTATTTCTCAACTCCCTCCCTTCACAACAAACGATAGTTGAAAACACTTTTGATTCGGCTACACAAGTCAGATTTACTGATCTTTCAACATCAGATCTTACCTGATGTTAATTATTTGAAGCGTGTTCCAAACGTGCGAAGGAAGTCTGAAGCGTCTCGATTCTTTGCTGCTTGATCCTTGCCAAGCCCACTAAACCTTACTTGCACCTCACCTCCGGGGTCAGAACTTAAGCGAGCTGTCAGGGCGAGAAACGGTCGCTGCAATGGGCAAATGCACCGGAACCGGACAACACGAAGGTTCGCTCGGTCTGGGGCACCGACATTGACAGAAGTCAGTATAAATAATCAACAAAGCTTAAACCGCCCAGCTAGCTACATCCTGTACATATGTACCTACCTCTTACGATCTACAACGTATTTTAATATTCAGGGATATTTGTATATAGCCGGTCCGGTCTTTGCGAGATTACCATGGGCGGGGGAAGTGCGGAGGAGGGAGGAGGAGGAGGTCGGTCAACTATCGAATTCGGTTAGTGGAAAGCTCACCCACAGACAATGCTACAAAATAATATAATATAATATAGAACTGAATAAAATAAAATGGTAAATGAAATTGAGGCGTGAGCCGTGAGCCGCGAGAGAACTATCACTTGATGCTGGCGCACGTGCTGTTATTTTTCATTTATTATTGTTGTTGTTGTTGTTGTCGCCACTGTTTTCACACCACCACTCCACTCCTGAGTCCTGACAGGTGTCGACAAACATGTGCCGTCCCAGCAAAGCAAAAGCACAAATCATCCCTGTGCATTGAAAACCTAAAACCGAGACTCCTTTTCTACTTCTAGACTGACAGCTCGCCGTCAGATCCTAACTAGCTCCTTGGCCATAAGGCGAAAAAGTCGTCATTTCCTGCCCCAACTGCTCTAGACAGTGGACACACCTTTTCGCTTTCCAATGCTGAGATTAAATGTCTATTTATATAATTTCATCCCCAAGAGTGGAAACATGGCCCTAGCAAATTCCAAACCCCAAATCTGGTGCCCAAACCCCATGCTTTGCTTTTCTTTGCTTTGGCTTGCCATGTCTGCTGCGTGGCATTACGAAGTCAGAATTGGGGTTTTATAAAGAACCGTCTCGTTGTACCCACAGTATTGGCGCTTTCCAGAGACAGCCTGGAAATGTCGTATGAGCAAATGTCGTATGAGGCGTCCTTGGTACCGTATTATAAAGCACCCGGACTTCTTCTGCCGGAATCAATTGCAGAATAATAGGCGCGGGATAGAAAATGGTTGACATCATTCATTTAGAAGCGCCCATTCAAACCACCTAGCAAAAATGGAGAACGTGAAATTTCAGTGCTTACCTACGGGGTGCGGGTGAAAATGGCCGATTTTGACCAGGGGGAAAAACACTAATATTTGGTCATTTGACCATTTCTATCTTTACAATCTCGTAGCCTTTGCGTATAATTATTATACATATTACAAATT
>Ga0247734_1002397_pt1 | contig 12393 bp, 4 predicted proteins | sample UWRJL103311B2_FD_180933 | JGI IMG/M metagenome (GOLD analysis project Ga0247734, IMG submission 180933) | Plant litter microbial communities from Arlington Agricultural Research Station in Wisconsin, United States - UWRJ-L103-311B-2 | ecosystem: Environmental > Terrestrial > Plant litter >... | reverse complement strand
TACTATGACCGTTAAGAATCACCATGATGTATGTAGGAGGTTGCAGAGAAGTTTGTAGGTGGTGTGTAGTCAAAGGGAAAAGGGAGGAAGAGTGAAATCCAAAAAGGACGGAGGAGTATAGGATGTTTGCGATACAGAAGAAAGAATTCGAGAGTTGTTTGTGAAGACTTTGATTATATATATCATAACACATGGTAGAGTCATTACCAAGAAGCCCGACCCATCACGGGATATGACTCGACTATCCATCCCAACATCAAATAGGTGTGCGACAATAATGTAACTGAGCATCCCGAATTCCCATGTGCCTGGTCTCGCCTAGGGTATTTCTCATGTTTGCTCGTTGGTGATAGGTTACATCTTACGCAAATGAGTCACCTTTCACGGAGTTCACCACCCATGTACCGTCGTGGGCTTTGCCTTGGGTGTCGTGGCGCAGGCTAAACCTTGTCAGTCGTAGGCACACTTTCCAAACAAGCATTCTAGAACTTAAACTGACTTCTGGGGAATTTGAAAGTGTTTCAATTGGGGTTTTGGGGGTGAGCCACGAAGGTTGCCTCGTAATGAACAATGCGTGGACACGGGATAGAGTGAGAGCGGTTCGGATTCGGGTTCGGCGATAGTGTGGCGCAGTCAGACAGTGGCGAAGTTACTGTAGTGAGTTGATTGCTCTCTCGCTTAAATTGAACACCCCTTCTCCCCTCCTCGACCCCTGGATTTCTTTCTTTTCTTCACACAGATATACAGCAGATATACAGTACTTTCGCACTAACTTGGGCAAGCTAACGGAATACACGTCTATCAAACGATCACATTTGGTGAACTCACAGCTGAATGCCTGAGGCAGTGCAGGCGGACCGAACTGCGTCAAGCAAGTTGATTCCAAATCCCAGCGCCAGCGAGCACTCCTACCCACGTGACTCAGAATCGTGTGACTGACTTCAACAGGCTGGTGAAAAGGGGTGAGCGGCGCCTCGTTGAAGCCTAGCTTGGCAATACTGACCGGATATTTTGCTCCTTACTGTTATTTCTCGGATGAAGCGGAGCAGAAGCACGGAGCAGATGAGGATCTCGGAGTTATTTATTTGGGTTTGGGCACCGTAGGTGGGACGTCGCCGGAAGAGTCATCGAGAGCAAACGCATTGTTCTCGGACTTGATATGTGACAAGAATATGAGTGAACACCCAAATACAACGATAATGATAATGGTTGCGGAATGATACTGATGCCTATCCTAAGAAAACTTGCTGGGTTTTTTGAAGACAATATAAAGTTGAAGCTAGTTGAGATTCGACTCACCATATTTTGTCATGTGCAACCAAAGGCAACCATCTAAGTCCCTCGTTTGCATATGGAATTTGGGGAGAGAACGAGCATACCGTGTGTGAGCCACGATATCCCTCCCTGGAGGCTCTAGGCTGGAGGCAGACGACTGGAAAATGGGAAGCTGCTTGCGTTTCATTTGTTTTACGATGTGCAACAAAATCATACCCGGTCTGAAGTACAGTATTTGATAGGATACAGACTGAGGCAATGTCTCAGTGAGAGGCAATTTATTAGAATATCTCCAGTTCAAATGTTCAACCCTCCAGGCTGCAGGCTAGTCTGGGTTCGCATCTGTTGAGATGTGCAACAAGGTTCAATTCTAGTTTCAGCAATGTCAGCAGTCCGCTGTCAGCTGTCAGAATGACAAAGAATAGTTAGCCGTGAGGCTTATGATTTCTTTGGGTGGAGTTTGGACTATAACTACTAGGTACCATTGTTAATTGCGTAACCATAGTTCACACACATGTTCACAAAATAACAATCCATCGCACGCAGTCGCGGTTAATTTACCCTAAGTAATATCATCAAAACTCTTATTCAGTAAGAAGAATTCTTAAAAAAAAAAGATCTATAACAAGTTGGGATGTTGGCCAGTGTACCTCTGTGCCTTAAATCTAAAGATAAGCCTGATGCCTAGAACTATAAACGTCCCACAATGTCAGCCAACTATAACCACGTTCTAGCTTAACAAAAATATTATCAGCTTACACTCGGCTAATGGTATTTCATGTACTTGAAGAAGCCTGCTGCATTTAAACAGGGTAGGTCAACCCACACAAGGGTGATGAGAAAATGTTGTTGGATAAAGATTAGGAAACTGTCACTTTTTCAGCTGCCGGAGCTTCTATAACTGCACAAGAGGGTAATATGTCTAGCATATATCCATCCATCATCTATAACACAGCTAGTGGGTGTGTGACGCACCCGAAAAGAATCCCTCAAAGTTACAAATATACTTATCACGTGATATTTGGACTACCCATATTACATGTAGGTAACTTCTTAGACACCATTAGCTTTGGACTAGTAGAGAGGTCCAAACAATTGGATGTCCAAACTGAAAAACAGCTTGACAAGTTCTCACAGAAATCGCCCTTGACCATGAATATATATTCTAGTCAAATGGGGGATCGAAAAGCAGTCTTGATCTCGGTTCTCACACTTGAATCCAAGCAAGCTACTGAATGCAAAAGTTGTGAAACTATAAAAACAAATATCATTGCCTAGAATTGGGGAGAGTCCAGTGATACTGCAGAAGCCGTAACTCAAGTAAGCAAATGAAATAATATCTAAATTATTGACTTGATGAGTGTTTTTACAAAGTTGGTGCAAGGTTGACCAAAAGGTCAGTTGTCTCAAAGATGATAGACAAGTACTATAGCAATATCATCCCCTAGTTGACGTAGGAAATTGCTGCAGCACTTGAGATAAAGCAATTTACCAATAGGACCCTGATCGCTCCCGTGAGATACAATACATTTAGTAACATAAGCCTTATTTTGCTTGCATACTTGCAGGCTTCTTGCCATACTTGGTACCTAATATGCGCTCATTACCGTTGTATAACGACTACCGTTGTTGTCTGCGTCCTCGAATAGCGTTTGGTTAGACTAGCGTTAGTGTCTCCAGAACTACTATAGAAGTAAGATATTAGTACAGAATGACCGTATGAGAGCAATCTCTGCTGGTCCTGTTATCTTATTAACAATCTCGCTCAGCTCTAATTAGTCGAATCTAGTAATAGCGGAGCTGTGGTATACATGATCAAGCCAAAAAAAAAACAAGACAAAAGGAGTAGCAAGACAATTCTCTTTAAGGATCATGTCCTAGCTCAGTGGTAGCAGGACTTTCTTCGTTGATGGATTTTAGTTCAGGTTTCAGCTTTGCCATCATGAATATATAGGAGTGACATGGTGTAGGGAGTTGGGAGGTTGCACAATTCAAAAGGGGGACAAGATCAAATTCAGCTAAGCTAGCCAAGTAACTATAGAATAGCAAAAAAAAAACCTAAGTAAGTAAGCCAATGTTAACAGTGGTTTAAAATACAAAAAGCAGAACCGAACGCCCCGCAACTGCCAAACTTTCCTGCAATATATCTATACATGTACAAGCTACATATTATTCTAGCGGGAGTCCGTAATTATTATCTCTCTAGCTGGTGCCCTGTAATCTATGAAGAAGGTTGCGTGAGCGCTCCACCAATTTCTTTCGAAGTGGCCCGGGGTGCCTGGTCTTGATGCGAGAGCGCAATGTGCTATCCTTAGTCTTAAGGACCGATGATGATGACGTCTCTGTTTTCACAAGCCCTGGAGACCCTACGTTGGAATAAAGACGCTCGATTGTAGGTGGTGTATGAGTTCCAGCCAACATAGAATCGTGCTGCGATATTTCCGTAGGAACTGGTGTGGTGATGCGTGCTTCTAGCTCCGCAATGATATCTGGATAGTTGTTTTGACGCGCAGCTTCAAGCGGACTGCCAAATATACCCCCAGTAGATTTAATTTTTGCACCATTCTCTAGTAGGACTTTCACAATTCTCAATTGACCTTTGGCGCAAGCTTCTTGTAGTGGGTCATTGTAAGTTGAATCTGACAATTTGGCAAGCTGTGGTTCTTTTTGGAGTAAGAGTTGGGCAATCTCATTATGTCCGAAAGCAATCGCTATTTGTAATGGACTCATAGGGTGATGGGGGTTGCAATCGCTCTCGTCTCCAAAACAAGGTTTCGCTCCCCAATCTAGCAGTAGGCGCACAAGCTTCTCTTCTCCGGTAAACACAGCAGCTCGAAGTGGCGAACCAAATATTCCTCCTGTTGAATTTGCATCGGCCTTACGTTGCAAAAGGGTACTTGCAAGGCCGTATAACCGAGAGGCACAAGCTGCTTGTAGAGCTGTTCCGTAAAAGCCGCCTTTGCTGTCAACAGGTACTCCATGATCAAGAAGTGCCACCACTAAACTACCATTATTACGTGCGGCCGCTAAACGTAAGAGACCTCCTAGAAGCACAGGCTTATCGAAAGTCTTCAAGGTTTCCACAAACTTTTCTTGTTGGTTACTCCCATAAAACTCAATCAATTGACTAATTTCAGGCACCGGCCAAAATTGCTCCACTGATGTGCGTTGAATTTCTTTGCAGAGTCGACGTGGACTCATTAATAATTCTCGCGCCTTATGACAGGCAGGATTGTTCGCTGTCATCCAGGTTGTATCATTGATTGATTTATCTTTCAGAAGAGTATGAATCTGCTGTAACGCTTCAGCTGTCCAGCGACTATCGAGATGATCATGACCGAATATTTTTTCTTGTTCCTTTACAATATACCTTAACATGAACTCGCACTCTCCACTATAACCTTGCATACCATAAACAGCAGCAAGATAGCTGCGTATTTTTAAAGCTCTTGGAGTATTCCTGAAACCATTTCTTGTGAAACTAGAGATCAAATCTTCTAATAATTCAGATGCACTGTCTAGTTTGTTGGTGTATCGATAGCAATTTGCGAGCGTTTCAGAGGCAAGTATTGCGTTTGGGTGTGATTTACCTTGAGCACGAATTATGGTTTGGAAAGCTTCTTCCGAAAATCTCTTTGCAGCCAGTATATTTCCCGAGCAAGCAAGAGCATCAGACACATAGACTTTGCATACTGAAATCACTTGATGGCCTGCCTTCAGATGTTTTTGAGAGGCGCTTAGGACATTACGAGAGATCAACTCTGCCAGTCTGTAATCCCCTGTATCTTGACAGATCCTAGAATAGATGCCCATGACTTGTGTTGACCGCATTGTATCGAATGGTTCCGTTTCATATGCTTCATAGCTTTGTCGTATCACACTAAAGGCTTCCTGGAATTTATTTTGGCAACTCAGTGTTAGGCTCAGCTGTCCGGCACTATACAGTAAACTGGCCTCATCATAGCTGTACCGAGTCCTTCTAGCATGAAAAACTTCTTCACCAAGTTTATAGGCATTTTCGTAATATCCTCGACTTCTCTCTAACTTAGCGTACTGCTCTTGATAAAAAAGACGCATTTGTAGGTCATCATGAGGTTTGAAGTCCTCAATAACCCGTGCGCATGTTTCCTCTGCTTTTTTGTCCTGACCAAGATCAGCCAGTATAATAGCAAGTTTCATATCTTCAGTGACATCGAAACACTCGAGTACAAATTCGCGACCGTCTAAGGAGTTCACCGCTTGAGTGCCATTAGCGCTCAATTGTTTGACCATGTTGACTATTCTGGTGAGGTTTTGCTTATTTTGATCATTAGACTCGGTCATGCCTTTGAAGTCTGACTGGATTTGTTCGTATCTAGACGAGGTGAGATCTACCGATGTAAGTGGAACAACCTGCATATGGTTAATTAGTGGTGTCGAACAGGGGTCTATTATACATACCGGCTCACCCACCAACTGGCTATATTCCACGGGAAGTTTCTCATATAATACGAATACTTTTGATCTTCCATGCCGCTTTCGCCTGTGTTTGTCTAACCAATCATTGAATTGGCTATTTACATTCTGGAACTGTTGTATCTGATCAAGCGTGAAGTCTATAGAGAGGACACGAGTAATTTGGGCTCCGAATGCACCCCAGGCAGCGCTGTTGTCTCCAAAATGCGCTGGGGCCAGAAAAAGGACGCCCATCATAGCTTGCGTCAAATCCTTAGCTAAAGGCTGCGACATCACAAACTCCACTATCAAGCATCCTAAGCCATGGGCCACGAATATAGCAGGGCGCCGGTCCTATGGGGATCGTGTTAGTCTTCTGCAACATATGGAATGAGACTATAAACCTACCTCGCTCCACTTTTGTATGAGGTGCTTTGCAAAAAGCTCAGCAATTGAAAGGAAATCCTTCCCGGACTCCAGTACATGAAAACCTCCTACTGACATTCTTGTGTGTGGAAGGTCGGTAGGGAGGTATTCTTTAATCCATGCATACGAGATATAACTGGGGTTTGGTTGCTCGACTCGGCCACCCTTCTGCAATTGGTTTTCGTTGCTCTCACTCATACCATCAATATAATACACACTTACAAAAATAAGTTAGCTGATCCTAGTAGACTGGGAGACTGTGGTACTCTTGATTAGGTGCTTTTCCAACCCATATAGACTCAAGCGGTTTGTAATTGTATTTATTCTCTTCTACTTTGTCTTTTGGCCACGTATGGGACTTCGAATAGGGATTATAGGCAACGGCTATGGAGTCATTGACAAGATTTTCCATGGTCTTAATCGCAACAGTACTTGACGTTGTTAGGTAAGATGATATCTAGTATTGATAACGAAGAAAATGAAGTAAATGAGATATATATATATTCAATAATATGCTGTACGATGATAGAACCCACAAGAATTCATACGGATCACATTCATGGCAATGCTCTATGAATGATATGGGTGAGTTGAGGATCTATGCTGAGGGGGGTCAGCAGAATAAAAGGTGGAACACCTTCACCGAGAACTATATCAGGCTGAGGCTGTTGAAAATGGCTTACGTCGCATTGACTTGTAGTGGCGTGGAAACAGCCAATTAATCGCCAGCATATGCATATATTATACCCGTGTAACCACACCAAACACCTTGATCTATCGGCCGTCTCTATTCATTGTTACATCCCTGCCATGTTGATGACGGCAGAGCCTGAGGTATGGCTTCGACAAATTTTCTCACCTTTACAGAACGATGACACCTTGAGAGTGGAACAGCCGCCCATTACATTCAAAGCCTTACTGTATTCTCACCACATGATATCTACACCGATTTCATAAAGATTTGCCACATCGACCCATACACCATGTGAACCGAATTCCCGTCTATGGGGAACGCCTCGTCAAATGTGCAGCCCTTTTCCATACTTTTTATACCATCCTCGAATATTCAATAGTTGTCCTAATTGCTCTGCTAGGCCGTAGATCACCATCTGATGCTATTATATGCGCAGAGGGCGGTCCTTGTTTATTACAAGACTGCTCTAGAAGAGGAAGTACATGGCTGAGTGCCGCAGGACACCACCACCTTCTTATCTTGCTCTCATTGGGTCAAACGTCGCAAGATGACTCTAATTACATCAAGCCCCCACCAGTACCATCGTAAGCAGCTCGCGGCTTAAAGACAAGGCTGCAGGAAATTTCCTCAAATAACATATAAGATCAGGAAAAAGGTATAACTATCGCATTCTTGCCGTTTGTTTATTATCATCACACTCATTATTCCTCTGCTGGGTCAAGCCAATTCCATTAACATTGAACATCTTCAAGCAGCAGCTTCCAAAGCCATCTAATCGCCGCCACCCGAGGCACGGTTCCCAACCACTCGTTCAAATCAACTTGGAAAAGCCTTAGATTACAATTGGAAGGTTTCTCGGGGCGTATCTTATCCTCATGGCGAACAACACCAGTGTAGCAGACATTGCTATTCCAGACGCTGTGGGCTTGCATCATCTCGAGCCAGGTCTTTGCAAAGATATTCCGTTACTATGCATAGAGGATTTAGCGGAGGAAGGTCAATCCAATAGCCACGACCACGGGTTCTTTCGGTTTCCATGCAATTATAAATGGACGATCGCTACCGATGGGAGCATTGAGAGTACCCCAGACTCATACTCGAACGAACCGCATTATGGCGAGGCATTCAATAGACTCATACAACGCTGGCTGTTTTTTGAGCTATTGCGCGAGATCTTTGGTGTTTTAGATGGGTTTCGCTATGCGCACTTTTATCGCGATGCTGGTGCGACTAAGTATATCTCTACGCAACGTTTGCCAGAATATTTGACGAAATGGAAATCATTCGAGGAATCGCGCAAGATTAAATATGCCAAGAGAAATAAATGGCAAACGCAGAGGTTTGTCCACATACAACGTGTACTAACATTTGCGAGGTCGCTTGTGGTCAAGAATTGCAGCGTCACCCGAGCGAACGTTCTTCCGTCCTGGCAAATCGATGATCGAATAGCTCTTTCTCTGATGATACTAGGTGAGACTTTGACTAGGGCACATATTATGATACAGGATTCTTGCAACTTCAAGATGGCGGGCTGGCATAACCACGAATACCGAAATCAAGGATGGGGAGACAGTAAGCACGCTTTGCTCAAACTAGAAGAACAATGGTGTCGGAAATCAGTCGCTATGCTTCAAGCAATCATGCGCAGAAACTCTATAGGCTTAATGTACTTGGCCTCATTGAACATCCAAACAGCCCAGACACAACATGAAAAATGCTCCTATGATCAATGCCATTTGGAATCGCCATCACCTGCAGAGAAAGCCGCACAGAAGGGCATGAAGCATAAACTCAGACATTCTAAGAAGTGTGAGGATAAACAACGAAGGGATATCGATGAACAATGCTCAGAGGTTAAGGTGGAATCAAAAGATATTGCCAGGATCATTGAACGTGGTGGCGTCCCACTGCTTAAATTTCATTCGGCCTCAAAAAAAATAGAACTGGTGGCTTGGGAACAAGGTGATGAGCCTCCAGAGTATCATATTTTCTCCCACGTCTGGACAGACCACTTTGGTGACCAGGATCAGAATAAGGTCAATCTTTGCCAGCTGATAGAATTCATGGACATATTTTCTCGGATCAGAAAGCGAAATCCGATGAAATCGACTGTCGGAGACCGGCCGACGAATCAGGAGCTCTTTTGGATTGATACATTAACAATTCCTAATGGTGAAGAGTTTAGAAAAGAGAGGACGGCGGCGATTCAAACCATGCACCATGTCTACCAGCGTGCAAAGAATACGATAGTCCTTGATAATAGCCTGATGGATCAGGATAAGGGTGTTAATTACGCTGAAGCTGCTATTAAGATAACTATGAGTGCCTGGATGCGGAGATTGTGGACACTGCAAGAAGCAGCTTTTAGCCAGAGTATATGGTTTGTCTTCAGCGGCGGTGTTTGTCATATGGAAGAACTCGAAAGCGACTTTATCAAGGAAAACAAATCTCTTTCCTCAGGCCTAGCCGAGGTTTCACGGGCATATCATGATATGATGCTTGGTAGTTTGAGAACAAAAATATTGAGCCAGGGGGGTAAATACTCGGTCGACCCTGAGTTTGTATCAGCTACCTGGAAGGCATCCCAGTGGCGGACCACATCACAAGACCATCATGAAACATTAGCGCTTGCAATATTGTTTCAGTTAGATGTTGAGAGTTTCCTGAGCTCGGTTTCTGGTGATCAAGAGCCTAATGAAATTATAATTGAGAAGATCAATGGGCGGATGCGCAAGCTCCTAGATCTCTTATCGAGGGAAAGAATTCTTGTCCCCAGCGGGATGATATTTCTTCCAGGAGCACCTTTGACCGGGAAAGGATATAGTTGGGCGCCGCGTACTTGGCTTAGTGCTCGCGACATTGATTCTCCTGATCCTCTTCTCCTTACGGTTCAGAAACCAGCTGCACTTATCAAAGGTGCAGGGCTTGAAGTCGTTTTCCCTGGCTTTTTATTACATCCAGTAGCATATGGCGACAGGGGAAGAGAACGAGATCGGGGTACGGATGACCCGAGTGAATACGAACCTAGACATATCTCTTTAAGTCGTCATAAACATATTCGATTCCCGAGTCATTATACTCTCTTGGAATGGTATACAATTGAGGCTGCTGATGGGAAAAGTGTTTTCCCGGATAACATTGATAAAAACATCGAAAGCCTTGCCATCATCAATCCCCGCCTACCACTCGTAAATCCTAAGGAGATTGCACTATTAGTCTCAATCGTGGATACCACCAACGAAAGCTTTGAAGTGCACATTTTATGTCGAGTCTGGGTTAGTCGTGTCCAAAATTTAGCCGAGGTCGAGGAACTTAAAGGGTACCATGAGAAGGGAAACCAAGCGATCAACTTCATCGGGGAACAATTAAATAGCAAGAAATGGGTAGTTGACGGACCGCAGGAACCACGCTCCAAATCATCCATGAATCACGCACAAACTTTAGAACCAAATGGTTCTGTAAAGCCCAAACGCGTCCACACATTTCCGAACTCGTTTTCGGTCTCGTTTTTCGATAGAGTCCGTAATCCCTTCAAGCTGGGCCGCAGAGCAACCTCAAATTCATCAGTAGGTTAGGGCTGAGGGATGCAATGCCGCTTATAAGTCATGGTCAATCATTAACTTACAATTATATTCAGGGGAAACCCCCCGGATGACAGGGACTGTCGTATTGCAGCGAGTCCAATAATTGCTTTTGCCCAAGAAACCGACCAGAGGGACGAGTGTGGAGTTTACACGGCAATGACTGGATGGTGGCACGGGGTATCGCAGTTCTCCTGGAGCTCATACAAGAGATATTCATGTGTGGCAATGATAACGAGACCAGTAAAGCGCTATGAGGAGATATGACGGGCAGCGCCGACCCAAGCAAAGCAGCAAACCTATATGACAAGTACCTAGAGCGGGGTTCAAGCATATGCGGATTATTGTTGTGGACATGCTCTTCTGTACTCAGTAGAGAATATGGATTTGCGTATGGTGTGGTCAGCGCCCGGGACGGATACCAGTCCGCATATAGGCGGTCAAAAACAATGGGAGATAGAATTATGTTCTAGTCGATTTTAAATAGGCGTCTCTCGAATCTTTTTATGATAATACTAATTACAATTGCGCCCCTTTTGGGTGTGATGGGCCAGTCCCTGAGATACGCAGATGTAATTGAGTTCTATACCGTGGAGCTTTCCCCGAACACTAATAAGTTCTATAGGTACACCCATAGGAAGAATAATAGCTGTTAGCTATCACAGCCAAGTTAGTGGCGGGATGTAGACTACTGGGGAAATCATTAACTCGAGAGAGAGGTTTCATTCTACGGAGACTTGGAGATAAAGTAGTGATTGTAGGAAAATGCGTAGGTCGAAAAGGCAAGCAAGGAAAACATTCAGCAACAAATTTACACAAGGATATAATACCGCTTTGAGTGGCTTCCATTACACCCCAAAATGCTACTTTGTCAAGTTTTGAGAAGATTTGTTGATTTCGGCTGGCTGATACAGATTTCCTTCTGAGTTTCCTCCTTAAGCTATGCATAATGTCCCGATAAAGATAAAGTCAGGACGCCTCTAGATACGGTCAACCCTGTGACACAAGCCAGACACAAGGCAGACACAAGCCACCACCTGTCAACCTTGTAGCCTCATTACCATGTGGCTGCATAAGTCTCTACCGACCAGCTACTCCTGATCTTATCATGCCGCATCCACATTGACCGCCCGAGACTCTCTACCTGTTGTGACCACATCGTCTACATCATTGTGGGCTCCCAGCCTGTCGTGGCATATCTGTACATTAGAAAACCTCAAGGCGTGCAGAGTGCTAAGATATATATAAGTTTTTACAGCTCTTGCGAGCTTTGCCAGCACAATCTATCTTTTTTACTGGAAAACTAGGAAGAAAAAGAAAAAAACCAAATAGAACGGCTCAAAAGTTTCAAAAAATGCCAAAGCAGCGTAACATTGCGATGCCCTGGCTGATTATGAGTTGTGTTACATTTTACATTCGATAAAGGGGAAGCCGAAACAAGTGCCTGACTGCGACCGATTCTTAGCCTACTCACCGATAATCCGCCCTAGCAAGACATAGGATATACATACTTTTGGTGTAAGACATATGGAGAAAAACATAAAGCCCGATGCAGAAACATCGCTAAGGTGGCGTGTATGTACTGTACAGCAGACAAATGGTCCCCTTTGGCATTAGGGCAAGACTACTATTAAACCCCCTCCAACCCCCTCCCCCCAAAAGAGATCTTCAGGTAGCGCACTCATCTGAAGAAAGCCTAAAGCTTGCCTACGCAGAACCCACAAGGCTGACGACCAAAACCCAGCTATTCCGAGGGAGATGTCTGCATATCCGAAAGTGGGCGTTTGGAGAGGAAATAAATTCGGTTTTCCTGGATACCACACCGGCAAACTATCAGACCTCACGATATTGGTATCTGTAATGTAGAAAGTGTCTGTTCTCTCGAACTCTCTGGAGTCCGTTCTTAACTAGGTAACTAACTATGCGTCTGGAATCTGGAAGGGGCGACGGAGTCCTATCACAAACTCACTCTCCTCGCTTTTG
>Ga0247734_1002396_pt1 | contig 12398 bp, 5 predicted proteins | sample UWRJL103311B2_FD_180933 | JGI IMG/M metagenome (GOLD analysis project Ga0247734, IMG submission 180933) | Plant litter microbial communities from Arlington Agricultural Research Station in Wisconsin, United States - UWRJ-L103-311B-2 | ecosystem: Environmental > Terrestrial > Plant litter >... | reverse complement strand
CTAAAAGTAAAAAGTTCACAGTAGCGCTACTGTGAACTTTTTTACTTAAACCTTAAACTCCTAAACTTTGAACTCTTTCAGAGCTTCAATACTGATAAATTGTAATTGGTTTTTTCTCCTGACAAAATAACCTGATAAATACCAGTTGGCAATGTAGATATATTGAGGTCAAGACTACCTTTTGTAACACCCACTTTTTGTCTCGAAAGTATCTCCTGCCCAGCTGAATTAATCACCCTTATATTCACCGATTTCATTTCCTGATCAGGCAATTCCATGGTTAAAACAGATTGTACCGGATTCGGGAAGAATTTCAGGTCTCTTGCATTCAATGCATCAATTGGAACAATTCTGCTGTATGCAAATTTGCCATCTTTGTCAACCTGTTTCAGACGGTAATAACTAATTCCTTTCGGATAATTTGTATCCAGGAATTTATAATCATTGGTCACAGCAGAATTGCCAATACCTGCTACTCTTCCTATTTCCATAAAATTCTTACCGGTCAGCGATTTTTCAACAGCAAAATATTCATTGTTAACTTCTGCCGTTGTTGTCCAGTTCAACATATTTCCCTCAGCTGTATTCTTTCCTTCAAACTTTGTAAGTGTTACAGGAAGTGGCACAACCGGAGCATCAGATAAACCGAAACCAGAGAAACCAGAACTAAAAGTTGCTGTATAGGCATAATCACTACCAAACGCAGAACCTGGCTGAACTGATGATAAAGTGATACCTGCAATACCGGCTTCATTTTTAGCCATAGATTTAATCTGACTTTGGAAAGTAGTCAGTTCGGATGCTTTGTAATAAAGCGTAATCTCGTAGTTACCCGACGGATTGTTATTGGTTGGAATTACCCTGAATGTTTTGTTGGTAATTTGGTAAGTACCAAGCCAGGGAGTTGCATTGTTTCCAGCTCTGTCCACTTCTACGGTTGTACATCCGTAATCATGTGCACTTAAATTTTTAATCTTAGCAATCAGATTACCAGTTGCCGGATCATAAAATACTGCGGTCTCATTTGGCCCTAAATATTGCTGGGCGGGATTGGCTGTGTTAACAGTAGAAAGCACAGAAGTTGAACTGGAACTTGTCAGTTTCACGTTATCAATTCCCCACCAGCCATCCCAGTTTGCCAGATACCGGAACCGGATTTTCATATTAACATTGGCATATTCATCCGGAATATTAATGGTTTGAATATTAGGCGTATATGTAAGAATATTTCCTAACCTTCCTGATGTTTCTACCTGTGTAAGAACATTTTGCCAAGTATTTCCATCCCAGATTTCTACTATTCCCTGTTCCGGATAATCACCTTCATAAGGATACCAGTCCTGAGAGAAAGTAAGTACCATGTTCTTCTTGCCTGCGCTGTTTATTACAGGTGATTCAAGAGTTTCCTGCATGATAATACCAAAGTTTGTCGGCCCGCTATTGACAAAAAAGAATGGTCGTCCTGCCGGGTCCAACGCAGCATTACCATATGACACTAACTCCCATTTGTCATAACTATTTCCTCCGTTTTTCGTTTCCCATCCTTCAGGACCACTATTGAACCCGGCTACAAGCAGATCCTCAGTATAGTTTCCTGGTGCCAGATCATCATCTGTAATAGTTAAAATCAGGTGCTGATTGGATGCAGAGGCATAACCATTTCCGCCATTGGAATTAATAGAATAAGTCAGATCAATCGTTTCCTGACCTTCAACATAAGCATCATTGTAAACTCTGACAGTAACATTTTGAATTAATGCTCCTGCTTGTAAGGTCACTGACGGAGTTAAAATAGTATAGTCAGCCGTTGCTCCCATTTTAGCTGTTCCTGCTGGTGTATTGAAAGTAACAGTTACCGGCTGAGTAGGGGCCTTATCAACCCTTACTTCAAATGTTTTATCAACATAATCCAGGCACGCTGTACCTGATGCAGCTGTACCTTCTCCTTCATTGATTGCGGCTTTTTCAAGCACAAAATGAACTGCCGGCGTTACTGCGCAACTATACACCCTGATATCGTCTACATACCAGCCATTAACACCGCCGCATCCGTCGGTACCCAACTCCCAGCGGAACTGGATCGTATTTCCCGGAGCAAGTCCGATAGATGTCAGATCAATCTGGCTTTGTCCCCACGATCCTTCAACTGTGCCTCCGTCTGATCCTGAAAAAGCACGTTGTCCCTGCAAAGGATTATCATTCCCTGCCGCAGCCGCGTTTAAAACATTATTATATCCGTTTGCTGTAAAAGCAGTCTGAGGTAAAAGAGTCCATGCTTCCCCGTTAATTGAATACTTGATATTTCCTCCATCCCAGGTTTCTTCGGTGGCTACGTAATGATCAAAAGCCATATTGAGATTACCGGCTGTTCCGGCAGGAATTGTTATTAATGGACTTTGCATACGGATTATACCGGCTTGAATCGATGTAGTACAGTTACCTCCTTGATAATCTACACCAAATGCAACAGTTCCCGACCTTCCTCCCGGAGCCTGAGCGGCTACCCAGTTTCTTGGAAACCAGGTTGAAGAAGCTGCCAGGGCAGATACCGTAAAACCACCCAAACCTGACTCAAAATCTTCATAGAACAATGCCAGATTTGAGTTTGCACCTTCACATAAAGCTGCAACCGGTTTCAAAAGAGGCTGGAACCCACATGAATTATCTGCACGAAGTTCAACTGCCAGAAGTACTTTTTGTAATTGCTGCAGGTCAAACATGGTCATGGTTTGTCCCGAAGTACCAGATGGCAAAAATGTTGAAAGCCCCTCAAGGTTTGTTCCCAACTCAATAAGATCCGACATCGCAGCTTCCAAAATATCTGCCTGTGCTGCAAAGTCGGTAGTAGCTGTCATATACAGGCTTTGTGCACGCCAAAAAACATGTGCCGCCTTAGTTAGCCCAATACCTGAAATTGTTTGTCCGTTATAAGTTCCGCCATCTACAAGCAGCGCATAAGTATGGTTCAGAATACCTGAATTGATGTGTACACCTCCGGCATCCTGACTTGAACACCAATATAGCAGATCAGAAACTCTTCCTGGGTCACCATAACAATTAGGATTCCACATGTCTCTGATAGCACCGCCGGTTGTCTGCTCTCCCATTGCCCAACGAACAGAACTTCCACAACCAGTTCTTGGTGCATTGTTTTCTCCTCCGTCCAAATAACCATCCAGCTGATCCACGGTTTCTCCCCAAATATCTGAATAAGCTTCGTTCATAGCACCCGACTGCCAGGCATACACCAAACCGCTGGTGTACTCGGTATATGCATGTCCCCATTCATGAGCGACCACATCATCACTGGCAATTCCGGTACAATAATTTGCTGTCGTACCGTTCCAGTTTGCATTTGGACAAAAAATTGTGGGATCATTATTTACGGTGATCATTTTGGCATCTGCACCATCATACGAAACATATCCGAATGCATTTTTCATTAAGTTGTAGATAAATCCTGCAGATTCTACTTCCGACTGTTGCCACTGGTCGAGTGTTCCCGGAAACGGATCGCCTTCTTTCCACTTCAGATTTGCAGTAGTATAAGACGTTTCATAAAGCTCGCGGTTTATACCATGAATACCCGTAAACTGTTCAACCAGAGATCCGTCATGTGCATTAATGTAAAGAAACTCACGAATATCAATGCCATTTACCACCTCCACTTCGTATACCAATGATTTAGGACCATTATATCCCTGAACCAAGCCCTTTTGAAAAATGTACAAAGCGCTTTTATTAGCTCTGAGCGGACTTACCGGTTCTTCAATTTTTGCACCCCTGACATATTTTATTGCTATTGCCTCTGCCTGATGCTGCGCGAGTGATGGAACTACATTTATCTTAATCCCTGAAATAAAATTACCATTAAGAGATGTCAGGTCCTTGTTTTTGTTATAATGGAATTTTAATAATCCATCATAAACCGGCACACCTTTATAGGTCTGTTGAAGCGTTACATTGTCCAGACCATAATTGTCTGTTTTCTGTTCCTTAAATCTATAGATATCCTCATTTGCCCGCAATCCGAATAATTTCGCATTGTCAGAAAGGAAAGTCATAGATTTCTGCTGTACATCACCTGCATTAACCTTATACGCCTTTCCCACCGGAAAACGCAGAAAGCTTAATGAATTAGTTGCCTGGTCAATCGTTGGGATTGCGCTGGTTTTCGCGACGAAATCGTCGATTTCTCCTTTTGTAGCATTCTGGGCGAATACTGCGGAAGCACAAAAGAAGAGTGCAAGAGTAACTCGTAAACGGTATTTCATGTTGGTGCGAAATGGTTAGAAGTGACTGTTTACCGAAAATAAATAATTATTCACACAAACCAACTATTACTTATTAAAAGGATCGAAATACATATTTATTATTTTGATAAAATCATTTTAATATAGATTAAATTTTGTTTAACTGTAAAATTAATTTTAATGTTATTTTAATCAATACTACAATTATATAATTATTTGAATATATACTATAACCATTTAGTCAATTTTAAAAATGTCTTTAATTTTCATTTATCTTTTTGACAAATAAATATTTCTACTGCCATAGACGAAATTTTTCAATTTTTGGCACAAAAAAAATGTCCATGTATTTCTCACGGACAGCTCTGTTTTAATATAGAAGAAAAAATACTTTAAACTTTAAAGATGACCTTATTCCGGTAAAGAATATAAAGAATGATAAACCAGAATAATAAATATATTAAGGCATAAGCAAGAGATGCATTTTTCGGGTCTGAAAAATAGGGTGTTATCTGAAATTCGTAAAGATATGTTTGAAAGGTAATTTTTTCGTGTCCCGGATCATTCGGATTTACTATTTTAATTCCGCTTAGAATTCTTGGAATAATGCCAGAGAAGAAAAAGATAAACATTGGGTTTACCCCAAAGACAACAAAGAAGGAAGTCCAGCCTGATAATCCTTTTACATCAATGATATAATACAAAATTGTAAGACAAATAAGGGCCAGTCCGGCTGCATATAATACGTACGAACTTGTCCAGAGTGCTTTATTTATTGGAAAAACAAGATTCCAGATCAAACCGGTAATCACTCCGAAAACTGCTCCGGTTAACAAGTATTTTACTTTTTGAATTTTTGACGAGCCAGCAGTTAATAATGTTCCTGTCAGTAATCCTGCAATTCCGGTTGCAATTGCAGGTAATGTGCTCAGGATTCCTTCCGGGTCCCAGGTTTTGGAAGTAATCCATAAATGCCCAGGCAGCAAATAATTATCCAGCCAGGCAGCCAGATTAGTTCCTTTCGCAAGATTGGCTTCTCCAATTCCCGGAACAGGAATAAGTGTCATCAAAGCCCAATAAAGAAGCAAAATAAAAATTCCGGTGACGGCCTGAGTTATCCAATTTGTATAAAGATATAACAATGATACGACCAGATATACAATGGCAATACGTTGTAAAACACCGGGAATACGTACATTTTTAAAATCTTCAAACCCGCCAAACGCCAAAACCATCATTCCAATAAAAAAGAACAAAGCCACATAAAATTGTAGTCTCCTGTTATAATTTGCGAATAACATAACAACCACAAAAACGGTGATAACCAAACGTACACCCAACAATGACAAGCCTTCCAGGTTAAATAAATGAATTTTTGAGAAGAAGCTTAAAAATAATCCGAGACAAAAAATACGCAGCGTTCGGGTCAAGATTTTCTGAATTGTGCCTGGATAAAAAGATTTTTGAGGAGCAGCCAACACAACGGAAACACCAACGATAAATAAAAATGTTGGAAATACAAGATCCGTTGGTGTACAACCATGCCATTCCGCATGTAACAATGGCGCATATACATTTCCCCAGTCACCAGGATTATTAACAATTGTCATCAAAATAATTGTGAGTCCACGCAGGACATCCAGGGAAATAAGGCGGGGTTTCATAAATAAAATTTATATGATAAATAGTCAAGTACTATACTTCTTTCACCATGTGAAAATACCTGTGGCCCATAAAATCTTTTTCTCCTGCCACATAAAAACCGATTTTTTCATAAAATCTCTTTGCATCCGGATTTGTCAGATCGACTATTAAACCAACGCGGCTATATCCATGCGCATGCCCGGCATCACAAAAAGCCTGAATCAGTTTTTTTCCAATTCCTTTGCCCTGATGATCTGCATCTACATTAATACAATCCAGATAATATTCTCCTGCTTCGGTTTCATCATCAGGTGTAAAATCCGGCTGTGTTTTTCGTACCTGATCCAAAATCGGTTGTCTCAATTCCTGCAAACGTGCTCCATCGTAACCTGTTACAGATCCCAAAATATTTCCTTCATCCTCAAAAACCAATGTATGAACATAGCTATACTGATTATTATCCTGCTTAAAGAATTGTTCAAAAAAAGGAATTGCATCATCATAATGATCCGAATTGGCAAAAAAGCCTGCTATATGCCCCATCGCAAGAATAAACAGAGGTGCTACTTGTCCGGCATCTTCCAGAATCGCTTGTCTTATCATAAGGTCTGATTACATTAATTTCATCTCTCTATCCATATTTTGCTTAAAAATTTGCATTTAATTAAAAAATAGTCAAAATACAGTTAGTACTAATCAAAAGACGTAAAGTTTTTAGCATTATTTTACTTTAAAATTGTATTGTCAATTTTAGCTTTGTCAAATGTATCATTCCTGACTTATCCTGACATTCACTTAAAAGTCATTGACTTTAAATTCTAAATTCATCATTATTAATTCTTAATTGATTTATATGTCTCAAAAAATTAATGTTGCAATCGTCGGACTTGGCTTTGGAGCCGAATTTATTCCAATTTATCAGCAACATCCTAATGCAAATATGTATGCTATTTGTCAGCGTACAGAATCGAAATTAAATGAAGTTGGAGATCAGTATGGTATAGATGTACGTTATACAAGTTATGATGATTTGTTAAAGGATCCGAATGTAGATGCAGTTCACATTAATTCCCCGATTCCAAATCATGCGGAACAAACCCTGAAAGCATTGCGTGCCGGAAAACATGTGGCTTGCACAGTGCCTATGGCAACAAGCGTAGAAGATTGCATAGAAATTGTTAAAACTTCGAAGGAAACCGGCAAAAAATATATGATGATGGAAACCGTGGTTTATGCACGGGAATTCCTGTTTGTGAAAGAATTATACGAAAAAGGTGAATTAGGAAAAGTACAGTTTTTAAAAGCCAGCCATCAGCAGGACATGGAAGGATGGCCTGATTACTGGCCGGGATTGCCTCCAATGCATTATGCAACACATTGCGTGGGCCCGGTGGCAGGTTTGTTAAAACTGGAAGCTGAATATGTTTCATGTTTTGGTTCAGGAATGATCAGTGAAGATCTGGCGAAAATCCATAATTCACCATTTGCAGTTGAATCGGCGCATATTAAGTTCAAAGACAGCGATTTGTCGGCTTATGTATATCGTTCGCTTTTTGATGTGGCACGTCAGTATCGTGAAAGCTTTGAAGTTTATGGCAGCAAAAAATCATTTGAATGGCCGTTAATTGAAGGCGAGGATGCAGTAATCCACACAGCAAAAAAGCCGGAACACGAAATTGCAGAACATGTAAAAACGCCGGATTACGCACATTTGCTGCCAAAAGAAATTCAGCATTTTACAGGTAAAGGTGTTTATGATGCCGACGATAACTCACATTTGTCATTTGTACAAGGCGGTGGCCACGGCGGTTCGCATCCACATTTGGCCAATGAATTTATCAATGCACTGATTGAAGACCGTGAGCCTTTTCCAAATGCATGGCAATCGGCTAACTGGACAAGCGTTGGTATTTTAGCACATGAATCGGCATTGCAGGGCGGCGCACTAATTCAGTTGCCGGATTTTCAGAATGTTTGATTTTTGGGAGTGAATGAATTGTGATTTATACAACCTTTTAGCAATAATTAAAGTATACGAACAATCAGGAAATTAGCCATTGGGTACGTACATTTAAGGAAGAATATTTAAAATTGCTGAACGATTTTGAAATTGAATATAAAGACAATTATTTATTTGAATTTCAGGATATTTCAGGTTGGGATGAATAAGAAAGAGTACCAAAAATTTTACAAGACAACGAAACGTATTTAATAACTAAATGAAATCCAAAGCATTATCCTTTCTGTTTGGTATCGTCCTGCTGGGCTGTGCCGTTCAGCCGTCTTCCCAGAAAGCATCTGTAAAAACTGCTTCTGCAAAAGACGCTACAAAGCCACGCCGGCTTGAGATCTTATTTATGGGCGACAAAGTTGGTCATCACAAACCAGCAGAACGGGTTCCGCAGATTATGGCTGCTCTGGGTCCAAAGGGATTCAATTTTACCTACACCGATGATCTGGAAGACCTGAATCCTGAAACATTAGCCAAATATGACGCCTTGTTGCTTTTTGCAAACTGGGATTCTATCGCTCCGCAACAAGCAAAATCATTGCTTGATTTCGTGGCCAGCGGCAAAGGTTTTATTCCCGTGCATTGCGCTTCTTATTGTTTCCGTAATAATCCGGAAGTTGTAAAACTAATGGGCGGACAATTCTGGAGACATACCTGGGATACAATTCAGCCGGTTTGGACAAAACCTGATCATCCTGCTATTGCCGGTGTAAAACCGTTTAAAACGGTGGATGAAACTTATCTGCATAAGCTTTTACAACCTGACAATATCGTTTTAACTGAACGCATTGTTCAGGCAGATCAGGAAAAAGACAAACCCGGCCGTACCAACGAACCTTATACCTGGGTTCGTACGCATGGAAAAGGACGCGTTTTTTATACAGCTTATGGTCACGATGAACGTACCTGGTCTGTTCCCGGATTTCAGGATCTGTTAGAAAAAGGAATTCTTTGGGCAGTTAATGATGATGCAAGAAAAGCATTGGCAGCTTTGGCCCCGAAACCATTTGAATATCGCGCAGCCGTTCTTCCTAACTATGAGCAACGCCCTGGTGCTCAGGTACAGCAATTGCCTCTTTCACCTGAAGAATCAGTAAAACATATTCAGATTCCTGTTGATTTTACACTGGATGTTTTTGCCCACGAACCTGACGTTATGCACCCAATCGCTATGACCTGGGATGAGCGCGGAAGATTGTTTGTATTGATCACAAAAGATTATCCGAATGAACGTAAAGACACAGGCGGCAGTGATTATATCCTGATTTGTGAAGACACGAATAAGGATGGTAAAGCTGATAAATTCACGAAATTTTCGGATGATCTGAGCATTCCAACCGGACTGGTTTTTGCCAACGGCGGATTAATCGTTTCTCAGGCGCCGCACATGATTTTCCTTCAGGATACAAATGGGGATGATAAAGCAGATGTAAAGAAAATCTTGTTCAGCGGATTCGGAACAGGTGATACGCACGCTGGCCCGTCTAACTTACATTATGGATTTGACAACTGGGTTTATGGTTCAGTTGGTTATTCAGGTTTTAAAGGAAAATTTGCTCAAAAGGATTCCCTGGATTTTGGACAAGCACTTTTCCGGTTTAAACCGGATGGTTCAGATATGGAAATTGTTGCTAAAACATCTAATAATACATGGGGATTAGGCTTTAACGAAGCTGGTGACTTGTTTGGCTCAACTGCCAATAATTCCCACGGCTGGTATAGTGCAATTCCAAACCGTTATTTTGGTAAGAGTAAAGTTGATAACGGAAGCCGGAGCACTGATACGCATAAAGACATGCAGCCAATTACTTCAAAAGTACGCCAAGTGGATGTATTTGGTGGTTTTACAGCTGCGGCAGGTCACAATTTTTATACAGCACGTGCTTATCCTAAAAAATACTGGAACAAAGTTGCTTTCGTTTCTGAACCAACCGGACATATTCTGCACCAGAATTTCATGGATAAAAAAGGTACAGATTTTGAAGATGTACTTGGCTTTAACTTACTGGCCGGTGCCGACGAATGGGTTGCGCCCGTATTTGCAGAAGTTGGTCCTGATGGCGCTGTTTGGGTGGCCGACTGGTACAGCTACATTATTCAGCACAATCCTACTCCAAAAGGATCACAAAATGGAAAAGGAAATGCGTATGATACGCCATTAAGAGATTTTACGCATGGTCGCTTGTATCGAATTGGCTGGAAAAATGCACCGGCTTATACGCCAATCACATTGAGCAAAGATCGCCCTGATGAATTGGTTGCAACATTGAAAAACACCAATATGTTATGGAGAAGCCACGCGCAAAGATTATTGGTAGAAAGAGGAAATAAAGATATGGTTCCAAAATTACTGGAACTGGTAAAAGACAAATCGGTTGATGAGATTGGTTTAAATACAGCTGCTATTCATGCATTATGGACTCTGAAAGGCCTTGGTGCGATTGAAGATCTGCAGGTTTTGGCAGTAGTTACAGAAGCATTGAAACATCCTGCAAACGATGTCCGTAAAGCGGCTGTTCAGGTTTTGCCCCGTACGGATGCAACTGCAAAATCGCTGTTAGCCGTGGATGCGTTGCATGACAAAGAACCACTGGTTGTTTTAAATTCATTGCTTGCTTTCTCGGAAATTCCTTTTACTCCGGAAGTTGAAAATGCAGTGTTGGCTTTGCTTGATTCATACAAACAAGCAGACGATCGCTGGATGCCGGATGCTTTTGCAGCAATTCTTAATTCACATGATGGTGCATTGCTTAACAAATATCTTGCACAGAGAATAAGCAAAGCAGGTTCTGCACCAGTGGCGGCAAAAACAGATTCAAAAGCAATGGCCGGAATGGATCATTCGAAAATGGATCATGGCAATGCTGCAAGTAAAGTAACGGTTCAGGGTACTGCCGAACTGGCAATTACAAATATTACTATTGATCCTGTTACGCCTTATGTTCGTGAAAATGCACGGGTAACGATTGAAATAACAAATCAGGGAAGTGTGGCTGTTCCAAAAGAATTGGTGCCTGTGGTAACGGTTGGTATCAGAAGCCGCTCGTTAAATACGAATTATATCAGCAAGCAGCTTTCAAATGGAATTGCTCCTGGTGAAACGATCAAACTGACAGAAGGAAATAACGGTCCATGGAGAAGCGTATTCAACTTTACTTCTGATGAGGCTGGTAAAGTAAATGTAACTGCAATCATTGACCAGGATAATGTGGTTCCCGAAAAAGATGATAACAAAAATAATACACTGACCAAAACCTTCGAAGTGCGCCGTCTGGATCGTTTGTCAGATTTTGCTCTGGAGCGTGCTGCCCGCGGATATACTTCTTTTGCAAAAGGAGATGACGTTCTTGCATTGATCAAAACTGCGCAATCACTTGATCCGCAAGGCCGTAATGCTATAATGAAAGGTGTGCTTGGAACATGGAATCCTAAACGTAAGGAAACTCCTACCGACGCCAGCAAAACATTACTTGCTTCTGTAAAAAATGACATCCCGGAAGATTTGAGTGCCAAATTTACTACGCTTCTGGAATCGTACGGAGTAAAAGATGAAACGCCTGCTGATCCGAATGTACAAATCGTTCAGATTAAAGCGATCCGTGAAGAAATGAAATTTAGTGTGACTGAATTTACTGCCATTGCAGGAAAAACGGTTGAAATTGTATTTGAGAATCCTGATGCCATGCAGCATAATATTGTTGTTGGAAAACCAAAAACTACACCGATCATTGGCGCAGCAGCTGATAAAATGATTACTGCAAAAGATGGTGCAGAGAAAAATTATGTGCCAAGTATCCCTCAGATTATTGCTGCAACGCCATTGGTAAATCCCGGACAAACTTTCCGCCTGAAATTTGTTGTGCCGGATGTAGTTGGAGATTATCCGTTTGTTTGTACGTTCCCTGGTCACTGGAGACTGATGAATGGGGTGATGAAAGTTGTGAAGGAAGCGAAATTGAATTAAAACATGCTTTATGCCAATGAAAACAGCCATTAATTAGCAATCAATTTACGTTTATTATGGTACGTTCAGATCAATGAGTTTTAAAATCATTACTCATTGATCTGAATACTAATCTTATCGAATATCATGGATAACAGATCTATATCTGTTATGATAGTCTTTTTTTGCTTAAATTTAAATATAACTAAATCAATATTTTTTATGATTAAATAATTAAAACAGGTTGCCTTAATACTCACATCTAACCAAATCTTAACATATGAACCAATTTAGACAAAATCCCTTACAGGGGCTTTGCAGACCTCTTTGTGCCTTTGTGATATCAGGATGGCTCTTGCCCCAGGAGTTAATTGCCAGTACTTTACATGATAATCATATCAAAACTGAGCTTGTCAGATCTGTTGACAAAACTTTAACAGGAAAAATTGTTGATGAGAAAAATAATGCATTACCCGGCGTAAGTGTAGTGGTAAAAGGAACCACAACGGGAACCACTGCAAATACCGATGGTAATTTTAGTCTTACT
>Ga0247734_1002395_pt1 | contig 12401 bp, 7 predicted proteins | sample UWRJL103311B2_FD_180933 | JGI IMG/M metagenome (GOLD analysis project Ga0247734, IMG submission 180933) | Plant litter microbial communities from Arlington Agricultural Research Station in Wisconsin, United States - UWRJ-L103-311B-2 | ecosystem: Environmental > Terrestrial > Plant litter >... | reverse complement strand
TGACCAATTATTGAAAATTATTCCTACTCCAGTCAAAATGAGTGCCGGATCAGGAACATTTACACTTAATAATAAAGCAAATGTTTTTTATGAAAACGGACTGGAAAATGAGGCAAAGTATTTGGTACAAAAACTAAAAATTTTAACCGGAACAGATTTTTCAATTCAATCCGGATTACCAGGCACTTCATTATCAGATCCTGCCATTATTCTTAAAACAGGGAAAGTCACTGTAAACGGAACAGACAAAGAAGCTTATAAACTTGGAATCGATCAAAAAGGAATTGCGATTACCGGCAGTGATGCGGCTGGAGTATTTTATGGCGTTCAAAGTCTTTTACAACTGGCACCGACGGAAAATTATCAGAAACCGGTTAATTCAATTGCGCTGGGTTATGTGCAGGTGGAAGATGCACCTCGTTTCCAGTTCCGTAGTTTACATCTGGATGTAGCCAGAAATTTTCAGACCAAGGAATCATTAAAAAGAATTTTAGATCTGCTTGCGACTTATAAAGTAAACCACTTTTTGTTTTACACAACCGAAGATGAAGGATGGCGTGTAGAAATTGAAGGTTTACCGGAATTAACAAAAGTAGGGGGTCAGCGTCAGCATACTTCCGGGAAAGATGCGTCCGCTATGCATCCTGCGTATGGATCGGGGCCGGTTGCTTATGATAAAGACAAACACGGAAGTGGATTTTATACCAAAGCGGATTTCATAGAAATTCTGAAATATGCGAATGAAAGACATATTAAAGTTATCCCGGAACTTAATTTTCCAGGTCATGCCATGGCTGCGATCAAATCTATGGAAGCACGATATGAACGTCTCATGAAAGAAGGAAAAGAAAAGGAAGCCAATGAATACAGGCTGATCGACCCCGAAGACAAATCTGTTTATTTATCTGCACAAGGTTATAAAAATAATGTTGTCAGTGTTGCCCGCGAATCAACGTATCATTTCTTTGAAAAAGTAGTAGATGAAATGGCTAAAATGTACAAAGATGCGGGATTGACGATGGATACTTTTCATACCGGCGGCGATGAAGTTGCGGAAGGTGCCTGGACAAAATCCCCAATGGCTGCAAAACTAATGAGCGAGCATCCTGAAATTAAAGAAGCCAGATATTTACAGACTTATTTTTTCAGGAAACTTTTGCCAAGATTGGAAAAACGTAATCTGAAAGTTCATGGGTGGGAAGAGGTAGCATTAAATAAAACCCCGGCCGGAATTTACAACGCCAATCCTGAATTCGTAGGCCATCCTGTGATTCCCTATATCTGGAATAATGTGTACGATGTGGATCTGGGTAACCGTCTGGCCAATGCCGGCTATCAGGTTGTACTATGCAATGTTACTAATTTCTATTTCGACATGTCTTATAACAATGATCCGAAGGAACCAGGATTATATTGGGCGGGCTTTGTAGACACACGTGATAACTGGGCTTTTGCACCTTTCAACATGTTCAGGACTACGGAAGAAACAGCAATGGGCAAACCAATGAAAGAGGAATTTGCAGGAAAAGAACTTTTAAAACCGGAAGCCAGGAAAAATGTTTTGGGTATTGAAGCCCAGCTTTGGAGTGAAACCATTAAAGGAAGAGACATGATGGAATATTCTATTTTGCCAAAGCTGTTAGGATTTGCAGAAAGTGCATGGTCGCCGGAACGTAAATGGGAAAATATGGCGGAGCCGGTTTTAAGAAATAAAGTGATGCAGGAAGAGTGGAATGTGTTTGCCAATTCGATTGCACAAAGGAATCTTCCCAGATTGAAATACCTCAACGGAGGTTATAATTATCGTTTGCCGTTGCCGGGAGCTATTGTTGAAAACGGACTTTTAAGAGCGAATGTAGATTTGCCAGGGCTCGTTATCCGGTATACAACGAATGGTATTGAACCAACCGCACAATCGCCGGTTTATGTTAATCCGGTAAAAGTATCCGGAACGGTCAAGCTGAAAAGCTTTGATATTGCTGGTAATTCGAGTCGCACTAGTGTGGTCGCTTCTAAATAATATTTGTAAACTCTCTTTATCTTTTTGTTTTCTGAAACGGTTTAAAATTCGTTTTGGAAACAAAAAATAAATACTCAACTAAAATAGTAATGAACATCGGGGTAGACATCGGAGGTACCAACCTACGGGCTGGGATAGAAGTGGGCGGAATGATTACCCGGCAACATCAGGTATTGCTTAAAAATAAGGAATCATTGTCTTCTACATTATTACAATTGATGGATTTGATTCGGCCACTTACCAAATATCCTGTCAAAGGTATTGGTATTGGAGTCCCATCGGTTGTGAATGTAGACAAGGGAATTGTTTATAATGTAATGAATATCCCATCCTGGGAAGAAGTCGCGCTCAAAGACATTATGCAAAACGAATTTAACCTTCCGGTATCTATTAATAATGATGTGAATTGCTTCATTTTAGGAGAGCATCGTTTTGGGCTGGCCCAAAAATATAAGTCGGTAATTGGCATGACGATTGGTACAGGACTTGGATCAGGAATTATTATTGATAACCATTTATATGCAGGAAATAACTGTGGCGCCGGTGAAATAGGTATGTTGCCTTACCGGGATTCTATTTTGGAAAATTACGTAAGCAACCGTTTTTTTGAAGACAATCTGGGAATAAATGCTTTTGATGCGCATAAAGCTGCCATTGATGGAAAGTCTGACGCACTTGAAACATGGAAAGAATTTGGTGTTCATCTGGGTGCTGTAATTAAAGCGTTAATGTACACGTATGATCCGGAGGCAATTGTTTTGGGCGGATCGATTACAAAAGCCAATCAGTTTTTTAAACCATCTATGCTGGAAAGCCTTAGAGATTTTGCTTATCCCGAATCCATCCGACGCCTGACTTTGCTGCTTTCGGAAGACGACAATATTGCATTATTAGGTGCTTCTGCATTGTTAGGCGAATAAGCGCTGATAAAAGGACAGTTTTAATACTAATAAAAAGGCTGGTTCATAGTAAATTGACTTTCACAAAGACTTTGCAAAACACAGCCACTCTGTCACAAATCATTCCGTCATGCAGCGAAATACGTTTATTGTAGTACTTATACTGATTATATTTTTTGTAATATCATTTCTCACTAATATTCTTGGCCCGATCATTCCGGACATTGTCAGGAGTTTTAACCTGAGTATTGGGCTGGCCGGATTTCTTCCTTTTGCTTTTTTCGTTGCTTACGGTGTAATGTCCATTCCATCCGGATTAATGGTAGAAAAGTACGGAGAGAAAAAGGTGTTGATCTGGGCGTTTTTTCTCGCATTTGCCGGAGCACTTCTTTTTGCGGTTATTCCTGGGTTTTCCATCGCATTATTGTCTTTGTTTTTAATTGGTATTGGAATGGCAATGTTACAAGTTGTAATTAATCCATTGCTGAGAGTGGCAGGAAGTGAAGAAAAATTTGCTTTTAATTCAGTATTAGCCCAGCTTTTTTTCGGAGCGGCATCTTTTTTGAGTCCGTTACTTTATAGTTATCTGGTAAGTAACGTACATTCTGAGAATTCCGGATTAATAATTAATATCTTAAATCAGCTCGTTCCTGAAAATCTTAAATGGGTTTCATTGTACTGGGTTTTTGCAGTGATTGCTCTGGCTATGGTTATTGCTATTTCTCTGGTGAAATTCCCAAAAGTCGATTTGAAAGAAGATGAACGGATTGATGTGGGAAACTCATTTAAAGAGCTTTCCGGAAATAAATATGTCTGGCTTTTCTTCCTTGGTATTTTTGCTTATGTTGGAACCGAACAGGGTATCGCAAACTGGATGTCCCAATTTCTAAAAACTTATCACGGCATAGATCCGGCAACAACAGGTGCGGCAGTAAATTCGTATTTCTGGGGTTTATTGACGATTGGTTGCTTATTGGGACTGTTATTATTAAAACTGTTTGACAGTCGTAAAGTCCTTATTTTCTTTACATCCGGAGCAGTTTTTGCATTGTTGACAGCTTTATTTGGTTCAAAAGAAATGGCACTTTATGCATTTCCGATCACTGGTTTTTTTGCCTCAGTAATGTATTCGGTCATTTTTTCATTAGCACTTAATTCTGTACCGAACCATCATGGTACTTTTTCCGGTATCTTGTGTGCAGGTATTTCCGGAGGAGCAGTAGTTCCGTTAATTATCGGTGGAATAGGGGAGCTGACAGGATTAAGATTAGCCATGTTATTTTTATTCATCCCGCTAGGTTACATTCTCAGCATCGGCCTTTGGGCAAAGCCACTTGTAAATAATGATACAGTAAGCAACGTAAAAGAGCTATTTGGAAGTAAAGTTTAAATGATTTTGCATACTTAGTATTGTTGATTCCTGCCACGAATACATTAATATTAAGTCTTCGTGTCCATTAGTGCATTCGTGGCATTTCTTTAAAATTCATGTACAAAATTATCCTGCTTCTCGATTTTGCTGAGGAATATAGCAAGAGCCTTATGAAAGGTATCAATACCTATTCAAAGGAAGTCGGTCCGTGGATTTTTTGCAGAATGCCACTGTTTCACAGGGAAACAAAAGGTATTGACGGGATTCTAAAATGGGCTTTGGAATGGGGGGCTGACGGTATTATCGGCCAGTTATATAATGACAAAGAAATAGCAAAATTTGTAGAAGCTGGTATTCCTGTAATTGCACAGGATTTTAAAGAACGCTTTGCTGAAATACCAAATATTACCGGCGCTTATAATGAAACCGGCCAGTTAGGAGCTGATTACTTTCTGAAAAAAGGATTTACAAATTTTGCTTTTTATGGATTTAGTGACATTGTATGGTCACGTGAAAGAGCCGAAGGTTTTGAGGAAAGGCTGAAAGGTACCGGGCATAAAGTTCATTATTTTGAGCATAAAAAAGCCAGATCCAGTGAATTATGGTATTACAAGCCAAGTTCTCTAAGCCGGTGGCTGAAATCGCTTCCTAAGCCAATTGGTCTGATGGCTTGTGATGATAACCAGGGCCAGCATATTACTGAGGCTTGCAGGTATCTGGGAATTAGGATTCCAGAAGAAGTTGCCGTTTTAGGGGTAGATAATGATGAAATGATCTGCGATTTGTCAGATCCTCCGTTATCAAGCATTGCGCTTGACGTAGAAAAAGGGGGATATGATGCTGCCAGACTTTTAGAACATCTGATCATGCATGGAGTAACGGATTACTATGATATTGTAGTAAAACCGATGCAGGTAATTACCCGTCATTCAACAGATATTTATGCGACAAATGACGACCATATTGCTTCATCACTAAAATTTATTCATCAGAATATTGATAAAAATCTTCATGTAGACGAGGTCGTGAAGCAGGTTCCGTTGTCGCGCAGAGCATTGGAAAAGAGATTTCTGGAAATTACCGGTTATCCGATTTACAAGTATATTTTCAATTTGAGGATTGAAAAATTCACTCAGAAACTATTAGATACAGATATGTCTGTATTTGAAATAGCATTGGATATGGGACTTTCCGACAGCAAAAATATTGCACGCCAGTTCCGGCAGGTGAAAGGGTGTAGTCCAAGTGTTTATCGGAATAAGTATCTGGCAGGGAAATGAAAAAAGAAGTTAAAAGGAGTTAAGAAGTTAGAGAAGTTAACTCCTCTAACTACAAACCCTTATAACTTCTTATTTTTTGACTTCTCTAACTTCTTCTTTCTTTCCCTACCAAATTACAACTCTTGAAGTTTCCGGTAAAACCATTTTACTTCCTGCGCCACAACTCCAGGCATCCTGAAATTCTTTTAATTGTGGCAACGGTCCGTTGATACGATCTTTGGCAGGCGCATGCGGATCCGTTTGTACTTGGTTACGCAATGCTTCATCAGTGGTATTCATGTGCCAAACTTGTGCCCAGCCCAGAAAAAAGCGTTGTTTCCAGTTAAAGCCATCAATTAAAGCAGGTTCCGGTTTGCCTTTTAAAGATTTTTCCAAAGCATAATAAGCCAGTGTAAGGCCGCCAAGATCCGCAACGTTTTCACCAATTGTCAATGCGCCATTAATTTTAAAGCCAGGCAATGCTTCAATACCGCTGAAATAGTCAATATATCTTTTGGTTAATTTATCAAAGTTGACGCGATCAGAAGTAGTCCACCAGTTTTTAAGATTTCCTTCTTCATCAAATTGTGACCCCTGATCATCAAATCCATGCGTAAACTCATGACCGATTACTGCAATAATTCCACCATAATTAATGGCGTCGTCTGCATTTCTATTATAAAACGGAGGTTGTAAAATTCCTGCTGGAAACACTACTTCGTTATTTAACGGATTATAATAGGCATTTACGGTCTGCGGAGTCATACCCCATTCAGCTTTATCAACTGGCTTTCCTATCTTTTTAACACTTTCTTTATGTTGGAATAAAGAAGCTTCAATTACGTTTTCGAAAAGTTTATCACTCTTTATATCAATAGAAGAATAATCTTTCCATTTATCAGGATAACCGATTTTATAAGTAAAGGCTTTCAATTTTTTATGTGCCCGGGCTTTGGTAGAATCGCTCATCCAGGTTAGTTTATCAATTCTTTCGCCATAAATTGTGCGCACATTTTCAATCATTTCAGACACTTTCTTCTTGTCGTCTTCAGGGAAATATTTTTTAGAGAACAATTTTCCCAATGGCATTCCAAGCAATCCGTCTGTTGATCTGATCGCTCTTTCCAAACGCGCTCTTTGCTGTTTGGTCCCCCTCATTGTTTTACTAAAGAAATTGAAATCTTCCTGATCGAAACTTTTGGGCAGATAACCTGCAAAAGTAGAAAGCAGCTGCCAGCGGGTATATAATTTCAGCGTAGCCAATGGCGTTGCTTTAAGCAAAGTGTTTACATTTTTCAGGTAAGGAATATTTTGAACAATAATCGTATCCGTTTTAATATCCTGTTTGTCAGTAAATACCGGCAGATCAAAATCGGGAACCAAAGCTGCAAAATCCTTGGATGACATTTTATTATAAGTCTTCACCGGATCGCGAAGTTCTACATTGGTTAATTGCAACTTAGCTAGTTTCGTTTCAAAATCCAGAATCGTTTTTCCAGGATTTGAATCTTTGAAGTTTGCAAAACCAAACATTTTATCAACGTGTTTTACAAATTCGGTACGCACTTTTACTGTGCTGGAATCAGTTCTTTCATAGTAACTTTTTTCACCCAGACTTAATCCGTCCTGGCCCTGATAAAGCACATTTATTTTACTGTTTTTCAAATCTCCTTCTACTCCGAAACCTAGTATTGTAGATACGCCAACTTTCTGCAATTCTCCTGTAACAGATGCAAGATCTTTTAGCGATTGAACAGATTCAATCTTTTCCAGGTAAGGTTTTAACGGTTCCAAGGCACGTTTTTCAACAGTGACCGTATCTAAAAATGATTGGTAGTAATCGGCTATTTGTTGCTCTTCGCTTCCTTTTTTACGATCTTTCAGGTTTGTAATTTCCTGAATAATTCCTTTCAGACGAACCTCCTTATTTTCTTTATCTAATATCCCAAACGCTCCCCAGCGACTTTCTGTACCGGGAATCGGATTCAGCTTTTTCCAGCCGCCATTCACATAACTGTCAAAATCATCACAAGCTTTAACAGTAGAATCAAGGGAACTTACATTGAAACCCGGTACTTTTTCCACCGCAGTTTCTTCTTTTTCTTTTTTACAACCTGCAATCATCAGCGATAACGCGATGAAAGAATAACTTAAACCGGCTAATTTCATATTAAACTATTTGTTTTTGGAAGTTCTGGTGGACAAAAGTAGTTAGTTACATTCAAAGTTAAATTGCTAATTTCACAACGTACCCTGATTAACGTATTTTTACTTAAAACACCATTCAAATGAAACTGAAATTACTCAGCATTCCGATTCTTTTATTTAGTCTGATTTTAGGTGGTTGCTCAGATAAACCGAATAAACAGGAAGACAGCCTCATTACCGGAAAGGAGTTTACCAAACATATAGCAGTCCTGGCATCAGATTCTCTGGAAGGCAGAAAACCGTTTTCAGGCGGCGAAGAAAAAACAATTAACTACTTAAAAACAGAATTTCAAAAAATGGGACTGCTTCCAGGTAATGGAAACAGCTATTTTCAAAAAGTCCCCTTGGTAGATATTATGTCCAAACCGGCGGGCCAATTGGTATTTAAAGGTAAAGGGGGAAATGTATCACTCAATTATCTGGATGATTTTGTAGCTGCTACGCGTCGTGTTCAGGCTCAGGTAAAAGTGGAGAACTCTGAAATGATTTTTGCAGGCTACGGTATTGTTGCACCCGAATATGGTTGGAATGATTATGAGGGTTTAAATGTAAAAGGAAAAACGGTCGTCGTTTTAGTAAATGATCCGGGCTTTGCGGACAGTACTTTGTTCAAAGGAAAAACAATGACTTATTATGGCCGCTGGACGTATAAGTTTGAAGAAGCGGCACGGCAGGGTGCAACTGGCGTTATAATAATTCATGATACCAAACCGGCCAGTTACGGGTGGGCGGTAGTTAGAAGTGGCTGGTCAAAATCCAAGTTGTATCTGCAAGCGGAAGATGATAATATGTCGAGAGCTGTTATGGAAGGTTGGATTACCATGGAATCTGCTAAAAAGTTGTTTCAGCTGGCCGATGTGTCGGATACGTTGTTACAGGCTGCAGGCAAAAAGGGTTTTAAGCCTGTTCCGCTTTCGGTAAATGCTTCTATAATACTTAACAATACAATTAAAAAATCGGAGTCAAATAATGTCCTGGCTCTATTGCCGGGAACGGGTAAAAAGGAAGAGTATATTATTTACTCTGCACATTGGGATCATTTCGGGAAAGGTGAGCCTATTAATGGTGACTCAATTTATAATGGTGCAGCAGATAATGCATCGGGAACAGCAGCGCTTTTAGAACTTGCTTCTGCTTTTACCCAACTTAAAACCAAGCCGTCCCGTTCTATATTGTTTTTGTCAGTTACAGCAGAAGAGCAAGGTTTGTTAGGATCTGATTATTATGCTACACATCCTGTTTATCCGGTTAATAAAACGGTAGCCGATATCAATATGGATGTTTTGCAGCCATTTGGCAGGATGAAAGATATTATAATTGTTGGAAAAGGTCAATCAGAACTGGATGAATATGCAGAGCAGGCAGCAAAAGAGCAGGGACGTGTTACGCGTGGAGAACCAGATCCTTCAGGTGGCTGGTATTTTCGTTCAGATCATTTTAATTTTGCCAAAGTAGGAATTCCTTCCATGTATATCGAAAATGGATCCGTATCACTGGAACATGGAGAGGCATGGGGAGAGGAACAGAAAAAAGAGTACAACGAAAAAAGGTACCATGCTCCAACGGATGAATATTCATCTTCCTGGGATTTATCGGGAATCATTGAAGATATGCAAGTACTGTTCGATGTTGGCTACCGGTTAAGCAACGAATCAACTTTTCCTGGATGGAAGAAAGGTTCAGAATTTAAGGCGATAAGAGATAAGTCAATGGGGAAATAAAAAAAGACTTTCCAAATGGATAGACTTGCCAAGTTTCCAAGACTTGGCAAGTCTAAATCTAAATATTATTTAATGCCTCCTGTCCAGGTTTTAAGTGGTCTTTGCAGAATAAATATAATTCCTCCTACTATGACGCAGAACCAAACGATGCTCATGAACAGCTCAGGCATTTGCTGAATGTTTTCAGCGTTAAAACCTCCTGCAAATAATCCTGCAAAAAGATTTCCCAACGCTGCTGCCACGAACCATATTCCCATTAGTTGACTCAGGTATTTTTTAGGAGCTAGTTTGGTATAAGCACTTAATCCTACCGGACTTAAAAACAATTCACCGATTGTGTGAAATAGAAACGTTGAAATCAAAAACAGTGAGGAAGCTTTGACACCGGTAAGTGCAACTTTTGAAGCCACTACCATGATATAGTAACCAATTGCTAACATAAATAATCCTAAAGCAAATTTTACCAGAAGGGGTAGTGTAATATCCTTTTTTTCAAGATAAATCCAAAGCGACCCGATTACAGGTGATAATGCTACCAAAAAGAATGGGTTGAAATTCTGGAACCAGCTTGAAGGTAAACCAAAAGGAATCTCTGAATATCTGTCGGCAAAAATTTGAAGTGACGAGCCTTGTTGCTCAAAGCCGGCCCAAAACAAAACAGCACCCCAAAACAAAATAAATAATATTACAATACGCTTTGTTTCTATGCCTGACAGGTTGGAAGCAAACATGAGATTAGCAAAATAAATCATTACGACGGCAACGGCAATAATTCCCATTGACGTTGCGGCTCCTGTTTTACTATTCCACATAAACGTGCCATTTAACTGCATAACCACAAGGAATGCAATTAAAGCAGCAAAAAGTATCCAGGTTAATATGCTGGTTTTTGTTTTTTCTTCCAGACTATTTTTTCCACCTTTTGGATACATTCCTTTTTCCTGAAGATACTTGGGTGCAAAAAAGCGATAAACGGTTAATCCCATTAGCATCGCAACTGCTGCGGCACCAAAACCATAATGCCAGCCTACTTTTTGTCCTAAATAACCAACAACGAAAATTCCCAAAAATGAGCCAAGATTAATACCCATGTAAAAAATGGAGAATGCTGCATCTCTTCTGGCGCCGCCTTCCGGGTATAGTTCGCTTACGATGGAGCTGATATTAGGTTTAAGTAATCCTGTACCAATGGCCACCATAGCGAGCCCGCTGAAAAATACAAATTGGGTAGATGGGAAAGCTAATATGATATGGCCGGCCATAATTATAATACCTCCAAGCCATATTGCCTTACGCTGACCTAACACATTGTCGGCCAGCCAACCTCCGGGCAATGCTAATAAATAAACGGAAAATGTATACATTCCATAAACTGCACCTCCTTCTCCTTCTTCAAAACCCAGTCCTCCATTAGTTTTATCTAATAAGAACAGGAGAAGAATTGCTCTCATGCCATAATAACTGAAACGTTCCCACATTTCTGTGAAAAATAATACGTAAAGCCCCGGCGGGTGTTTTTGGGATATTTCCTGGGTCATAAGTCGGAGATGTATTTTATTTGGTAATTGTGGGTTTATAACATATAATTTTGAGGGCGCAAGATAGGAATTAAGAATAATATTCAATACTTGTTTGTTTAAACAATGAATTGGAACTTCATTAAAACAAAAAGGAGTTAAGCGTTTTGCACGCCTAACTCCTTTTTAATCAATTATATTAATAAGCCCTACTTAACAGAAAAAGATCCAGATCCGATAGTAAAACCTTCTGAATACAATTCTACAGTATATGTTCCTTTTGAAAAAGGTGTAGCCCGGTCATAAAGGATGCTTACGTCCTGGTTATTATTTCCATAAACAACATCCTGGCTAATAGTATATCCCTGTTTCTGGCCATTAAAATCAAATTCTCCTGAGCCCGTTGCAGCATCTGAAATTGTTGCTCCGGCAGGATCTATAATTCGCATATATACAGTCTTATTATCTGTAAGTGTAAGTGGATTTTTCTCTAAAATAAAATCTACCCGTACTTTATCCACTCGTTTTGCTTTTACATTATCCCCTTCACGTACTTTTCCTTTTGAAGAGATAGCATATACCTTAACGTTTCTTGCACGTAAGGCAGCGGCCATAGTAACCTTGGATTCAAGTTCAGCATTTTTGGATATAACGCCTGTAAGAGAATCACTAACTGCTTTTTTACTGGTTTCTAATGTAGTGTTTGTTTGCACCAACGTTTCATTCTGACTAATCAATTGTTGGTTTTCTTCTCTTAACTGAGCGATCTCTTCATCTTTTTTGGTTAAAAAATCTTCATATTCTTTTACCTTTTTGCCCATCAAAGCATTTCCTTTTCTAAGTGAAATACGATCTTGTTCCAAGGATGCCTTTGCTTTTTGCAGCTCAGCAACATCGCCTCCAAGACCTTGTACTTCCAAAATACGTGCATCCAGCTGCTTTGCAATAGAATCAAGTTTAATTTCAGAAGCGGCCAGTTCTGTTACGCGCGCTTGCAGATCAGTTCCTTGCTTGTTAGTAATGTCCCGTTCCTGATAATATAAATATCCAAAAACGGCAGCTACTATGGTCATAATTATTAGACCAATTACCAGGCCTGTATTATTCTTGTTTTGCATAGGTATTAATTTAGGTTAAAATAATCTTACTTTTTTCGATTATAGTTAAAAAATTATGCCACTGCTATTATACGTTAATAATTAATCAAGGAATCATACATTAAAAGCGCATCCGGAAGTTACTTCCGGATGCGCTTTTAATGTATGAATTGAAACCTTTGTTCTAATTAATTTAGCTTAGTAATCACCGCCGGCGCCCCCACCTCCAAAGCTGCCACCTCCAAAACCACCGAAGCCTCCGCCGCTATCTCCACCTCCGCCCCAGCTTCCTGATGAACCTCCTCTAC
>Ga0247734_1002393_pt1 | contig 12414 bp, 9 predicted proteins | sample UWRJL103311B2_FD_180933 | JGI IMG/M metagenome (GOLD analysis project Ga0247734, IMG submission 180933) | Plant litter microbial communities from Arlington Agricultural Research Station in Wisconsin, United States - UWRJ-L103-311B-2 | ecosystem: Environmental > Terrestrial > Plant litter >... | reverse complement strand
CACAACTTTCAGGCGCAAAATCACACATATTCCAACCACCTAGACCCCGCACTCCAACTATCAGCGCAAGCTCATCACTTATTCTCACCCGTTCGACCACCAGCGCAATGTCGACAGAGTACCAGCATGTACCACACGCTGGGAGAAAACGCACGAGACTAGATTATAATGACGGAAGGCAAACACCAGAACCACAGCGCCGAGATGACCCTGGTTCACCACAACCTTTCGTTAACACAAGATACCTGTTGAAAGGAGGGATGGACACACCCACGTTGAGAGCGGCCCAGCTGCACGAAAATGGAGTGGATTACTTGGATGTGGGATATCGGCGGGACAGTGGATTGTTAGAAGAGGAGCCAAGTGGATATCAGAGCTTTCTGCCGCTGGAGCTGGATAGGGAAGCAAACGGACGTGCAAGACGAAGCATAAGTCGACCACTGAGCCCTGGAGATGGATGGAGCAAAACTGCATTTGAAGTGGTAGGAGACGTTGTGGGTAAGGTATGGGAGTTCTGTAAAAAGGGCGCATTCAGGGGTTTCCACGCAGGCGCAGATAGGGGTTACACAGTTACCACTGAAGGGGATGGATTTGTGGAGGATGGCTGGGCCTCCGAAAGGATTACGACAAGCTGGGGAACTGAGAGAGAATCAACGCCATTGCCTGGCCAGTTTCCGGACGAAGACTTCATACCCGATTATTGGGATAGCCCAGCACCCGAAGCTTCACCTCAGCGACCAGGGAAAAGAAGACAAATCAGCGATAACAGACATAACAGAGATGAACTAGCTAGAAATTGGGTAGTTGTACAGCCACAAGACAATGGTCGACCTTCCACGCCAACAAAACCCCTCGTAAGAGCACCGGTGGGACCAGCAAGATATAGTATGCCAACAGCATCATCTGCATCTCGTCGAGCTCGTCCAGCATCCCGAGCTGGCTTTGCACTTTCTAATGTACCGCGGCGTCCCCAGCTTAGCCGTGTCTCTCATGCTGGATCGCCAGCGCTGCAGCCTTCACAACCTGCATCATTTGCCTCGATACGATCTCCTCACGGCAGCAAAATCCCTCGCGCGGTGGCTAGTCCTGGTAGAACCGGCAATACTAAGGACTCGCCCACGAAATTAGATAGTCCTGCTGCGAAAGAAGCCCAGAGATGGGCGGCATTAAAGAAGCGGGAGGAAATCGAGGCTGACATTACCATGAGGAGGATGGACAAACAATTGAAAGACATGATTCGGCAAGGTAAAGAAGCATTAGGCACCAAAATTGAGGTCGAGATAGAAGACGATTACAAACCTGCAATCACTCGGCCCAGCCCAAAGAAATGGGGCGTTTGAAACAGCTCGTTCTATCTTCATTTTGGAGTGCAATTACGTTGCCCCGCGATATGGGTTTCATTTCAAGGTAGATTTTTAGGATGGATTTGGAGTTGGTGTTGGGACCCGTTTGAGTAGTAAGGACTTCTTCCGCACATATTTATGTGCATAGCGTCTGTTTTCATGGTTTGCGTTGGCGTTCTGGGTGGCTTGTGTACCATCATACATTACCGCAGGGCACAGCCTGTGTCTACGTCGAGAAAGGTCACTCGTTATATGGGACAGGAGCGAAGTACTGCAGTTTATGCCGATTTTGTAAAAGTAATACTCCAGATAGGACATAATTCTACATCTTCATAACCCGACCAGCTCCAAGCTAATCTGAGATCGGCACAAAAAGCTTGCCTCGCTCAGGTTTGTCCGCCAGTGATATATCTCAGAAGTAAACGTATAGACTTTCTTTTTGACAAGGATAAGGACGCAAATCACTGCATGCTATGATTGTCATACGGGCTTTCGACTTACTGACAAGATCTCTAGGCCAACATTGACTCCGCGATTAAGAAACTGGCCAGACTCTCTCTAAAAGTAGACTACAACCCCCAAATTCTCTGAATGACTAAATTTTCGACACTCAAAATTCGGACGTTCTTTCCAGTTCTTTCCGAAGACTAAAAGGCTCCAGGGGGGCACCCGAAAACACCCTCATTAATTGATCGTTTCCCGTCGTCTTCTACTCGAGATACCGAGTCAGATGAGACAGAGATATTAGACTTCTCTGAGAATGATGGCTTGCTCAATGTCTTCGTCAAATCGAAATCCAGACAAAAGATCTTAAGGTACTAGGGGCCCTGACTACTCTTAATAGCCTCCGGCTTTCCACTCCTGCACGAACTCCTGTGGTGGATACAAGTGCTTCCGATGCACACCTCTTGTCTTCGACATCTGAGCCTTATCAAGACTACCTCACTGGAAACCCAGAAGCAGGTCTACCCAATCCCTTAACTTCTGCTCCTGCGATCTTGGAGCACTGTGCCCTTCAATTACAGATATCTAGCTCGTCTTCCTAGAAAGTAAGTGGCGTAAGTCTATATTCCGACGGCTCTGTTATGTTCTTCCATCCTTACCTATATCAAGTGGTAGGGGAGGATGGAAAGAATAAAACATTGTGAGAGTGGGCATCAACATGCTGGGAGGTTGGTGGTCTGCTTCTGAACTGCGTCGTTGATACCTGGGATACATAATTGAACTAATCTCTTGAGCGTTTGGACCTGTCAATATTACCGATGAATGATATTATTCCATAGTAAATGTATATAAATAATGCCTCATACAGTATACTTCGTAAAGGATACACGGGGCAAGCGAATGATGTGTTCAATTGTGATATTGGATAAGATGAGGGAACCGAAGCATTCAAATCTACGAAATCACCCCAATACTTTTGCATCAAAATGTGTTATATACAACGTATGGAGGTTTACAAAGAAGATGCACAAGATTCGAGCTTATGTTACTTGAACGCGAGGATAGTGATATATATTTACTTTTTGGGAGATACCTGGAAGATGAACCAAACTGCGAAAACCAAAGCCTCACACCGCCATTTGTCATTTGGAATCGCAGTGAAGAAAAGCAAAGACTAGTCTATGGAATAATCAGTAGTGAAATCGAAATTCGAGTAACCCAGAAACATGCTCAAATGACATAAACCATCATCGCAATATCTTGGGGCTTCGTAAATTGTAGTTGAAGGATAAATACAAGGCTTCCAGGGAGTCTGGCGAGAGAGGTTATTGCCGAAGATCAGTGCAACTCCGCCGCCCAAAAAAGAGTCGAGGGTCAACGTATGGTTCAAAGTAGGGGAAATACATTTGGCCATCTTAAATGCTGCTAAACTCATTTCCCTGTTCTTACTGTAGTGTTTGTGTGTTTAGCAATGCACAATTTGGAACGCTTTATTCGAATAGTATTTTGACATTGCTGTCAATTACCTCTAGATGATACGGAGAGTCAAAAAAAGTGTATGATTCGAGATGACTCAGCTAAATAATTCTCCTACGATCTGCTATTTGTGTTTTTGTTACTCATCTAGCGCCTCTTGTTATACATATTCTCATCATTATCGCCATCCTCACTAAGAATCTAATGGAATCCTGGTTCTTTCTTTTCGGATTTTGTTGCACATCTTATCTCCATCGATATAAATATCTTCATCCTAATGAGTTCGCAGGCAGAAGATCTCCAGTGACGGAAGTCTAAGCTAAAGTTTCAACCAAAGAGAGTCTTGCCCTTCCCTAACTTATTATTTGTTGCATGTCTAACCTTGATCGATATAAATATCCTCATCCTGTTTGGCAAAAACTGTTGGAAGAGGAACCGTAGGCAGAGCCGCAGTCAAAGCCGCAAGCAGAGGATTTTCATCAGGTTATTTTGAGCCAGGTTACTGAATTAAAGTTGTGGATTCTCGCTGTCCTGTGATTTGTTGCACGCCTGAAATCTTCTGATATAATTATCGTCATCTGAGAATGATACGGAAGAGGCTGAAAGCACAGGAATGCAACAAAAGGGAGTAGTGGCCATCCAGCTCACCACCAACGGGTTAGCGTTGGAATTCTGGCATCTAATTTTATATAAATATATCCTCATGCTTAGTGAGCAGGGCAGGTTGCTCAGCCTCGCTGAGGATTTAACTTCCATTCCATGACTTGCACGGTACCTTGCACGAACCAGCCAAAATATGCAGTCCTACAGTAACAATTGAGGCACTGAATTTGCAACGCAGAAGTGAAAAGATGAAACTTTAGTTATGTTTGGGATTTTAGTAAAACTGTATTGAAAAGGTGGATGAATTAAAGTTTTGCCAAGATTTACTTGAGGAGGGTCGAGCCGAAGACAGGTCGGCAAACGGAAGCAGATTGATTGTGGATTTGTTTACACCAACAAAGATCCCGCATCATTCGATTCGGACTAGAACCCCGCAGAAGCATAGATGCAGATACAATAATATGTCTTTATCATAAATATCTACAGTATGGCGTCTGTAATAAGCAACTCCTCGCACGCTAGGTCGCGGAGCTTGCGGTCAAATACCTTAACTCTCAAGCCTCCAGTGGGACTAACAACTCCGACGATTCATGGGCCCTCGAGCTTAGCCCTCTTCCTCACAAATCTGCGACTCCTTGATCTGGACCTGCGAAATGACTGGCCAGATATTACACCATCTACATTTTCTACCAGGGACCAGAAGAAGCGGATACAGAGCGTTGAATGGGCACTTTACCAATTATTTGTCTTGTGGGATCCGGAAGAAGCGCGAGACGTAAGTACTATTTTTCATAATACGGAGACCTGATAGCTAAATGTAATCAAATAGAAACTTCAACCATTCTTCCCACCTCTCGAACCTCTACAATCTTTGAATCTCCGGGCAGCCCTATTAAGATGTTTGGAACAGGCCAAGAAATCTGGTGTATTGGGACGAGAAACTATAATCAGGAAGACAATGCTGGATGAATGCAAAGGGGAGAGGCTGGAAGAGATTATGGCGGTTTTCTCTAATGCTGTGCTCAAGAGAGTGCTTCAAAATAAGACACCGTCGCCCCAAGCTCTCGCTCAGCAACTGGCTTCAGAGAACTTCTCATATTCTGGAGAACGATCTCTTTTATCAGGGCTAATTTTGGCACATAAAGCATCCTTATCCAAACATCTTAGCAAGAAAGACGCTTCCAGAGCACAATACCTCGATTTCTCGAATCTGCTCAATCTCAATGAGCGTCGGATCGTGCGCAGGCATGAACAACTGAAGCAAGTGATTGAAGAACATGGGTCTCGTGATCAGATACCTGTCCCAGAAATTACGGCCTTGCAGCTTCGGGTCCAAAAGAACTGGTCCGGTGCAGAACAATGGTTAGATACTATTCTATATGGAGATAGCGCTGCGAATACGGATGATGTGTTGGCTACACCATTCGAAGAACTATGGCAACACGTTGAGAAAGGCAGTATTGGTGACATAGAAAGAGGAAAGCACGTCGGACTTCTAGACCAGCTCGATGTGAGAGTAAAAGATCAGGAGGCACGGTTAGCGAGGTGGCGAAGCTTTGGGAAGACTCTGAAGAAGACCAATCCTCCCCTCAAGTCGAAAGATCAAATCGCACCTAAGGGAGCGAAGATTGATCTTGGATTTACCCAACATCAAGCTTTACAACTCCCACGCAAAGAAAGCACAAGCCTGGTCCATGCGCCGCCCACCTCATTATCTATGGAAGATTATTCTCGACTTATTGATAATATGAAGGCCGAGCTTATTGGAGTTGGAAAACCTCAATCTACAATAAGCGTAGCTGCGAGAGAATCCAAGGCCCTGGACATTGTAAGCTCACCTGCAGCAGCATCCAGTAGCCAGTCTCCCGTCATCAAATCACCCGTTGTTACCTCTCCAAAGTCTACAGGTGGAACATTTTGCGAGAAAGATGAAGATTGGACATCAGAGAGCGACGTTGACGAGGTATTGCCTAAACAATCAACTACTATAAATAAAATACGCGGCCATACAACGTATTCACTTGCATCCACAAAGCCCAAGCAGACCGCGTCGAGGGAGATTCCTACGAACGAACTGGACAACCAGGTTAATTTCAAAAATGATTCCCAGCAATATGAGATTAAATACGACACTAAGAACCAGAACAAGCAGCAGCCTGCTGCGCCACGACCTCGGTCGCAAACCCCTCCTTCTATTCAGGCACCAACAAAGTTAGCAGCACTTACAGAGGAATCGGTTCTTGCAGATCAGATTCTGGACTCGGTTTCAGCCTCGTCCCCGTCACCAAAAAAGAGGCATACACTTTCTCTGGCAGAACGCACAAGGTTGTCAATGTCTAGAGCTTCTCATTCCAAATATTCAGAACTACATGATGAATTTGACGATATTGCTGATCTCCCACGGCTCTCCATCAAGCCGGCCGCGCTAGCTGAAAAGAAAGCAGCTGCGGACCCCGACATGGAGAGACATGCGGATTTGATCTCGAGAACTCGGAAAAGTATGGCTGGCTTTGAAGCAGCCCAGAAAAAAGCTCAGGTTGAGCGACGCAGAAGTGTAAAAGACGCCAAGAAGAAGCAGAGAGAATCAAGCTACTTCCCGAGAGTGGAAGAGGAGGCGGTGACCCCAGGTCTCGACCCCGTGGAGCTGATTGAGGGAGATCCAGACTACGAGAGCGTGTTCAAAAGTCGACCCAAAATCGCGACCAGTCCTGCGCTTAGCCCGACTCGTATTTGGGAAGATGAGAATGAAGACTAAGCAGTCAGCCGTTAATATGGCATGTAGTAAATTAGTAATATCGAGGGGGGTTGTGCTGCTGACTTAGAAATTATCAAACGCAGTATAATATGCATGTGGGAGGCTTGATTCCGTCATTCAGCCAATCCTATGATCATGGCAAGAAGAAAAGATATATTAAGAGAATCGCAAATTTCTCTAGCCATTCAACTGTCGTGATCATAGCACAAGATGATGAAATAAAGTGAGTCTGGCCGGCGGGGATGTCTTTTTCTCGTACCATGTCGCGGGGAGGTGGAGTTCAGGTGAAAGCGTTCATGCCGCCGAAACCCAAAAAGCACATTATTGACTACCTAGTCCGGAAGACGAAAGTAAGACGACAAGTAACGATCAAGTGCTCCGTATATAGGGAGAGTAATAATGTAGATTGCTGGTATGGTATGGTATGGTATTGTACGGTACAGTAAGTAATACGAAGCAATAAGTACACTTTGTACAGTACAGAGGACGAGTCAGCGGTCTAGAACGCCCAACGCACCCCTGGAGGGTCGGTACTGTCTGGAAAGATGCTTGGTGTGCGCCTCGTTGTTGGGGCCAGCCAATTCCAGGGAGCGCGGAGACCGCGCTCCTGTTGACACCCTGTTGACATCGCCAGGTGGGAAAGCTTAACACTGGAGCTCCTGGATAATGACCATTATTACAGTGCAGTACAGTACGTACCTACTACTGCACGTTGACAAGGTCCCCGGGATGCGGCCGAAAGCAGGTTAGGGCAATTTCCGGACAGCAGACCGAGCAGAGCAGCAAGCACAGCCGAGCCAGGAAATCCCGCATATCCCGGCAGACGTGATCCTTTGGAGTTGGATCATGGCCCATGGATCATGATCATGGCGCAGGGGCTCATATGGATGGGGACCGTACGTTACTTTTAATTTTATCATTATTGTTGTCGTACGTTGTCGGCCTGGATAGCGAAACCGATCAGCACCGCGAGGAAACAAACAAGTGATGGCCATGGCGGGTGATGACACTCGTGAGGGCGATGGATGTGTGATGGCCACGGGTCCGCCCCATCCCATTCTTTTTCCGTAGACTATCTATCGTGGAGTCTGTAGTCTGTAGTCTGTAGCCTACAGTACCGGACCTGGAATAGTCCGTCCGGTAAGCGGTTGGTTGGTATTAGTCCTGCTTGTGGGCAGTACTGAATTCTTGTTGTATGTAGGGGTCCTCGAGGTGCAGAATTGGAAGCAAGCGGAAACGTGGTGGGTTGGGTTGCGTGTGCGGTTGTCCTTGCCCTCCTGCTGCTCTTCTGCCCTTGCTCGGTGATCTACGTTGGAAGTGGAAACGGGATTCCTTATTAAAGATCCTGCTGCTGCTGCTCCTCCTCCTCCACCTCCACCTCCCTTCTCCATCGCCTGTCTTCCATCTATCCATCGTTTGTTTGCTCTTCAACCCGAGCCTGACCTCTCCTCCGTTCCCCACTACACACTTACGCACTTACGGCATTATTTCCATGGCCTATTTTTAAAAAGCGCTTTGGGGTGTTTGACGTTATACTCCGTTCTTCTCATTGCCTCCTTTTAGGATCAATTCCTTTGTCTTGCACGTCGAGCTTCATCAACTGCCGGCGGGTTCTGTGTATTGCGATTCAGCCAGACTCGCGATCCGTGAAGGCACGAAACACCCAAGCAATACGTAGCATTCATTGCCCTAGAGGCCGCACCACTCGACACAGGCTCGGGCGTGGGCGTGGACTAGTTAGCTAATAATCCTCAGTTAGTGGAGAATATTATTATTATTACTCTTTGTTGTTGTCGAGGCAGAAGTAAGTTACCATCTTATTATTGTTATTGCTATTGCTTCATCCACTTTGGAAGAGACACTGACCTTCGCGTTGATAGATATAGTTGCGAGCTCATCCTGTACCGTACTTTGCCATACATAACATTACGCCTTAATCGCTATTGAATAATACAGTAATCCTTCCTGGTCGACTGTCGTGTGCCTTGTCTAGTATCGTGTTGTGCGTACTCGCGTACATACCAAGACCACAGTGCCAGTTGATTGATCCAGCAACTTGGTTCTGGTCTGCAGTTGGCTTTTGGTGCGCCAGGAACAGGCAATTGATCGGCCCTCAACTTATTTTCGACCACACACACCGACAAGGATTCTGACCATGCTGTGCAGAGGAAGAGCGTAGCCTTGTCTTCACCAATCCTCCCACCCAATCACGTCGCCGCGCACGATGGCGCCAAGCATACCCCACAATACAGATGCCAAGCCTCAAGATGCCAAGGGATCTGCCAAGGATGAGCACGGTGCACCAGCACAGCACCAGCTTCATCCGCAGGGGATGGTCCGTGTCACTGTCAGTGAGGTACACCAGCAAGACCAGAATACTTTGGAGGTGGGCCCTCCTCAACTGCTCCTCAAGGAACACTTCGCACCAGCATTATCAAAAGAATCCATCCATTCATGCCTGTCATGCCCGTCATGTCTTTCATCGCTCGCATCCGACCAATCCATTGGGCTCGAAGAGAAAGGTATATATCCTTCAGGCGCCGCCCCCAAATACAAAAGATATCATCAGCAACTACTACTACATCTTCCTCGCTACTTTACCTCACTACAGTGGCAATACAAACTACTATCGATACTCATCATGATCATGGTACCAGCAATCATTCTTGGAGCCGCACTCTCCCTCACCCGAGGAGTAGCTGCCAAAACTCCAGGCCCGATCGCCGATGTGGGATACTCTTCGTTCCAAGGCAATGCCTTGAATGGCGTCAACGAATGGCTCGGAGTGAGATATGCTGCACCTCCTACCAAAGAGAATCGCTTCAAGGCCCCCCAGCCTCCAAAGAAAGAGAACAAGCTCCAGCAAGCTACCAAGGTACGTCGTATTCAGAAGTGTAGGATGCATTTTAGTTATTAACTCAACCTAGTGGGCATCCCATTGCTTGCCAACGCCTTCAACTGGTAAGACAGATGGTACTGATGAGGACTGTCTCTTTCTCAACATCTGGGCTCCAGCCGATAAATCAAAGACCCACCCGGTCTATGTTTTCCTTCAGGGCGGTGGTCTCAACAACAATGCCAGCCCAAAGATGAATGGTACTAACCTTGTTGAGACTGGTGACCATGATATTGTTGTTGTTACTTTGAACTACCGTGTTGGTGTCTTCGGTTTCCTTGCCAGCAAAGAAGTCAAGAAAGATGGACACCTCAACGTCGGAAACTTAGATCAACGATTTGCTCTGCAATGGGTGCAGAAGAATATCGAAAAGGTAAGTCATTCCCAACATGATCCAAGACTTAATGCAAGGTGCTAACTTTCATAGTTCGGTGGTGACAATAAGCGCGTGACTCTTGGTGGAGCATCTGCAGGTGCTGCCTCCGTCAATCTCCATTTGACTGCATATGGTGGTCGTGACGATGGTCTCTTCCAGGCAGCAGTTGGCCACAGCAACTCTTTCGGTTATCAACTGACAATCGACGAGTCGCAATACCAATACGATGCTCTTGTATCTCGTGCCAAGTGTGATCAAGGTGACAAGAAGAAGGATACACTAAAGTGTCTCCGTAACCTACCTGTCGACCAGCTTATCAAGATCAACATGCAAGGCCCTCATCCCGGCCAGAAGCAGGCACCCCTATTCATGTACTCCAACACTATTGACGGAGAGTTCACACCCACCAATACCTACAAAGCCTTTGCCGAGGACAAATTCATCAAGGTCCCTACTATCTTTGGATCCGATTCTAACGAAGGTACCATCTTCACTCCAGGAGATATCAAGAACTATGAGGACATGAACAACTTCCTCAAGGCCAACTACCCAAAACTAACAGCTGAGCATCTTGCCACCATCGATCATCACTACCCCAAGATGAGCGCGTTCCCAGGGAAGGGTGATTACTGGCGCACTGCCGCCACCGCATACGGAGAAATGCGCTATAACTGCCCTGGCTACACTCTACCTAAGAGATATGCCGAGCGCGGATCCAAGAACACCTGGCACTACCACTATGATGTCGTCAAGCCCGAAAATGACAAGAATGGAAATGGCGTTACTCATTGCGCAGATGTTGATCCTATCTGGGGTACAGCTTCTGGACCTGATAAGGACCAAACTCCTATCATCTCTAAATACTACGCCAGTTTCATTCGCATGCACGATCCTAATGCATTGAAGTTAAAAGAGGCGCCAGAGTGGACCAGATTCGAGGCCACGGATGGTAAGCAGCAAGGAATGCATTTTGTGAATGATCCCAAGCAGAACAGAATGGAGAACACAGTGAAGTATGCTGCGGATCAGTGTGATTGGTTCGCAAAGATTGGCATTGATATTGGTATGTGAGGTGGAGAACGCACAAAAGATACAACAAGAAAATAGAAAAGAAGGAAAATATATGGGCTGTATATGATGATCAGGTATGACAAGGGTCTGCACATACTATTTGGCGCTGGGTTTAAATTTTTGGGAGCGAGCGAGCGAGCGAGCATTTATTGTTTTATACTGGCATTTGAGAGGCGTTTTCTTTTTTAGCATAGCATTGGCATTGGCATCGGACATACCCCAGGGTTGCATAGGGAAGGACGGGCATTTTAGACTTCCTAGAGATATATAGGATTACCAGTTGCCACAATTGATTGGCAAGGTATTAAAAAGATTCCACCCAAAAGAATACAAGAATCCCCTTTGTCCGTGTTTTCTAGTTGAGTTTTGGCTCTCTGATTGATCGGTTTGATTTGGATTCTCGCGGTCCCACCTTGGGTAGGCTCTCCCACTTTCTTTGTGTTACTGCGTGGTGGTTTCCGGTCTGACAATGTGGTATGAACTTGCCTGTATAGATAGTTCTTAGGAGATACATAGGATATTCTCTATACATATATGTTTGAACCGCAACCCGCCCCCGCCTGATCTTTAGAGTTGAGTTGTATATCTAGGTAGATACCTTAGGTACTGTACAGTACCTAAAGAGGCGAGAGAGGTACTATATTTAAGCGAGATATTTGGGGGAGTGGAAAGGGTTTCTCGCTAATGTAGGAGGGCTCTTTTTCGTCCCTTTCGTTCGTGATACGCTCGTAGCTCTTTGACGGGGCCCTGGAAAATCGGTATTGAGCAATGCGTCCCACCAAAAAGAAAGGAGTTTTTTAAGGGTCGTCTCTGATATCTATGCTGAGCGATACGTTTAATATTGTGTGATGTGTGTTTAGTTTTAGCCCAATTTCTTTTTGGCCTTGTTGTAGAACTATAATGGGGTTAAAGATAGCTCGGCCATGAATAGAAAAAGAAACAAAAAGACCCCCCTGATTTGGCCCGATTTTTTTATTTGCCAGATTCTTGAATTCCTTTTTTTTATGGAGGGTGACATGCGGTATTCGAATATAAAATAATGTGAAATAGCAAGATTACTAAAAAATGGCATGGATTTGTTCTTGGGTAAAAAGCCCAAAGCCCAAAGCTCTCAGAGTGGTGGGTGATTTTGATATGCTACTGCTTCCAGGCATTCATTGCCAGATAAAATGCAGCGGAAGCCACACGCCTTGCGAATTTGATTCTCCTTTTCTATGTACATACAGTACGTAAAACGGTTTGGGGTGTATATGTCTTTCATTGAAAATATCAATCGGAAAGAATTGCAAATCCCAAACGTTTTTAAGACTCGTGTAACCCCTGATAGCTTAATACGATGATACCTTTATTAGTCCTGTACAGAAGTAATAGATGCCCTTATTATATGGGGTCCTTGTCCTTGTTCGCGAGCCATTTCTTTTTCTTTTTTTGGGGGGGGGGGGGCGCGGGA
>Ga0247734_1002392_pt1 | contig 12416 bp, 10 predicted proteins | sample UWRJL103311B2_FD_180933 | JGI IMG/M metagenome (GOLD analysis project Ga0247734, IMG submission 180933) | Plant litter microbial communities from Arlington Agricultural Research Station in Wisconsin, United States - UWRJ-L103-311B-2 | ecosystem: Environmental > Terrestrial > Plant litter >... | reverse complement strand
ATTTTAAGTCCCAGGCCGAGCCTACCTGATCTGGTCAAGTCGCCTTTCACCTCGCGTTGCCAGGAATGGCAAGAAGATGAATTCACAGCACGAATTGGCATTTGGGGCTGGTTATAGGTGAGCGGGCAAAATCTCAGTGGAAACATATAAGAATTGAGAATCATGTTCGGAGGTTCAGTCAGCGAGCGACCTATGCGGAAGTTCGTTCTACGATATTCGGCTGGCAATATACTATAGTGCTATGATGCTCACGAGAGAACAGTGGTATTAAGGTTAGGCCTATTGGTGCCTTGAAGAACGTAGGAGGCTTCAGAGTCTTTGGTTTTGAAGCCAAGTCTGTAAGCTTGTCATGTCAGTTGAGTGATTTTCAACAGCCTCTTTGTCTAGACTATGAAGAACATCATAACTTACCATGCAGTGGTGACGCTCTGATATGAGCATATCAGAGACCTGTATAGAGAATATTGATAAAAATGATCACACTTTCACACTTTCACGAATTCAGAAAATTCTTAACTTGAAACACAAGGTGGACATTACTTCTTCATGTCAAGGTTATATTCATAATTCTAGCACAGCCTTGTCTCATAATAGCTTACCATTCCCAGGATTGTGAATCCATGTAAATGCAGGATATCCAAACGCCCTTCATATGCAACTCCAGACTTGGACAGCAAGCCCATCAGTATATACCTTGAGTACGATATTGGTACGTATCATAGCTGGGCGCTCGTTAGTTCACAGCTAGAGAATGCAGATACGAACAATTGTGTACTTACAGTCGTGTGTAATAGCTTCCCAACGACTTGCCAATCAAGTCCGTCTCAACAAACTGCTCGGCCTCGTCCGCACTCATTTGCAATTGGAACCGTTGGCGCAAGCTATTGGTGGCTTGCATAACACCGTATTGGAAGCAGGGAAATTTTGATTCTTTTCCCATCATATTCACCAAGTCAATCAGGCTATCCGCAGATTTACGAAGAGCTACGCATAAATATTAGAGAATTAGCATAATGTGGGTCGCGGAGAAACGTACCTTGGAATGCTTGTTTGCACAGCCTTTTGTAGTCATCGAACCCGGTTGATCCAACACCACCTAAAACATCAACATAATCTTGGGTCAGTTTGAATGGTGCTGCTTCAAAGCCAACCGAGCCAGGAGAGTTGGAGAGCATGAAACCGAAATCGATATGGATAATATGACCTTCATTATCAACAAGAACGTTCCCGTTATGGCGATCCTTGAGCTGGAGAATGTACGATATTATGCTATAAGCAGCAAGAGATCTTTTAAATCCATCTTCAGCAGCTTTGTAGGCTTCAGATTCTGGTGGCCCAAAAGTTTTCACAAAATGATCTTTCAGTGTTGCAATCCGCCCGCGAGGATTTTGGCCAGCTTCTATGGTTGCAAGCGTTAAGCTGCGCTTCAACGAGTGCAGCGAAACTCCATTAGTTATAGTTTCAATAAGACCTGAAGATTCCCCTGTGACCAAAATCCTCATCCGTTTAACCCAGACAGGAATATTGGCATCCTGCCAAATTTTGTCACAAACTTGAATGAGTTGGCAAGCAAAAGCTTCTTGTCTCAAATCGTCTCCGGTCTTGACGATAACACTCAAGACGTCCCAATTCTTCATCCATCCATATGGTGATGATTTTCGTATTCTTTCTTTCTTCACACTCCATTCCTCACCAAAAGTGGCTGCACTAGGATCATCCCTATCGCCCTTCCTCTGCACACCACCTGTTTTCTGATCATTTTCCATACGAGCTGCTCCGGCACCAGTGTTCACAGGGGAATCGGTAACCATTTGTTCTTCAATATCCTCTGGCCCGACATTTGCAGCTGCAGCATTTGCATTGGCCATAATTGTATCGAATGTGGGACCTGCGGTACTATTTTCCTCCAACTCAAAGCTTTGCTCTTCGAGGCTCTGCATGCTAGCTATGATCTTAGCCCGGATGGCGGCAACTTCGCTCTTAGGTCGTTTCCCACTTGTTAGCTCGAGCTGCGCTAACATCTGAGACGCTGTTCTCATATGCGTAGCTAATGCCTCGAAGTCTGGTTGATCGGCAGCACCAGACCTGCCTGCTTTTGGAAATGTCATCTGTCGGTTTAGCCGGCCTGGGCTGCTCGAGCGCGACGTTGAAGCTCCAGAGGTTCTTGGAGTGGTCAGGCCTGATAAATTTGACAACGTCGTTGCTCCACTCGAATTTCTTAGTGGTTGATTTGGTATGTTGTTATTCTCAGCTTGAGGACTATCATCAAATGACTTAATAAGTGGCGAGCTTCCCAAATCTCCTGAGACGGGCTCAAACACACTGTCCGCTACAGTAATTTCCATGCTCTTCGACCCATTCGACATACGCGCCGACTCAGAAAGGTCAAAAATCCGTCTCTTGTTCGATGCTTGCTCTGAAAGTAACTGAGCAAGCACTCTTTCATTATCCGATGTGTCAGGATCAAAAGAAAAGTCGTCTCTCAATACTTCCACCATCAGAAGATATGGTACCTTCTCGGCACTATTTAGTACGGTAGCCTCTGCAGGATTCAGGCGAACAATACGATGATGTTGACTTTTGCTAGGAATGCCGTCAACCAGTGTGGCGGGACAAATCACAGGTATATCAACCTCAGCGGGCAAGTCTTGTGCAATCAGAGCTAACTCAGCACGCAAAGCACTGAGACGCGCAGCCTTAGGAACTATTACTAATCGATTTGAAATATCCTCAAGTGCTGTTAGAAACTGAGTTTCACAACGGAAGTAGTTTTGTCGTAGCAATCTAGTTTTTTGGGCGGGTGAAAGCACTGATGGAGTAAGCGGTCTGGACAAATGTACATGTTTCCTGTTCAGCAGATCAGGACGCTGGACAAGCCCTGCAGTAGCCGGAGTGGCTGGTCTCGTTACCATCCTAGGTGTACGTAGTTCTGGCAGTGGTAATGAAGACGAGCTCAGCCGGGGATCTGCTGCCTGCAAATCAAGACGTGATGGCCTTCGTGGTGCTACCGGGCTCTTACGGTCGCCGCCCGAAGATTGTGTTCTAGTGAGTGATGATGCACGAGCTGATCTTGGGTGCAGTTCTGGAGACATACTGCCATTACTCGGAACACCCTTTAGTTTTCTGGCATCTTGAGCTCTTTTGGTACGAGCGGAGCCTGGTGTGGTAGTATGACTTCGAACAATCTTTTGCTGAGTCTGACTAGCGTCCGATATAACGTCTCCAGTTGACTGCGGTTTGCGAGCCTGAGCAATTGCTAGGGGTCCAGCCCAGCGTGGGAGAAACGGCACTGCTACACTCGCCAGAACAAAACTGGCCAGGACCGTTACCGGCAGCACATTCTCTTTAATCTTCTCATTCCTGGTTGGCTCTGCAACTCCAAATACGATATGTTGAACTTTATTATAAACCCTTCGACATGTTTTGAAAGCATCTGATTGTGGGTTCGTAGAGAGGTCGTGAAGATAGCTTTGAAATAACCAGAACGTCTATAATGAAGTGTTAAATATGCTGGCAATTCGGGTAATCTGGGAAACCCACAAGTAGCGCTGCATTCACCGATTCCTCGCAGAGGTCTAATATAAACTCCTCCAATGCCATAGATTCATTATTAACGCTTATGATAAGGTGGCATAATTGCGGCAGAAAGAACTCGATTTCTTCGTAGCTAAATTGGCGCAGCTTCGAGCAAAGAACATATGTGATTCCTACATGATCGGCATATCGGCTGTAAAAGTTAGCGGATTACATTGAAATTGAGTGTGGGAAGCGTACGAGAGGTATGCCACAGAAAGAAAGGGGTTCTGATTAAAGACATCGCTCTCGATGAACCGCTTCAGCAAATCCCAAGACATTAGGACAGGACTGGGCGGTATAGAATATGTTAAATCCGAGGCGCAATGCCTCTAATATCTTCGACATCAACAAGTGCGCCGAGTGTCGTTAATGAGAACAGAAGGCGCCATGTGAGTGTTAAGATATGAGGGTCTTCTTATGTTTTGGCCAAGTTTCGAGGTCCGCTGGTTCCCGTGGCTCGAAATCCTGACTTTTGAGGCCAAAATAGTGTTTGACCAATCAGCGGCAATCTACAAAAAGTCGTATCACCTATTTTCTCCAATATCGACCTCTAATTACAGATACCAACTTTTGTACTTGACAAAATGTATATGAATTGATCATTGCATTCAAAGATCCAAAGACTATTGAACTCGGGCATTTTTATTGAAAGACACTGACTGACTGAGAGGGTCTCTTTCACGTGTCAAGACTGGGCAAATCTGTAAGTACTATACACCAAAAAGCCACAAGCTATCTACAAGACAACCATCTTCTATATATTACTTTAATCTTCCTCCAGCTTATCAGTGCTCTGAAACAAATACCCCCGCCATTCCCATTCCCTGAATTCACATTAGTTCCGCGGTGTGACCCGGTGTTAATTCTGGCTTAGCAACAGACACTTACAGTTCCTACACACATAGAGGTCACTGCGATCCTCTTATTCTGCCTTCTGAGTTCTGACAAGGCAGTCACAACCTGGCGAGCACCTGTGCAACCCAAGGGATGCCCGAAAGCACTGGATAAAACCTTTAGTAACACTTCAATGGTTGCAATAGTACTCGAATTACTCACATCGATCCTCCTCTTGGATTTACTTTGGAAGGGTCAAGCCCTAACTTTTCAACACAATAAACTCCCTGTATACGATTAGCAGAGTGACGTTCACGACAGATATATAACCTGACTTACCATAGAGGCAAAAGCTTCATTGATTTCGAAAACGTCAACATCCTCTATGTTTAATCCTACCTTGCCCAGGATTTTGGGAATTGCAAGACTCGGTCCGATTCCCATGATTCTTGGTTCCAAGCCAACGACCGTAGCAGCACAGAATTTTCCTACGATGGGTTGTCCGAGCTCTATGGCCTTTGATCTCTTCATTAGTAACACAGCAGCTGCACCATCTGTTATTTGTGATGCATTGCCCCCTGTGGTGGCACTTGGACTCCACTGTGGAAATGCCGCTCGGATTTTACCCAAGGACTCAGCTGTGGTTCCATAACGTACTCCATCATCACGATCCAGGGTGACAGTCTTCGATATTCCGTTAGCATCCTTGAGTTGTACAGTGATCGGTACAATCTCATCGTTCACCCAACCCTCTTTCTGTGACTTTTCGGCCTTTTGAAAAGAGCCAGCAGCGAATTTATCCATGGCTTCTCTTGTCACAGAAAAGTCTCCGGCAACATTTTCAGACGTCTGTCCCATTGACTGAAGGTTCTGGGAGGCAACTGGGTGCCCGTTGATCTTCTCGCTCATCACTGGTGCGCCATCGTCAGGCGTACTGCTCATGCTCTCAGCACCAACTGCCAAGCCAACATCAATGGAGCCAGCAATAATCTGATTTGCAATGTTTTGCACAGCGAGAAGTCCGGAAGAGCAAAAGCGGTTTGCGATTGAAGCTGCGGTGCCAACGGGAAATCCTGCAGCAAGGACAGATGAGCGAGCTATGTAAGCCTGACCAACTGCTAATACGTTCCCAACACAGACATCTTCAACTAAGCCAGGATCAATCTTTGATTTTTCTCGAACAGCCTATTATCTCATTAGTGTGAACTCAAGTTCCAGCAGGGGTTGTTTCAGTACCGTCAAAAGAGCAATTAGTAAGTCGTCGAGTTTTGTATCTTTGAGGCCACCCTTCTTGGCTTTGGTGAGAGGTGTTCTTATGGCCAAAGTGATGACCTGAAATTTTGTCAGTTATGAAAACAAAGTCATATTCTTTCAAAGCCATACGATGTCATCCGGGTTCTTCTCTAGCAATTTGTTCATCCTTGTGGCCGAGGGATTGAGATGGCCCATCACAGACGAAAGTCTTTGTTCAGCGGACGTCATTTTGTATATGGCTTCGACGAGATATCACGAGAGGCAATGTGATTTCTTATAGTAATGGTGTAGATCGCGCCTAACCAGTCTAGCAAAATCGTTCAGAGTTTTTCTAAAGTCACAGTAAATCGTTATTTGGTGTGTTTCCGTATGTTTGTGCTGCGATATATAGCTCCCCGGTTGTCCTTGGGAAATGTTGAGGGATTTCTTCTGAAACTAAAGGAGGTCGTTCGGCTAGCTGGTGGCGGGGGGGTTAGGAAATACCGCGGCCGCTAGTCTTATTAAGTAGTAAAACCTGGGGGGTAAGTCTGGGGGTTCCGCTTTATTTTAGGCTATTTCCCAGGGCTCAGTATGCGGGACGGGACATGGTTCGGCATTTGGACTTGTGAGAGATAGCACTTCTTTGCTGTCAAAGGAGATTTGAGCTTCTCTGATTACCATCTCTTCACCATTTTCTCTTACTCTAACAAAACTGCATAACCCTCGTCATTCTTTACAAATCTATCTGAAATGGCTACAGTTCCATTAATATCAGCTGCCGTGTTGGCAGCGGGAGCTTATGTTAATGCCAAATACTCAATTGTGAATGATCTTAAGCAATTGGAATCCGGCCGAGCCTGGAGGAATAGAATGGGTAAAAGAATAGAAGAATTGGGAGACACCTGCACGCTCTATGGCATATTTGATCTTGTTGATCCGAAGATTGAAGCATTGTGGTTTGAAGGTCGGACTTGGACTTATGGGGAGCTCAAGCAAGGTAAGAGCGTACCAGCGCTACAATTAAATTTTATGAAGATTTACATCTAGGATATCTTTAATCGTTCGACTTAAGAAGGAGAATCAGCTGCTAAATCATGCTGTAGATGCCATCCGTCTCGCTGCGTTCTTGAGTGAAAAGGGAATTGGCAAGAAGGAAATCGTGGCAGTATTCACAACAAACTCTCCAGAGATGGTTATTACAGTCTTAGCCTTATCAAAACTTGGTGCCATCTCGGCGATGATAAACACCAGTCTTCGAGGTACTTTTCGCCACACTTGGAAAATATGTAACTAACAAAAGATTTAGACGATACCTTAAAGCATTGTCTTGCTGTCTCAACTGCCAAAACCATTATCTCAACTCCAGATCTCTCTCAATTTGTAGTCGAACCTATGGAGCACCTCTCGGTAACTCTATCATCTTTTCCAAACATTGCTCTATCAACTGCAGGAGTGGGTATCATCAAAATCAACGAACTCCCAGATCCTTTGGTAGTCACTGCCCCAGCAACAGGGACCCTCAAAGACCTCGCCGTTCTCATCTATACATCTGGTACCACAGGAAAACCAAAAGCATGCGCTTGTCGTAACCATCTCTTAATGGTGACTTCCACCCCACTCACCCTGGATGTTCGCAACCCTAAAACCTACTTCCCACTTCGTACCTACTCTCCCCTCCCCTTATTTCATGGAACGGCTTTCTTCACAGGCGTTTGCTACAGCTTTGGAACATCCTCCACTCTCTGTCTTGCCCGCAAATTCTCGTCTAGCCGCTTCTGGAAAGACGTCAGCGATTCACGTGCTACTCGTGTTCTCTATGTCGGAGAGTTGTGTCGATATCTATTGTTAGCTCCACCTTCACCGTATGATAAGTCGCATAATTGTATAGTTGCTTCTGGAAACGGCCTCAGAGGCGAGATTTGGGAAAAGTTCCGAGAAAGATACGGTGTGCCAGAGATCAGGGAGTTTTATAGATCAACAGAGGGGGCTGCTAAGTACGATAATGTGGGGAAGTCTGCTGCAGGCGCAGGAAAGGTCGGGTTTGCTGGTGTTATCGCGAAGTATATGGAGGATGTAACGTTTTTGGTGAAGACAGATCCAGTAACGGAAGAAATTTATAGAAATGTGAGTAAATCGGGATGAAGTGACTGCTGCTGCTGAATCGGTACTAATGTTCGAAACAGCCAAAGACAGGCTTCTGTGTACAGGTCGGCCCTGGAGAAGCCGGAGAATGTATTGGAAGAGTGATTGACCCTGATTTGCTGACAGTATATTTGAACAACAAATCCGCAACAGAGAGCACCATTCTCAGGGATGTCTTCGCGAAAGGAGATTGCTTCAGAAGAATGGGAGATATGCTGGTTCATGAACCTAGCGGTTGGGTACATTTTCATGATAGAATGGGAGATACATTTAGATGGAAAGGAGAGAACGTCAGCGCGGGAGAGGTTCGAGATCACATTGCCAAGATACCCGATGTTCAAGATGTAGTAGTTTACGGAGTCAAGCTGGCAAAGTATTACTCCTTACTTTTATTGGAGATTTCTGGCTAATGACTACAGCTACGATGGGCAAGCAGGCGCTGCTGCGATTACCCTGGAATCACAGGCCGATGAAGCATTCATGAGCAGCCTTTCCGGAAATTTGAAGAAAACAGGTCTTCCCAATTACGCTATGCCTCGTCTTGTACGAATTACAAAAGAGTAATGCTCCCTTTCAAATCTCAGAAACATAAGCTAAATTATCTTAGAATCGAAGCGAATGCAACCTTTAAGAAATCAAAAGGCGATTTACAAAAGAAGGGCTGGGATGCAAGTGCAGGTGGTATCACAGATAAACTTTACTGGCTTAATGGCCAGAAGTATGAACCACTTAATCGGGATAGCTGGGGAGCGATTGAAGCTGGAAGAGCGAAATTGTAGTTTTCATTTATCCGTTGCTCAGGGAACGACTTCCGATCTATTGCCGGCATTGAATTTAGAAGCTATGTTATGAGAAGAAAAGGCATTTAGAATTGTGTAAAGAGTAGGTTGAGATGAGTATATAGGTATCCTTGAAATATATCGAGTTTTTTGTAATGTTGAGAAGTTTCACTTACCACTCTGTGTAGAGCTAATCCACTATTCTACACCAGGCAATGTGAGAAATTGGTTGATGGATTTCATCAACGAAATGTTAGCTTATCTCGGATGTACTTTCTTATTTAGGAAGGCGGTGTGGACCATACGCCCGGCAGAAAATATCTCCTTTAGGGTAATACTCTGCTCAGTACTGTAAGATAACAAGTGTATACGGAGTACGTACTGTACTCGTGGCAGAGCCACTAATCAGTCCGTGAATACCCAAGACCCTGGACCCTGGTGGTAGAGGCGTAGTGGGGCGGTGGAGGTGGTGGGGACTCCAGGAACTACTTTCCTAGTGAGTACCTACCAGGGCAGCACGGTCATAGCAAAAGATCACATAATGTACTGTACATGCTAATCAAGATTAATCTGATGATTAATTTGATTAATGGAAGGTGTGACAGTGATCAAAATCAAAGCAATGTTCAGATTATTGATCAATCCTTCCTCAGTTAACTGATTATTTCGTTACCACACTGTTAACCGGTGATGTTTACGTGTGTGGACTCTTTGTCCGCTTGTTTCCAATTGGTAAGTAACTATATTGTTATATTCCGAAAGCGTGCAGTACTAATAAAGAGACCGTAAACACCACCGCAATTGAACCATTTAACATAATTCAGATTTCCAGATTGCTATGTTCAAAACTCAAACATTCATAACAATGCCAAAACATCAGATTACTATTGACTGGCAGTTTGATGCCACAGAAGAGGATTCCCAGTATCTAAACTTTAACAACATCCTAGAAAGGCCAGCAGCCGATACTTCTACAGAACCTCAATCTGAGTGTCTAGTACGTCGCGTTCACAAGATCTCCAAGAATCATCTTTCCGGATGTCTTCGGAAGAACGGCCACGTGGATATCTCAATAATAGAGGCGTATCTGGATATCCTTTGCTCACATCACAACGCAAAACGCCCACCTCTCAAAAACAGTCTTCCCAAATATATCAATTTAGGACATACGTTCTTTGAAAGACTAACCCAACGCCCATCACTAGATAATCCGAATCAAGGGCTAAGATGGGGCACCGAACGACTTCGTGAAATTGCTCCCAGTCTTGAGAAAAGCGCTCGGCGAGCTTCGTTGTTGGCTGTTGAACACATGCTTGTTCCGGTGATGCCTAGGTTCGATCCAGGAATGCACCCGGAGTTCACAGATCTTAATCACGTTGCTCTAATGATCGTATCCCCTCGGATAAAACTGGTCGAATATTTTGATAGCCGACACGAACCTGGAGATAAATACATCTACCTAATGCTCGAATACCTAACCTTTGAGCTTGGTGGTAAGTTCAAGCGAAACGAATGGTCATATAGACAGAATCAAGGTCCCGCCCAAAAGTTGGCCGTTGAGCACAAGCCTGCAGTAGGTATGTCTCAACCAACTATCAAATTCTATGGTGGAAATGATGGTCCTATCCACGCGGCAATTCATGCTTGGAATTGTCTTTTTGGTTTCAGTCTTTATGCAGCAAACAGAACTCGTTTCAATGTTCACGAGGATATCTTGAAAAAGCGTCATCGAATTGTTGTAGACATCTGCGCCAACCGAATCATCCTTGAGGATAGGTACGATTTCAACCGTAATGAAAATCTAGTCCCGACCGTGATACATAACTACTATCTCGGCGTTACAGAAAGCGAGTGGGGGGACTGGGTGCCCAGCAAAGGTTTTAGTCAACTTTTCTGGTCTTCAGGCCATCAGGAACCAACCCATCGCAGTTTGTTCAAAAATATAACATCTATGCAGTACTACACCTGGGCAGCCTTGTATGGACGACCTCGCTGTGGACGAACACCAGAAGAAGAAGAGAGAAACGAGGATGGGAGTTTGAAGTATCCTTTGATCAAGGGTAGTATACAGAACGCGGATCAGAGAATTGGCTTGTTGGTGGATATCTGTAGATTTTTAGAGATTGAGGGGAAAGAAGAGAATTATGAGGAGACCGAGGGTTGGACGGAGAAAGTGTTGATGCGTGCGGTTTTGGCCCATATTGATGAGCAAAAGGATGGGTTTTATGATCTCTGGTGCGATACCAAGGGTGATGATGGGGAGAGGGATGTGGAGAGAAAAGAGGATACGGGCAGTGGCTTCTGGACCACACTGACGTCGAAATTTAGAACAGCATAACGGACCCAGCCAGTATTAATATATGACGAGCATTATCATTGCGCTGTATAATACCTAGAAGGGTAATATATCTTGAGTGGCTTTAATTACCTAGTATTGTACGTTGCTATTCACCAGCTAATGAGAGTATACAAACTTAAATACGATTTTCTGATTCACAAACCGCTTGAAGTTGCTGATCATCATATTTGTGCCTGCTAAACGGCCATACATCTACAATTTTAGTTTAATAGTCTCATGTACTAGTACTTGTCTAACATCTACTCATGATTATGATCATAGACTCTCAGTAGTCGTTCGATATATCCAAAAATCTGGTCTTCATTTGTTACAGTCTATGGTTCTCCCCACCTCTTTGATTAATCATAATCATGATATCCTACTCTTTTCTATCGTTCGTATCCTATGTCGAATCCAAGCGGCATATGCAGCAAACAAGTGTACTTCCCCAAATTTTCTACAAAACTCCAATAGAGCCTCGTATCTCTCAATAACATCCGCACCGGTAGCTTTTAAAATCTTCTCCAAATCTACAGGACACAGATAAGGTGGCTGTCGGGAATCCTCGATAATGCTGGCAGTACCTTGCATCGAACACGCATAGTATACGCAATGGCCGATACCAAAGCAGTGGCCAACCTCATGACCCCCTGTCCTACATATTCTGCCCAGCCATAAGCCCTCCAATTTCTTTCTGCTTAGCTTTCCGTCCAGCTTCCCAAGTTTCATATGAGCGGTGACGGCCGCTCGCAAGGCGCCTACCACTTCAACATCATCATCCATCCCATCCGTGGGCTCATGACCATAGGGCTCCGCACAAGACTCACAGTGACTTACTGGCCACCCGTCTTTGCGATTCACTTTTTGCATCTTGTCTAAGCAAGGAGCATAGCGAGCACCAGATACCACAGCGATACGACTTCCGCCGTAAGCTCGTCCACATGCGAACTCATCCTCGTCGTCTTCAAAAATATCATGTTTCACTATCATTAACAGCGCATAGGCATCATTTGGAAGCATAGCAATCGCAGCATCAAGCAAATCATTTAGGTTGAGTTGGTGTGTGTATGGTCCATTTGGCGTAGCTCGGTATTTGATACCAATGGCCCCTTCGCTGGTCTGGGTGTTGAGCCAAAGAGTATTGCAAGGTGGAACCTTCTTCCTAGCTTCACGCTTTGATTTACTCTTCTCTTCTCTAGGTGTCATGTCATTCTCAACGTTGGCAGTAAATGATGGTCCAGGTCCCGGTAGCATCTTCACAGGCATTCCATGATAAAATGCTGCCAAATATGCTAAGACATCATCCTGCTTGGGAAATTCCACTGTATCTCGCTTCACAATACCTGAACCCGTCGGTTCCGCCCATTGATTTACGAAATCGAGATTTGATCCAGATTCAATTTCTGGCGGCGCAACAAGGTAGATCGTGCGTCTCTCTGGCGTTACAGCATTTCGCCCATTCAGACGCAGCCAGGCCCGTAAGCTTTGTGGCGCACAACCAGGATCATAGGCAA
>Ga0247734_1002390_pt1 | contig 12418 bp, 9 predicted proteins | sample UWRJL103311B2_FD_180933 | JGI IMG/M metagenome (GOLD analysis project Ga0247734, IMG submission 180933) | Plant litter microbial communities from Arlington Agricultural Research Station in Wisconsin, United States - UWRJ-L103-311B-2 | ecosystem: Environmental > Terrestrial > Plant litter >... | reverse complement strand
CATGCCAAAACTGAACTTCCCGGCTGTCTTTGCCTTCGGTTTCGGTGGCACTGCTGGAGGAGGGTAGTCGTCTGAATTGGTGCTTCCTGTATTGTTCTGTTGCGCTGGAGCTGCAGCTACTTTCTCGATGTACTTTTGTCTAATAAATCTATCTCTAGCTGGGTCTTCTTCCTCCGTATTGAATGGAACTGCGGGCCGGGAGTTCGCTGGATTATAAATGCGATTCGATGCGGTATTCCCGACACGCTTCATGTGCTAACATAGACTATTAGACAGGGTCTCCATTGGATCGGGGCACAAACCTCTACTTGATCATTGTCCCAGAAATCTATACTCAATGACTTGACTTTCGTGATATGCGTTCCTAGTTTTCGATGTGATGAAGCGCACCACATACAAATGAATATTCCTAGCTGAGGAGCAGTCAGTATTTGGTTATCATGATTTAACTAAAATATGCGTACATTCCAGCTTGCCCATCCTGATAGTCGTTAGCAATAATCCCAGCACCAGCAAGGACTCGAGCTTACCTGGATTTCTTGCCTGGCAATCTGCGCACACGTTGTTCCCAGGAACAGTCTTTATCAGCTCCTGGAGAGCTCGTTCATTGCGCGCATGCTGGCGTTTGCTCATAGTAGCTGACATCGCTGCCAAAATGCGCAAGTAAGAGATCCAAAAATTTAAAAAGAGGAGCAGAGACCAACGGAAATGGAAACTATTATACTACAAAGTTACAAAATGAGGCATTCAGGACAATGGAAAAGATTTCATGAACTCGTGCCGTTGAAAGAATTATCCAAGCGCATAGATACCACTCCGTCGAGGATCAGGAAAGGGGGAGGTCTGGGTCGTTGAAAGTGGAACTTGACAATCACTTTTGTGATTCTGGCCTTGTAAATAAGGCGTCAAGTGAGCAAGCGTGTTCTGTTTTTTTCGTGTAGCGCCTATCCTTTCGTCACCATCTTATTGATTGCTAATTGATTGACCAATGAACTCTATTTCACTGTGTTGTTTGCTTACTGCACTACAATATACTATATTCTAACTTGCGGCTGCCCATTAATGCGATGTGGTACAACCCAAGCTATAATTCTCAACTCTTAAACCTGCAAGTTCAAAGAGGCAGACTTGTCTTTAATAACGATGTTAATACTCAGGGAGCGGAGACTGGGCGGAGTTGCCAGAGTAAACATGAAAGTCCATCCGCTCCTGAGTAGCTGACTACAATTCTCCATATAAAAAAGGTTTCGTTGTAGAGATTAAGCTCTGGTTACTGGACCATTGCCTTTCCAAGTAGAAAAAATTATTAACCCTCAATTGATCCCAAATGACCTAGCTTTGAACTAGCAATTAGAGTACTTCCCACACCAGATACTTTTTGCAGAAAACCTGAGTTTCGTAATGGAATTACCATCAAAATAAAGCATGAGGATAAGAGAAATGAGTGTTAATGCACCACAACAAACCTGTGTCGCTCGCTCATCTGCTAAGTACATATATTTGTAGTTTTAAAAGTTTAGTATTGAACTAAACCTTATTACCGATGTTTTAGATAATATAGTAAGCCTAAAATATAATTTGCGTTGCTCTGGACGCTAGAATGTACCTCTTGTCTCGAGTTTTCGGGTTGTATAGTCCAGGTCCCATTTCACAATTTGACTTGGAGCTGTAGAGTTGGCTAGTTGGTATTCACCAACGAACAGGCTTTCTGGAGTGATTGTACGGTCCAAGGATACGAAAGAGAACTGGAAGTTGAAACTGGGTGTCCAGGCGTAATTTCTGATCTATGGGATGACATATTTGTAATATATGGCATGATAACTGGATCCGGATTTTCCTAAGATATCGTCTCTACCAGAGTTCGTGTGGTTCGAGGTTGGTAGGAAACTCCCATGGAGCTCGACATGCGCTCATCTGCTATGTTAGTAGATAGTGCGTTTTGGCATGTTTTCTCAGTAGTCAATAGTTGAGGTTCTCAAATCTGAAAGCGTACTTCTGGAATAACACTTACATAGTCCAATTGGTCAAATCGAAAACACAAAGTCCTACTCTACCTGTGTCCGCGCCGTGACAGTCAACAACCTAAAGAGTGTTTCCATACCAAACATTCCCCCCTACATAAACCGGAACCGCGCCATAGTTATTACTTGCAATAGGAACAACTATCAAGACATGGCGAATTCTTTTGGTATCCTGCGCAACAAATATAACTCTCGCACTTGTGTTATCGACTAAGCACTAGGAGACAATCTAAGCAGACCTCTCCTCGTAAGTTTCCACCGCCAATGCATCCGCTATCGAAATAATTCCTTGAGGTGTCCATTTCGTTGTCGCTTCGTTGTTGAATTCGTTCGTATGCTCCAACATATAAGCTTCAATTGGCTTGGTCAAGCTTGCTGTGGTAAGTGTCTAGCTCCCTGAAGCAAGGACCTCTGCTACACCTGCTTTCTTGCTTGCTAACTTTGTCGATAGAGCAGCAAACAGGGATTGTCATCCAACTCCTTTAACAAAACGTCTTCTCCATTTCGTTCTTTGTCGTTTCCACTGCAGTCATTTGGCGGCCAGGCTCCAAGGACTACTTGAGAGAGGTCTGGATACCGAAAACACATCTAGTTGAAACATTCATGACTGTTTTCCTTCACTTCTTGTGTGGAGAGACATCATGCTTGGAAAAGGAAGTATGCAATTCATAGACTTATATGTGCTAATGAAAGATTCACGAAAACTTCAGTAAATTGATACACCCATAATCACTGACGCAGGGCGGAGGAACAGAAGAACCTGTACATGATCACTATGACTACAAACTTCCAATAAAACTAGATTAGGCCTACCTACTCTTAGTCACCACTTCTGTTCCTCAAACTGAATGGATGATCTGCTACAGGGGCTATTCAGCTCTCTTTAGCAGGCATTAGGCCGGCGTAACTCGACCGTAGCAATGCCAAAACTTGGCTGTCTTAAGAATCTATGTAAAACTTCTTGCCTTTTATTATTTGTTAGACACAAGATTCTGAAAAAATATCAGAAGGTAGTTTATTATATGAGACCAATTTTGTTTTGCTTATTGCGAATCCTTTTACGTGAGTGGTACTCCTCGCTTAGTTGCCAAGCCCCCTGAACTAGATATGTACACAAAGTATAGCTATTCAATTTCCGGATTGGAATAGCTGATTAGAAATGTCATTTTCTGCAAATGTTGAGTCCTTTAACCTTATGGTAAAGTGCGAGTAATTTCACTATAATAGCCAATCCTCCGGGTGTAAGGTAACATGAGTTTGAAAGGATATCGAACAATTTGGATGAAGGTGTGAGTGGATTGCAAGCAGGATTACTTAAATATATCAGCTCTGAAGCTTACTATAGCGCGATATCCGAATAACATGTATCGAGTGCCTCCTTTGTTGGAATATAACGAAGGCATGTCGCTCGATAATGCGCTTGGGGATCCGACTCAACCGTTTCAGTAGCGGACAGCTCTTCTGTCGGCATAGAGGTTGCAAACACAACTTATCTGCCACAAACAGCTACAAACGTACTTCTGTAACGGCTTGTTCCCTGGATTAGTCCGTTTCGTTAGGTTGGAGTAAGCGTGAATCTGTGGGAATGCACCTTGGGGATTGACGAGGTTGTCGGCTTCAGCTTGGTGCCTGCACCACATTTGCTGCACCAAGCGCTCCAATAAATACTGTAAATGATTTCAATCCGAATTCATAACCAATCCCTATTTAGCTTTGTTGAAATTGAACTCGATAAGCACATATCATTAGCAATATGGTGTATCACATCTACAAGCCTTTTATGGACAATTACCTATGACCCAGTCTACAGAATTTGTATAACCCTTTGCTGAATATTTCTAAGGAGTTGGAGGTTTCCGTTCCATTTCGACTTCCTTTGTGGTGGCTTCAGTGGCATCATTTGCTGCTTGATTTCCAGTCTCGCTTACTTTACCTTAATTGGGGTTTTAATGAAAAGTGGCTGCTAATAAACGATTGGTCCTAGTGAACGACGAAACATCTAGAGCGAATAACATTGTAAGCAGACTTTCATGCTTGCTTGGAAATATTTATCTTCCATTATTTGTCGTTGATATCATGTCAAAGTGATGAGGCGGCTTCTAAGCCGTGGTATTTCGGATGACGGGTGGTGCAAAACGGTGATAAAACGGGCTCAAACATTTAATTTGTAATAAGCCTCAGGAGGGACTCATCAGGTCAACCGCCCTATCTTATGCGTAGCCTCTATTGTTTTATGATAGAACTCAATCTTTTCCCCCTTTTCTAGGATATAGACTAGATGGTTCCTCTTGGTAGCTTCCATGGCTTGGCCTGAGCCTACTATTCATTGCCTTTTTGGAGCTCACAATAGGATGAATTAAGTAGAATACTGAGAATTGCTCCATTTCTATGTAGTGATGCTTCTCTTATCTTTGCCATTTTCAGTAAAATGTCTCCACTCGGCTACAGTCCATGTCACTCTCCCATTGAAATCCCATCCCGACAGCCTGGGATAGACACTCCAAGGGTTCACGCAGGGTTCATTACATGTGAACTATGAAGGTATGTGGCGTATGATTAACAGTACCAGACTGTATCATTATTTATTAATAACAATTCGCTCGAAGGGCATGTAAACGTAATTGGTAATAGACACACGCAGCCGATATGAAGCGACGGGTGTTATCGCTGCCAAGGGAATATAACGGAAACTCTGGCGTTCTGTTATCTCTGGGCAACCCAACACGTCCACCGAAGTCCCCCAACTTTGACTCGTCTCCTTGCTCTTTGTTGGAATAAGTTTTAAATGATCATGGAGATATGGAGCTATGTACCTTGGCCGGTCCAATACAGACGAATAGGCCTCAGACTATTGGTTCATAACACGGGACTCGCCAAATTAGGTTCACCTTACTTACGGCGGAATCGGAGTCAGATGGAGACCTTGCGCCGCTCTGGATAGATAGACAGTAAAGTACATAAGAATGGGAGGGCTCGCTGCGTGTACGCAGGACGTAGTAGATCTTTATAGACTGGAGAACAGGCACCCGGTTGCTCGCAATCCAAATTCGACAAAATGAGTGCAGTAAGTCAGACCCTAGTTAGAGCTCCATAATAGCACTCCTAACAAATGCTGCCTCAAAACTAAGAATTTGTAGCCAGAATTTAATGAGACCATTCCCAATGGCGGAAACACCATGGAAGTCGATGTCAACCTCCAATATGCCGGCTTCGAGTACCACTACGTTTACATCATCTTTTGCGGCTTCATCGTGTGGATGATTATCCCAGGCATCGGTCTTCTTTATGGTGGTCTTGCCAGGCGCAAGTCAGCTGTTGCACTCCTCTTCCAGTCTCTGATGGTTGTGGCGGTTACAACCTTCCAATGGATCTTCTGGGGCTACAGTCTTGCCTACTCTCGATCAGCTGGTCCGTTCATTGGTGACTTGGCCAACTTCGGCATGCGCAATGTTATGGTGGCTCCATCCCCTGGCTCCAGCTTCCTCCCAGAGATCGTTTTCTGCTTCTATCAGCTTTTGTTCTGTGCTTGTACCGTCCAAATTGTTATCGGAGGCGCTTTTGAGCGTGGCAGAATAATCCCATCCTTGATCTTCGCTTTCCTGTGGGCCACCATCGTATATTGCCCAATTGCATGTTGGACATGGAATTCGAATGGATGGCTTTTTAATCTACCTTCGCTCGATTATGCTGGTGGAGGACCAGTTCATCAAGCTTCAGGCTGGTCTGCACTCGCATATGCCTTTGTCCTGGGAAAGCGCAAGCATGCTGGGGATAAGTCTCATGCCAAGCCACATAATACCACTCTCGTTTTCCTTGGGACGGTGTTTATCTGGTTCGGATGGTTTGGATTCAACGGTGGTTCTACACTAAATGCTACCGTTAGAGCTATGCTTGCAGCTTTCAACACCAATACAGCTGCATCGACTGGCATGATAGGATGGGTTATGGTTGATTACATCAAATACCGCAAATTCTCCGTTGTCGGAGCTTGTGAGGGAGCTATTGCAGGTCTTGTTGGTATTACCCCAGCCGCAGGATATGTGTCCATCTGGCTTGCGGCCTTGATTGGTTTCTTAACCGCTGTTGTATGCGCATCATGCCAAAACCTTAATGAATGGCTTCACATTGACGAGGGAATGGATGTTTTCAAGCTCCATGGTGTCGGTGGTATGGTCGGTTCATTCCTCACCGGAATCTTTGCTACCCAAAGCAGTAAGTTCACTATCCCCACTACTTAGATACTCATCCTAACCAACAATCAGTCTCTATGCTCGATGGGTTTACCGCAGCCCCAGGAGGAATTGACGGCAATGGCATCCAAGTTGCCAAACAACTCGCTGAAATCGCGGCCATTGCAGGATATTCCTTTAGTGTCTCCTGCGCCCTTCTATACATCATTAAATTTATCCCAGGAATGCATCTTCGTATCTCTGATGAGGCCGAGGAGCATGGACTTGATCTTGACCAGTTCTTTGAGGAGCAGATTGGAGATTGGAGCTTGTTTGAGGAGATGGAGAGAAAGCGTCATATGCCAACCATCCAAGCCCCTAGCACTCCTGCTGTTCAGGAGCTGGCCAGCGGTAGCGAGAATGGTGATATCGAAAAGTCAAAGGCAGTTTAAATATCCGAGGGATGGTGAAGAAGGAAGAGAGTATTTAGAAAGATAGTTGGCTGTGGAGAGGCAGGAGTTTGTGTGCATAGTTATACCCCAAGTGTTGATAATAGTAGATATATCAGAAATAATAGAAATAATAGAAACAAATTGCTTTATTTCATCAATCTGCGTCACAATTCACTAGGCATTGAAATACTTTGTATTTTCGACAGGACGCCAGTGGACACTGGACGAGAAGTAGTTGTAGTTTCAACGCCTATTTTCGTTTATATCATATAGCTTATTACTAACCCTGCACTTAAGAAAGCCCAGAACATCGCTACACATCTCACCATACCCCCACATCTGCACAACACAATATACAATATAGCAAACTGTAAGCCGCACTCCGCACTCCGGCGACTGGCCGCTGACGGCCGAACCCGTTATACTTTGATCAGCACGCCACATCAGCCGCTTCCGGTAAAGAGGATAATAGACTTATGGAAACTGAGAGATAAGAAGATACGGAGACACTGTGGCATGGAAATTGTTTCATAAACACTACGACAAGCAATGGGGTGACGTACAGGTCACTAAACATGAAGAAATCTAGACTGTGTGTTGACAGTTGGCGACCGCGGTGTAGTTAGAATAAACTGCTTATCTAAATTAGTTCCTTAGCACGGTTCTAGATGTTAATCTCTTACTCATTCTCTTCCTTCAAGAGGGTTGGGTATTCGCAAAAGACAGTCTAGTCTCTTCGCACATTACTGCCATAAATTTGGTGTTATGGTACGTGACAGATGCCACAGGATTTGTTCATTGCGATTTGCTTCCTGGATTGTTTCTGGGCATTGAATAAGCGCTATAAACGCCGTTGCTGTTACACCAATCACTCTGGTAACATGGGACCAGGAAGCTGGCATTCTCGTGAAACCGAGGCTGAGACAGCATGTGCGAAACATGTGGAGAATAGGTTGTGCAGCCCTGGCGCAAATTCCGTTGGAATTATTAGCAAGATTCAAATACGCGGAAGGATCCCTACCTTGTTGTCCGCTTCCTAGCTGACTTGTACACCTGGTTTAGAGTAAGTCAGGATCCATGGCCAAACGCATGTTATACCGTAAAAAAGGCATAAATAAGTGGTGCATCATTATCCTTTTACTTATAGATCCAACCCTCCGGTATCCCGGCTTAGAGGCTTGGAAAATCCGAATTACCCCAGAGAGAGTTGTATCGGACGACGGATGCAACATTGGCTAGCATTAAATACCGGTTATCTATGGCTCTGGCATTTGGCATTTAGTAAGTAATACGACTCAAATATATTGCTGACAGGGATATATAACAAGATTGCGATCTAAAGCATGAAGGAAAGCCTGGGGTTTTGGTCGTCAGTAGGTCTACCCATCGAAATCGAGGATCTGCCGAGAGAGTTGGAACATAGTGTTGAGTTTCATATGCAATAGTACTCGCATTGCTTCAAAATCTCTATTCTATTTCAGTCTTTTGTCACGAATAATGGCCTTCATAATGTAAAAATATAAACAGCATCCTATAGCGCTATTTCCTAGATATTTCCTTGAGTCGAGAATTATTCCTAATTTGGTATGAATAAGAGGCTCCGTGTCTTAAATCACTAATTTGATGTTCAATAAATTGCGAAATCTCGTAACTCACTTCAACGATTGGCTTTCATTGGCCATTGATGCTCCCCATATTAGATTTTAGGAAGGAATCTTTCTTGGCGACTAATTGTTATTTGATAATCCAACAATTAATGTACATGGACAAATGAGATAAGAAAGAAGTGCTAAAATAGACCAAACACCTAACGCTTCAGTTGGAAAGCGCATCTTGCTGATTCGGCGGGGATACTCCCTACGAACTATCGAGTTGCTAAAGGGAGCATTGACGTTTAGCACGATGGTTAACTTGCCACTAGTTCGTTCTATCCACTTTGTACAGTACAGTACAATAGGTACACCAGTCAAGTAGACGGATTGCTATATACTTGTTGTACTGTACGAAAGTACAAGTGTACAGGAAGTAATTCACAAGCCCGGTTGATGTCAGGTTCCAAGGGCCCGGATGCAAAGCAATTGTGTCAGACACAAGGATTCATCCTAGATAGATGGTCCAGATGGAGAAGTTCTATGGCGAGGTTTAATACTTTAGTCAGTAATATATGGGTAATGGTGCAAGTGGATCGCCCTGTTGCCAGCAAGCAGCCAGCAAGCCTTGGGCCAGGAGCCAGGAGCCAATTGTTCCGTGCCCGCCGCAGTGGAGTGACATACTTCGGTGATTTGCGGAATGATAGGCAAGGCTTACGTCGTATCATGGTGTTAACCCGAACAGCACCTGGCTCTCCGTGAGTAATGTCATGATTCTCTGAATGGGGGAAGCACAATTTGCGAAGTACGAAGACGAAGCAGCGTAAAAGTACTGTACCAAGAAGTTGGGGAATTAGGGGAAATCTTGGGAACGCGTCTGTGGCCTGACACAGACACAAATACGATAGCCGTGCGGCCTCCGACTGACCTAGCGTACGATTTCCCGATTTCAATTGATACTGGGGGTATATAGCCAAGGATGAATAATAGGAGAGGAAGTACTGTACTGGACAGTACCGTACAGTTCAGTGCATTGCATTATAAATATCGCAACATGCAATCATAGACATAGAAGTATCGTCAACGCTGCATAGGGGGAGTGGTAGTTCGGTGGCCCGAGTTTAATCTCGAATACTCTCTTTGCTGCTGCCTACCTATTCATTGGTATTGTATTTTAGCTACATTGAGACTCCATATAATTGTCCAAGTCGGATGAAGCGCGGCACATCTCGAGCCAACGGCGGGCCCCGAACGTTCTCGCAAGTAGTGTATTGCCAAGAATACGCTAACACACGCTAGCGCCAAGCCAAACGCGATGGCATACCAGCCCTGGCGCTGGATGGAGCAGGCCTCCTCCTAGTCGCCTACCTAGTCGTTGAATATCTTTCTCCCTCGCCAATCAAATCCATCCAATCGCAGAACCTCGGCCGCCACACCCATCCACGCCCACAGGGAACAAATAGAATCTAATAATCCCCCAAACCGAAAAGATAAGGGCGAACTTGGAGAGTGAATTTGGAACGGGCCCGCTGTTCTACATTTATATGAGACCGAACACGGAGTAGCCTCGCCTTGCCTTGTTTCGTTTATGTTTATATATGTTGCGATCCAACTCTCTCCTTGCTTTTGGAATTTCGAGAAACGTCAACAACCTGTTGAGCCAATATCAACTACGATCAAGATGGGTTTCACTACCAAAATCAACGATGCTGTTGCCAGAAGCGTCATTGGCCGCTGGTTCAGACTCGAAGGAAGCGGTCATCCTAAAGCACGCCCAAACTCGAGATTTCTGACTGAGATCCGTGCTGGCCTCGCTACTTTCTTTGCAATGGCATACATCATCTCGGTATGCGCTCTTTGCCCCCTTTTTAGAGGTTTCCCATAAGCTAACATGGCACAGGTCAACGCCGGTATTTTGACCGACTCTGGTGGAACCTGTGTTTGCACCAGTGCAGATCCAACTTGCATGAGTGATCCTACCAGTGCTTCCGACCTTGAATACAACCTCTGCCTCGGAGAATTGCGTCGAGATTTTATCACTGGCACTGCAGCTATTTCGGCGCTTTGTACCGTTGCCATGGGTGTCTTTGCCAACATGCCTATTGCGATCGCTCCAGGAATGGGTCTGAACGCTTATTTCGCATATACTGTTGTTGGATTCCATGGCACTGGTCCTGTCAAGTACGAATTGGCTTTGACAGCCATCTTCATCGAAGGATTTGTGTTTGTCGGACTTTCATTACTCGGTTTGAGACAATGGCTTGCGCGTGCTATCCCGGCATCCATTAAATTGGCCTCGGGTGTTGGCATTGGTTTATATCTGAGTAAGTTGGAACCCATTTTTCTAATGATGAAAACTAATGTGAGTAGCTATCATCGGAATGGGTTACAGTGCTGGAATCGGAGTCATCACTGGAGCTGTTTCTACGCCGCTCGAACTCGCTGGTTGTCCCCAGGAACTTCAGGGCAAGGACGGAGTTTGCCCTGGAGCCTATAAAATGAGATCTCATAAGATGTGGATCGGTATCTTCTGTGGTGGCTTCTTTACTGCCATTTTACTAGCCTATAAAGTCAAAGGTGCTATTATTGCTGGTATTCTTCTCGTATCTATCATTTCGTGGCCCAGAACCAACGATAGCATCACCTACTTTCCCCACGACAAAGTTGGAAATGCCAATTTTGACTTTTTCAAGAAGGTCGTTACTTTCCACCCAATTAAGAAGGTCTTGGCTGTCAATTTCTGGAATCTAGGCGATGCTGGTGGTCAATTCGCTCTTGCGCTGTTTACATTTCTCTATGTCGATATCTTAGATTGCACCGGTACTTTGTACGCAATGGCTCGTTTCTCTGGGGCAATTGATCCTGAGACGCAAGATTTCGAGGGTTCTGCTGTTGCTTATTTGGTAGATGGTCTGTACCCATTACTACTGTCATATTTTCCCCTGCTAACATAGAATTAGCCCTCGGTATCTCCATCGGATCCCTCTTTGGTGTCTCACCCGTAACCGCATTCATCGAATCTGGTGCCGGTATCTCGGAAGGTGGCAAGACCGGTATCACAGCTGTGGTTACTGGTCTTTGCTTCTTCATCTCGATTTTCTTTGCACCAATTTTTGCTTCCATTCCACCATGGGCCACAGGTTGCACATTGATTATAGTCGGTGCAATGATGGCATCTGCTGCTAAGGACATAAACTGGCGATACTTTGGAGATGCCCTGCCTGCCTTCATCACGCTTGCAGTCATGCCCTTCACTTACTCAATTGCATATGGTCTGATCGCTGGCATAGTCTCCTACATATTCATCAACACGGTGACCTGGTTGATCGAGCTTGCTAGTGGCGGTCGCATTGTGCCAGCCGACAAAGAATTCAAGGAACCATGGACATACAAAATTAAGGGTGGCTTGCTCCCTGCCTGGGTCGTCCGCATGTCCAAAGGGTTAGTTTGCTATGTTTCTCATGGGACATCTTCACGGTCCCCATCCCCTTCTTTGCGCAGCCATCCAACCCCTGTTTTCCAGAACTATGTTCCACCATCTTCCACTGACACATCCACTGATGTTGATATCGAGATGGAATATCAAATTTCCCACTCCGCCCAACCCTCCCCTTCGCGTCATCAATCTTACATTATGTCTTCTAACACCCAAAATAGTCAAAAGGACTTCTGGAATGAACATAAGGCTGAGCCTGCTCCTTCTTATGAGATTGCCACCCAGGATGGTATTGAGCGGGACGTAACCACAAGCGACGAGGTTGACATCAAGAACCAGCATAAGGGAAGTGATGAGAAACTTGCATAGGTACTTAGGTAGGGTCCTTGTATTTCACGCGCGGAAAGATAGAAATTGTGCAGAGAGCAAGCACAGGACTCAAAACCGTCATCAAAAGTCTGCATTAAATAAAGTAATAGAAAGAGCGACATGTCAGATCCAAATCTACCCGTGGGTGTGGTGAACTACAAATATGGTGATGATCGTGCGAGGTAGTTGATTTAAAGTGGCTTCTTGGCGTCCCTCTGTGTCACATTCACATTGGTTGGTGTAGCGTTTTAGAGTAGTTACTTGAGCAGGAGCTAAGGACCAATAGCCAGCCCGAGTGCAACTTTTTATGCGCTTTTAGAGTTGCTTGAAAATGCTCTATCGTCACATCTATAAAAAAAAAAAAAATTGTGTTTTATCAATT
>Ga0247734_1002388_pt1 | contig 12422 bp, 10 predicted proteins | sample UWRJL103311B2_FD_180933 | JGI IMG/M metagenome (GOLD analysis project Ga0247734, IMG submission 180933) | Plant litter microbial communities from Arlington Agricultural Research Station in Wisconsin, United States - UWRJ-L103-311B-2 | ecosystem: Environmental > Terrestrial > Plant litter >... | reverse complement strand
CTGCCCTGGAATTAAAACCAGGTGCGCAAGCTCAGGGCCTCCATCGAGATGATCTTGTCCACCACGGCTACAACAGCGAGGTGGGAGAATATTCTCTTGGAAGAGATAGGTGTCTCACTTTCTTCACTGCTTCGCACAGGACTCATCGGGGAAACGGAGCAACGCGAATTGTCCCAGGTAGCCACCTTTGGAATTACAGACTCCCACCTCCACCCGCAGACGATACCAGCATCGTTGATACCGAAATCAACCGGGGAGATGCACTAATTATCTTGGGGAGTGTAATCCACGGAGGAGGTGCCAATACAACCGAGAGTGAGCAAAGACTTGTCTTCACTTGCGGAGCATCTTGCTCTTATCTCCGTCAGCCCGAAAACCAGTATTTAGCTAATCAAACCGACAAAATTACCCGACTTCCTGTTGAAATCCAAAAATTCATCGGTTATAGTCCTTTTCCTCCAGGAATGGGCTTAGTAAATTGGGATGATCCTCTGCACGTTATCAACCCCAGCTATCAATCGAGGTCCGACCAGAGATGATTGCGCATGCTCCAAAAACTTCTTTCAGCTCAAGTTCATTAGATTTATTTCCTTAAATCGTCACTATTGGTCATGTAGCAAGAACGTTCCGAGGTATTATTATTTCTGGCGTAATTTAGCTCTAATTCAGATATTTTACAGGCAACCAATAGTGACTCCAAGGGGTTTCAATGCACTTTACTATAAATAATAATAATGTATCCAGACCCTGTGCTATATGACACGCTATGGTGGAGATTATCTAATTAGATGCTTCTACTAGGATTCATCATACACTTAGGGCGTTCGGTATTCCTCTGAAATGATGCCTTCTCTTCTCTCTCTCTATGTCGTCGAGAATCTGCAGTTCAGTTATCAACGATACACCATAAAAGAAATTTGCATGCTAGCAAATATTAGCAAAACTAGATCCTGGGCAATGGAAGAAACGGTTGCAGGTAGTATTATGAACTTTTAATCCTAAACAAGCCCAATTTAGTGGCACAGCTACAAACATAACCAAACCATCCTAGTCTTGCTTCACCACCTTTCACTATGTCATGTAGTATTTGGTTTCTCATAATTTATTTTAATATAAGCTATAATCGCTGGAGTGTTCTGATGTTTGTATCCAGCAACTTCTTGACTCACTAATACACTAGGAACTTTCAGATATATTGATTGAGGCATATACTAGATATAATTGGTTGTTGAGAAAAAGTCATCTAAGATGTGCAGCTTCCTAAACATCGCTTTTCACATCATTAGTTAGGATGAGTTATATTATAGTATGATCAAGAAGTGCAAGCGAATAGACTTTGCTTTAATTTAGATGAGATATAGTATTTGACTGTGTGCTATCCTATGCTGTTTTTCATTAAGACAACTAACTACCAAATTCAGTTCATGTATCTCTTGGTTCTCTTCTGGTGATCCTGAAAGTAGCCTCGGGGGGAGCGCTTGCAATCATCAGTTTATCAACAACTTCATACTTATTACCAACTAGCTCTAGCTTCAGACTAGATAAAACAGAGAAAACCATCATCTTAATTTCTATAGATATAGTCAGTAATTAAAGCAATAAAACGCTGGCAATGTATTTACCAGCTATTGCAAAGAAGCGACCTGGACAAGCCCATCGGCCGAGGCCAAAAGCAAGATGACCAGTCCCACTCATTGAGGCCGGCTTGCCTCTATTTAGCCATCGCTTCCCATCAAAAACCTCTGGACTCTTTCCCGCTTGTGAAGGGGCGTTGTGGGCTAGCGAAGCATTTGGATGGACGGTATAGCCTGTGTTTTGTTACCATTAGAAGCTAAACTTACAGACTCTGAAATTAAAGCAACCACCTTTGGGAATTGTGTATTCACCAAGTTTAACATCATTAACTGTCATTCGAACAGTACTAAACGTGTCACCCTTGGTTCTCATTACTTCACGGATAAAAGAGTCGGTCAAGGCGGCTTGCTTTAGGTTTTCATGAGTTAATTTCTCTGGACCGTCTTTCAAAAGAACCTTGATTTCATCGTAGATCCCGTCTTGATATTCAGGTCGTAGTGCTATTTCGCAAAGCACCCATACCATAGTAGCCGCTCTACAAAACATTAGCTAATCGTTGGGCATTGACACAAGAAGTCAGGCAATATCTACACTTGGTGAACTGATGCAAACATAGTACTAATAAGAACCATAAATATTATCCCTCTATCTCTAACCAGCAGTTTCCTTTCTGGTGTTGCGTATCTCTTCACTAAAAGCAAGAGCAACGTGACCTATGATACCTTGTTAATGAGGTTTACTAGCAAGAAGTTTCGACTTACATCCTCGGTGTCCTCGTAGGTCTGGGGGTCTTGCACGAGGCGTGACATCTCTGACCAGATCGGACGTCCAAGAATAATAAACAGGCCGAACACGAATCGCATAACGACAACTTTGAACCTAGGAATGTGGTCAATTTAGAAAAAGGTACGCAACACAATTGGATGTGTGGATGGAATAGGTATAAGCAACTACCAAGTAAGTGTTCGCCATAGCAATGGAAACGTCCGTGCAAAATATGACCGATTTTGGAATATCCCACCAAGCTCAGCAACATCATTTGCTGCCAACTTCACCGCGTTGCTATTGGCGCGGTTTAGAAACTTCTAAATGCACGTCAGATCATATATTTAAATAGATTATTGTAGATTCATACCTTCCCCAGGAGGAGTATAACCATGGCATCGGAGACAGTACTTTGGCAGTGTTCAAAAAAGTCTACAAAGCCCTTCTCCCCATAGACTTCTAACTCCGCCGCTCGCGAGAAGAATATCGAAGACACTTAAAAATTAATATGTGTTGTTTCTTGCACATGTCGAGGGAAAAGGGTTCTTACCTTGTTGGACGATGATATCCATGCGCTTTGATAAAAGCTTCTCCGTAACATCGGCCATAATTTTAAAGATTTTCCCATTTGTCATGTCCATAAGAAATTGCATATTCATAGCCTAGAATTTCTGAGAGTGTTTAACAAAAGACTGGGAACAACACCTACATTAGCAACCCCGTGTTCAAAGCTGAAATTCGCCTCGTCTGTGAGTACCTTAAAGACATACTTTTCAGACACAACAACTTCCATCTGCCGAGAATATTAATCACTTAACCATATAATAATAGGTTCTCACAGCCTACCTTATCTTTTTTCTTCACTGCGATAATGCCTCCATGATCGCGTACGGCGTTGTTGTATGAATTAATAGGATCCTCGAATATCTGTTGCTTCTAAAATAATCTCAGATAATATTAGCATATTTTATTTAGATCTATACATACAGTAAGGTTGACAATTGGCGGAAAGTTTGCTGGGCGTATCTGCGAAAGAAGAGCTCGTCAGTTTTTTCAAACACAACTTTTATCAGTTGGCAAGATATGTTGGCTTGATTGACCTACTATATGATTGCTTTTGAGAAACTTCACACTAGCAAAAATACTCATAATAAAGATAAAGGCCATCCAATACTTTTGATGGTCGTGCTGATAGAAATCCATTTTGACAAAGTCAAACGCCTGCTGTGGGCTATTCAACCACCAAGACAATAAAGCGTGCTTTCTCATCCTCTTGACTTATAGACTCGTTTATCCCTAAGCTAATTTTCAACTGTTTAAAAAGTCCTTCTTCAGAGGAATTCTTGAAAGTTCAAGGTCGCAGAATAATTTGCATCGTCAGATAGATTAAAGGGGTGTAGATAAGTCCAAAAGCTTTACCCATGCATGTATGAGAGGTTGAAGATGACTGGGAATTTTGTGTAGCTATTGTTGTGCCTAGCGTTAAAAGGCGTAATTGCAATGAAGTAACCACCCGTTCCACGTTTTCTCATTTGTGATCACTAACTGTATTACTTGAATATGCTACACATTTATATGAAAGGCGAGTTGTCAAACGTCAGTGTTACGTGAGGTTAGCCGCAAAAGTTAAATGTATAGGTGTAAAAGGGAAGAATGTTACATTGAAAGATGTAACAAGGGTCAGGTAGTACTGATCTACATTGTGTTGCCTCATCTTTCTTATCCCTTCAAGGACTATGCATTATCCCGTTCATTATCGGAACTAAGAGAATGAAGTATTCCAAGACTGTAACCACCTATAGCAATGGACCAGTCGTAGTTCCGAGACCTAACCAAAACGAAGTGTGGTTGTACCTGTTGGTCGGGGAGTGGAGTAATCTAATTAATCAGAATGGAAGCAAATATGGATTTACTGTTCAAATTAAAAGAATCATGGCAACCTACATGAAATTATTGGGAAGCAGTGCATTTGGTGCACTAAAAGGTGCATTGCATGTTTCGCCTATATCAACTTGCTTCAAATTGAGAAGTGCAAAATAACACGTCTTTAAATAACGAGAGCAACAAGAGAATGTGGGAGGCCGGCTACTTGGCAAGGAACAAGGGGGAGAGCGATTTTGTAACAAAATGGTATACTTAAATGGGTACTATTTCATGGCTAGGGTTGCTTGTGGTTGTCATATGTGACAGTTGTGTATGTTAACAACAATCCTCATAAGGACAAGATTCAACGTTAGATCTCATCTTAATTTCTGTGGCTCTACTGGCTCAAGTCTTTAGTATCTTTACAGGTTCCTCCTACTCTTCTTAATATTCAAGCTTGCTCAATGTATCTCAGCAGTGATGTATTTATTATAGTCCTGAACTGTAATTTCAACGAGTCCAAGATGGAAGAACACAAGGCTTTCCTGTCGCATCAACTATTAGGCATGTGGCCTCAAGTTTTGATATTACCAACTCAAGTGGTACGATATGCTCGTTTGCTTCATGATATAACGTCGTAGAACACTGAGTATAGATATATGTTAGAGTTAGGCACGTGATATAATGCCCAGAAAATATATTTTATGTTTCATGTTTCATGTTTTATGTTTTGTGCTATGTAAATTGAAAGTTTAGGGAGTAAACCAAGAACTTGTATTATTTTCTAACGTTTAATATACCAACTTTGAGAAATGACAACAGAATCATGAACTTGTAGTATTATTCATATTCGCCCTAATTATCACGTATGCATTGTTGCCTAGCGAGCTCGTTGTGCATTTGACTTTATATATAAAGGATTAGTTCCAAAATACTACAAATTGATATTGAAGGGTTAGAGCTTTGCTATCACATAAACATTAACTAGTAGAATATGTACATTTAGTTTTAAATCTTATACAAAAAGGGTGGAAACAGAAATCACTTCCGGTTGTAAATTCCACAGTACCAAACCACGTTGTTGATTTACATACAACACTTGAAAAATGGTTGATAAGGGATTTTAATAATGGTTTGAATCTTTGCCTTAGAACAGTTTTTAGTCTACTCCAATCCTCAAGAGGTGCGAAAATAGATGACGTACACCCCACTATTCAATCTTCTAGGATGTCAGGCTTATGCCTCCCCTCCTACCTTCAATCCCGCCCATCTTAACAACACATCATCTGCACTACCTCCATCATCAAATGCTTATGCCCTAGTATCATTAGCCACAGCTCTCTAGTTTGTGTTCGGTTGCGCCATGAACGAAGGGGTAGAATCCAATGCAGGAACTTTGGAGTTGCTGCCTAATGAAATACTTAGCAGATGTTTCTTCTTTACAATTACGGACTTCGACCCAGGTGGGCATGACAAAAATATTAAAAATCTACGACTGGTTTCGAAACGGTGTCATAATGTGGCTTCCGATTTTCTGATCGTATCTACCCGTGTTTACCTTGCTTCACATTCTCTCAAACGCCTAGAATATCTTTCCGACCACCCCATCTTCAGCAAGTCGGTCAAACGCGTCGAACTCAATTTGTCTTACTATGATTCACTACTGGCCAGTGATCTTTCTTGCTTTGCTGATGCTTGTTCAACGGATTTAGACAGTCTGGTTGACCGGTATGCGCATTTTGGAGGACGAAAGTCCACTCGCGATATCTCTACAGTTTTTAGTGCCTGGAACAAGGTTAGCAGTGGTGAATTTTCTCAAGTAGAAGCCAATCCGAAACAGAGATTCTTATTCGATGCCCATGAGGAATATCGAAGACGGTGGGGGGATCAAGAGGAAGTTAAACGAGAAGAGGCACATATCACCAAAATACGTAAAGCGTTGTCAAAGTTTACCAACTTGAAATCAATTTGTATTGAGGATAAGGCTCGAACTAGGTCTGGATATGGGACATTTACACGTAGCACTGGCCGGGAGAACGAGAAGAATCCAGAACCTTCTCAAAAGGAAAAGTTCAAGGAACACGAGGTTTCTAGTGACAATTGGAAAAGTCCCTGGGATAAATGGGACTTTGCTACAAGCGTGGACTATATGCGCTTTTTATCTATATCAAAACTCAATGCTTATGACCTGCAGTTTCTATTTGGGGACGTGGTGCTCATGCGAATGTGTCTCTCTCCCTCCAGATGGAAAGGAGGATTGACAACAGCGTTCAAAACTAAGCCGCCATTTGAGTTCCTCCCTCAGTTTTTCAAGGCACTTGAAGGAACACCAGTTCGCCCTGTTAATTTCGAGATCAAAATCACCCCGCCCAACGATCTACGATGCCTTCAGCTCACTGACACAGAAAAGGAGTCCATTCACAAAGTCCTTGAGAAATCCAAAAACGTGGCGTGCATAATTGCACGTTGGGCAAGGAAAGATTCTAATGCAGAGGATAATTCACGCCCTCGCAGTGAGATGCTTGCTCTGTGTTCCCTTACTTCGGCATTGTTCTGCAGTTGGGAAATACGGAGCTTGTACATATCGTTCGACGAATATCCAGCATCCAATGAGAAGCCTCTCGTGAGCATTGGCGACATATTGCCTTTAAGACCCTGGAGATCTTTAGAAGAAGCAAAATTTAGGAACATACCAATGACAGTGGGAGGGATTGAGAACTTCGTAACTGTGGGCTCTTTTTAAACTTGCCCTTATCCCTTGTCAAGTTGCTAACCAGCCGTTAGAAGACAAAAGCTTCACTAGAAAGGCTATATATGAACTCCCCCTACATGATTAATGGATCGTGGATAGATGCATTGGATATACTACGAGGACTCGAATGCTTGAAAGAATGCAATGGTATAGTCCATGCTCTTGGTGGGGGATTCGGTGGGGTAGGGAACTATATCAGGGGTCGACTTGAGGAAGATAAAGAGATTAAAGATTACATTTTAAAGAGGTCCGAAAATAATCCTCTTAGAGAATTCAAGTTTGATGCAGATTAGCCCAACTAGAACAGAATGAAGCTGATTACGAATTTTGTATCACTTCATTACCTAAAAAAGAGTTTGGCATGTGGCATAACAAAACAGAGATCATAAGGTTTCCCAAATGGAATCTTGGGTATACAGAGTTACGGTCCTGATCGGGTGGCAAAGTCATGAAAATGTTAACGGGACCACAAATCCAAACGCTCATCATGATCACTAAATCAGCTAAAGAGAGCTGAACCAGCCACAACACGTAGACCTGTAGACTAAAATCTTTCTAAACTTATAGTAGATGATTTGGAATATGCTATGGTCTTGGTCTTTGTAATGCTGGGTGGGAAACATGAAATGTTGCTAGGTTCTAGGAAAGCCACCGGTAAATAAACATATCTTCGTTTTAACCCTCGTGACAGCTAACTCCTTCTAGAGTATTTCTTTTTTCTTCTTAGAAAAAAAACTCTTCGAGCTTCTAACAGTTGATGTTTATCTGATTCAGTACTTGACCAGCTTTGGTAATGGAAGTTGTTTTAGATTTAGGCTGCTATACTTCACCTCGAAGAAAGGGTACTGGCCCCGGGGGTGTAGAGTGACGGAGAAAGAAAGCAAATGAATAGTAAATTATTAAAGTATAGCCAACTGACTTATGGCTATAACCCTACTATGTGGTAAACATCGAAAATATCGTCGCAGTGTAGTAGAATGGTGACGATGCTAGAACACATGACAAAAAGGGGGCAAACTAAGCGAGAGTTCAACAATTGAAGCGCGATGTAAAGAGACAGCTTAAGTAGAAGCGTTCAAACAGAGTAAGTCTATTCTCTTAAGAACACAATAGAAATAGATACCTGGTTTATTTGCACCTGAATCTCCAGTGTTACAGGACTCAAGCAATGAGGATTAATTGTCATGTGACACATCTACTCGGGAGCATAAGATGGCATGTTAATGTGAGTTGACATAATTTTCTAGCCAGAAGACCGACCGAGCGATCTGTACGTTGTTGTAAGCATAAGCTGAGGCCACGCAAACTATCACTGTACTTACAATCGCTAGTCGAAGCTTTCGTATCTTTTAAGAAACTCCCATCCCTGCCGACAATCCAAGACGAACGTTCGCTATTATTTGCCGGTTCCATTGCTCCTGCAGCCACTTCTCAAACCTTTGTTAATGGGCCGATTTACTTCCCAATTCGCTGATCCTGGCCCGACCAACTCATAAATGCAGGGGCTCAAGGCGGGGTTTATGCCTTAAACCTCTTGATTCGAACCGTTACTGGTGTACTTTGGTCCCCGAGAGACATACTGGGTGACGGCACTCTTGCATACTATAGCATAGGTTCAACTTGTTATTAACCGCCCGTCGTGCTGTTGGGCGGACAGATGTGCGCAACCCAAGGCCTGTTGGTTTTCATGCCGGCCTCGGTGATACCCTCTTACCTTTCGCCAGGAAAGGTTCTGAGTAATATTTCGCCTCGCGAATCCTCATTCTATTTTAATCTATACCTCATTTTTATACCGAAAACTGTGGAATCCGTTGTCCCATTGCTCAGTACATAAGGACTGCAACAGTCTCCCGAGTGCATCGGTCCCCACAAGAGACTACAGTAATGGCGTTTGAGGATCATAAGAATATGCCTGTTGAAAAAACCGCCGCGGGGTCGTCACCATCTGATCCAACCCCACCAACAGTAAAATCTGAGCCTGAAGCGCCACAGGTTTCGGAAGAGGGTGTCGTTGAAGTCGATCCGGTAGTTGAGGCAGAAGTGAGTTCGGAGTGATGCCGGGAAAGGGCAGAAATATGAGCAATACTGATGTGGAAGCCAGGCTGACAATTACGACGCGGACCATGATTCCACTTTCCATGGAGTAAGCACACTACTACGGCCAACACACTGAGCAATTTCTAAGTGCCAAACAAACAGAGTCTAGCAAGTTCAACGACATCTATTGCTTCTAGCATTTTGAAACATAAAGAGGAGAATGGACGAAGATATCACGCGTATAAGGAGGGGAGTATGTGACCGGTTTTCGAGCGTGGCGATCTATGAATTAGCATGCACATGCTGACTATCTATAGAGTATGTCTTGCCGAATGATGAGGTATTTTGACTTGTATCTGGTCTCTTTTCATGAGCTAACCTATCCAAAAGCAAGAGAAGGACAGGTTAGGTAAATTCTGTACCTGAAAATTACAAGCAAGCAATACTAATGTTCGTGTGGACTTACAACATTTCATGTGCACAACAACTCTAAATGGTCAATTACACCTCGCTCCAGTAACCCAAGCCCACCGGGTGCTAGATGTGGGGACAGGAACTGGAATCTGGGCTATTGATTTTGCAGATGAGCATCCCGAGTCACAGGTAAACCAGTCATATTCAGTTACTCAGCTGCTTGAAGAAAACACTTTTAATATTATGTAGGTGATCGGAATCGATTTGTCCCCCATCCAGCCTGACTTGTAAGTCTTTATCTCAACACCAACCCTCCTCCTTCTCCAAGGTAAATATCTCACTTCTTTCTGCATTTAGCACACCGCCAAATTGTGTGTTTGAGATCGACGACATGGAGGAATCATGGACGTTCAACAAGCCATTTGACTTCATCTACGCGCGTATGATGACTGGTTCTTTTGCCAATTGGCCTCAATACTTCGCTCAATGCTACGCGTAACTTTTCCCCAATCTGGACCCGAAAAAGAATCCACCCCATCTAATATAATCCAGACACCTCACTCCTGGCGGTTACATTGAGATGCTGGACCTAGCTTTCCCAGGCGAGACGGATGATGATTCTTTCCCACCGGGGTCCGCACTTCGTCGTTGGAGTGAGCTAATAGTCGAGGCTGCTCAAAATCTCGGGCGACCGGTCAACAGCATGTACAAGTACCATCAACAGCTTGTCGAAGCTGGCTATACTAATATAGTCGAAACAAAATATAAGTGGCCCGGTAATCGCTGGCCCAAAAATCCAAAGTTGAAGGAGTTGGGAATGTATACGCATTCCATGTTAGGTGATTCGTTGACGGGACTAAGTCAGGCGCTGTTTACGAGAGGGTTGGGGTGGACTATGGAGGAGTTGGAAGTATTTTTGGTTGATGTTAGGAAGGAGATGAAAGATACGAAAATTCATTGTTATTATAATGTGTGAGTCTTCTTTTTTTCTTGGGTTGTTGGTTTGTTTGTTTTGCATGAAAGAGAAACGAATAGAGATGAAACGGAACTGACGAGTTGGTAGCTATGTGGTATATGCACAAAAGCCACGTGTGTAGGAGCATTGTAACCACCATAAAAGAGAACAGGGAGGTTACCAATAGAGCAGAAATCACAACGAGGTGCTTATAAATATATAAATATATATATTCAAGATATGTCTTGTTTTACTGCAAAGAATATTTTGTGGCAAATATCTTAAGACACACATGGGAGATGATTCAAAATAAGTGATCCATAACTATAGAAGCATTTGCTTTATAGGACTAGATGGCATGTAAAAGCATGTTTAAAGTCAAGGTGCATATTTATGCAACTCTCTTCATACTAAAAATTATAACTACATGCTAGCTTAGAAAGTAGACATAGTACAAAACATGCCGGCCTTCGGTACGTGCGTCTACATTAGCATACAATTACAAAATACATCCACAAAGCATTTATTTAAGCGTCATCCTCTTCACTCCATCTTCAACGCTTGTCTCGTCCCTTTCTTTCTCCATAATTGAATTACCATCAATTGGTTTCCCTTCCAGCTTGTCCCTGAGCCTCCTCAGTCCCAAAGTAACTTCACCAACAGAACTATCAACAATACGAGGCGTTTCCGGTATGTATTTCATCCGTGCTTGTGTAGGGACCGGTCCAATATATGCGGGATCCGGTTCGGCTAGCCCAGGGAGCATACCTCCGTCACCGTACCCCGAGTTGCTGAATAACAGATCGCCCTCAGTCTTCTCGGCACCAATCTCAATGCTACCCTCGTCATCCGAACTATGACAGTCATTATTGGTTTCTTCAACAGCTGTATCGTTAGGCGACTCTTTTTGAGAAGTATAGCTTGGACCAGAAGACGATAATATTGGAAAAGCAGCTATTCCGGTTGGTGTCTCGAGCTTAGAGGAGGGGAAAGGCTCAATGGTACTGCGATTCAGGGAATGAGAGGCAGAATAGGTTCGAATTGAGTGGGCAAGGTTCGGTAGAAGCGTGGGTACAGGCAACCTCCATGATGCGCCTGACGAGGAACTCGAGTCATCCTCACCTGGTTCGTTAATAACTTCACGACTGTGGACTGATTTAACAATGTTAAATTGCGAGAGCATTGCTTCGGGTATCTCCGTGATTGATCCATCCAACTCCCTGATATAATGTTTGGCGGGCAAAACCACTGTCTGTATAACCGGCAGCACACGATGATTAACATCATAATTATGTACTTCTCTTTTAGTACTTTCTTCTCTGACATGATTTATAATTGGTGTGATGTGTTCGTGTGTAACAGCTAGAAAGAAAACCCACTCGTTAGCCTACTTGCATCACTTGCGATAATGCTAAACATGTTTTGCAGAACTCGCAGAGCGGAAAGAAGACTGTGGCACTGATTGGGGTAAATTGGGTACTGGTGGGGGATTAGACCAGTTGGGTGGGAAGGAAGGTAGCTCGACAATGTCGTGCGGAGATACATGAAGAGGTGACAAGTAGGGTGCATGGTAACTCGATGCGCGCGAAGCAACAGAACTGCGAGACTGGGAACGTGGGTATCTACCAGACAGGATTTTATTGACGACTGACGTGTCAACAGAGTCTTTTTGGCCAACAACCCCTTGAAGAGAATGCTGTACTTCCTTCGATCTGATATTTGGCGCTTTCGTTGAAGAGACTGCATGCTGCGTATGACTTTCTTGAGGTAGGCCCATCTTATTTTGGGTGGGAACAGTAATGCTGCTTGCTGAATGTTTTCTAGGCCTAGAAGAAGTTATGGTACTATCCCTTGACGTAGATATCGTGCGAGTTTGTGGATGCGGAGTTGTTAAACTGGCGTTTAGTTTGATATTCGAGGGTATTCTTGGAACAGCTGGAAGTGCTATTCTAGAGCGACCACGATCAGGTACCGGTGCGTTTAGCACATCATGCGTATCAGTAATTATTACTTTAGAACGTTTACCAGGCGACAGCGGTTTGTGGTATCTAATTTTGCAGT
>Ga0247734_1002387_pt1 | contig 12433 bp, 17 predicted proteins | sample UWRJL103311B2_FD_180933 | JGI IMG/M metagenome (GOLD analysis project Ga0247734, IMG submission 180933) | Plant litter microbial communities from Arlington Agricultural Research Station in Wisconsin, United States - UWRJ-L103-311B-2 | ecosystem: Environmental > Terrestrial > Plant litter >... | reverse complement strand
CATCCTGCTCGACGTGGATACGCTCGATGCCGATGACCTTGTCGGCCGGGATGCCCGCCTTCTCGTCCGCGTCGATCGTCAGCGTGCCCTCACCCACCAGCGGGTGATAGAGCTGGCTGATCTGGTAGCCCTGCGGCAGATCGGCGTAGAAGTAGTTCTTGCGATCGAACCGCGACCACGTGTTGATCTGCGCGTCGATCGCCATGCCGGTGCGCACCGCCTGGCGGATGCATTCGCCGTTCAGCACCGGCAGCATGCCCGGCATCGCCGCATCGATCAGCGACACCTGCGTGTTCGGCTCCGCCCCGAACGCCGTCGCCGAGCCCGAGAACAGCTTGGAATTGGAAGTGACCTGCGCGTGGACTTCGAGGCCGATCACGACCTCCCAGTCTCCGGTGGCGCCCTGGATGCGATAGGTGGAAGTGGACATCTCAAGCCTTACCTGAATCGGTGTACGGGTCGATCAGTTCGACCTCGGGAAAATACGTCGCGAACCCTTTACGATCACGCGTGACGATAGACCAGCCTTGGTTCGCCGCCTGCGCGCCGATCAGGAAATCGGGCAAGATGCTCGACCGGACGCCGCCATTGCGCCGATACCGCAGGAACGCACCGCCCGCGCGGTGACAATCGGTGAGCGACAACCGAACGGTGCGCAACGCGAAACCTTCGAGCAGTTCGGCCACGTCTTCCGCCGTCGGATAGTTGCCGGAAATCTCGGCAAAGATGATCTCATTGACAAACAGGCTGTTGGAGGCACCCAGACGCGCGATATTTTCGAGAAAACAGTCCGAGGCGCCGCCATTCGTCAAATCGATGATGACGTTCGAATCGAAGATCACACCTCCGGCCCGTCCCCCCGCATCATGTGCTGGTATGCCAGTCCATCCATGCCGGGGTCCAACGCCTTGCCGGCGAACTTGGCCCGAGTCTCCCGGACGCGCGCGAGGAACGCATCCTTGCGCGCCTCTACCCGAGCAGGATCGTCAGCGCGAATTATGCGGGCATTGCCGTCCTCGTCCAGCACGAATTCCACCGCCTGCCCCGGCTGCAGCCCGAGCGCATCGCGGATGTGGGCACCGTGACCTGGCCCTTGACGGTCATGTTGGACTCGTAGTGCATGCGCCGAGTATTACTCTGGAGGCGCATTACCGTCAACGAACGGGCGCGGCGAATGCCTCCGTGACGGACGCAAGAGCGTATGGCGGCCCCGAGGCGGCGTGGCTTTTTCTACGGGCCGCTGCCTCCGGCGCGCGGGCACGTCGTCGCCGCGCCGCGCGAACCGATCACCGAACCAGCCGCCGATGTCGGCGACCAGTTCGATCAGATCGATCCAGCCTACCACCACTTCCCCGGCTTGGCCGCAAACGCCGCGCGCGCCTCGATCGCCAGCCCTGCATTCAGCACGCCCTGCTCGTCGAGCGGGCGGCCGATGATCTGCAGGCCGAGCGGCAACCCTTGCGCGTCTAGCCCCGCCGGCACCGACATCGCGGGCAGGCCGGCGAGCGAGGCGGGGACGGTGAATACGTCGTTGAGGTACATCGCCAGCGGATCGTCGACGTTCTCGCCCAACGCGAAGGCGGCGCTCGGCGCGGTCGGTGTGAGCAACACGTCGACCTGCTCGAAGACCTTGGCGAAATCCTGCGAAATCAGCGCGCGGACCTTCTGGGCCTGGGTGTAATACGCGTCGTAGAACCCGGCCGAGAGCACATAGGTGCCGATCAGGATGCGGCGCTTGACCTCGGGGCCGAAGCCCGCCGCGCGGGTGGCGGCGTACATGTCCTGCAGGCCGGCGCCATCGGGCAGGTCGCGCAGGCCGTAGCGCACGCCGTCGTAGCGCGCGAGGTTCGACGAGGCTTCGGCAGGCGCGATGATGTAGTAAGTCGCCAGCGCGTACTTGGTGTGCGGCAGAGAGACTTCGACGACCTCCGCGCCGGCGTCCTTGACCCAGGCGATGCCCTGCTCCCACACCGCGTCGATCTCGGCGGGCATGCCGTCGGCGCGGTATTCGCGCGGGATGCCGACCTTCTTGCCCTTGAGATCGCCAGACAGCGCGGCGGTCCAGTTCGGCACGGCGACGTCGAGGCTCGTCGAATCCTTGGGGTCGAAGCCGGCCATCGCCTCGAGCAGGATCGTGCAGTCGGTCACGTCGCGGCCCATCGCGCCGGGCTGGTCGAGCGAGCTGGCGAAAGCGACCACGCCCCAGCGCGAGCAGCGGCCATAGGTCGGCTTGATGCCGGTGGTGCCGGTATAGGCGGCGGGCTGCCGGATCGAGCCGCCGGTGTCGGTGCCGGTGGCGGCGGGCGCGAGGCGCGCGGCGATCGCGGCGGAGGACCCGCCCGATGAGCCGCCCGGCGTCAGCTGCGCGTTGCTGCCGGGGCGCTGCCAGGGCGAGACGACGCTGCCGAAATAGCTGCTCTCGTTCGACGAGCCCATCGCGAACTGGTCGAGGTTGAGCTTGCCCAGCATGCCCGCGCCGGCATCCCACAGCTTCTGCGAGACGGTCGATTCGTACTGGGGCACGAAGCCTTCAAGGATGTGGCTGGCCGCGGTTGTCTGCACGCCGGTGGTGGCGAACAGGTCCTTCATGCCGATCGGCACGCCCGCCATGGGCCCGAGCGCAGCGCCGCTGGCGCGCGCGGCATCGACCGCCTTGGCGGCGTCGATCGCCTTTTCGGGCGTGGCGACGATGAAGGCGTTGAGCGCGCTCTGCGCCGCGGCGACGTTGGCGTTGAACGCCTCGGCGACTTCGACGGCCGAGAATGTGCCGGCGGCGACGCCGTCGCGGAGGGCGGCCACGCCCAGGTCGGTGATATCAGTCATGCTGCGTTCCAGCCGTTATGTGCTGCTCGTGCTTCGACAAGCTGGCATGAGCGGAAAAAATTGATCGCCGCCCTAAGAACCCGCTCATCTGCGAGCGTGTCGAAGGATCGGAGGCCCGGCGCAACCGCCTATTCGATGACCTTGGGCACGCCGAAGAAGCCGTGCTCGGCGGCGGGTGCATTCGCCAGCACCGCATCGCGCTTGTTGCCGCCGGTGAGCGGGTCGGCATCGATCACGTCGGGTCGCAGGCGCAGCGTGTTGGGGATGACGGCGGTCATCGGCTCGACGCCCGAGGTATCGACTTCGCCGAGTTGCTCGACCCAGGCGAGAATGCCGTTCAGCTCGGGCACCATCGCCTCAAGCTCCTGCTCGCTCACCTTGAGGCGTGCGAGGCTGGCGATCTTCGCCACGGTTGCGGTATCGACCGACATGGCTTTCCTTCACGGTTGAGCCCGCCGCGCGGGCTGTTTTCTTACTTCTGCCCGGCGGGCGCGGGCGCAGGTGCTGCCGCAGCACCGGCTTGCGCGGCCTGTGCTTTCTGCATTTCGGTCATCAGCGCCGCCAGTTCCTCGGGCGTCTTGAAATCGAGCAGGTCGATCTCGAACACCAGCGTGGCATTCGCCGGGATCGGGCCCGAAGCCTGCGCGCCATAGCCGAGTTCAGGCGGAATGGTCAGGCGATAGCGCCCGCCGCGCTCCATCTGGACGAGGCCCAGCGCGAAGCCGGGGACGACTTCATCCAGCGCCATCGGCATGCGCTCGGCCTGGTCGAAGACGGTGCCGTCCTGGAGCATGCCCTTGTAGTTGATGAGCACGTAGGAATGCTCAGGCGGCTTGCCGCCGGTGCCGGCGGTGATGGCCTCGACCTTCACTTGCGGTGCCGGGGTGGCCGCAGCGGGAGCCGCCGCGGCCTGCGCGAAGGCTGCGCCCGGCACCGTGGCCAGGCCCAGAACCAGCGCGCCGACAAGACCGCCGGCAATGCGAACCGTCATCGCCGCGCTCACTGCGCGCCGGGAACCGCGCCGGCGGGCGCTTCGGCACCCGGAATCGCGCCGGGAGCGCCCGGAACGCCGGCACCCTGGCCCTGCATCTGCTGGAGCTGCTGCAGCATGCGCTGCTGCTGCTGGATCTCGGCGAGGCTCTTGAAGTCCACCAGTTCGACGTCGAACTTGAGATCGGCGTTGGCGGGGATCTTCGAGCCCGGCGGCGGCGTGGCGCCGTAAGCGAGCGCGGCCGGAATCTCGACCTCGTACTTGCCGCCGCGCTGCATCTTGAGCAGCGCCTTGGTGAAGCCAGGCACGAACTGAGCGACCGGATTCGGGAAGTTCTTGTTCTCGTCGAACACGTCGCCGTTCAGCAGCATGCCCTTGTAGTTGATGAGCACCACGTCTTCCATCGTCGGCGATTCGCCGGTGCCGGCGCTCAGCGTCTTGACGGTGGGGTGGGGCGGCAGCGCCGCATAAGCCACGCCGCCGGCAGCCAGGACGATCGCGGCGACGCCCAGCCATATCTTGGTGACGGCGCCCTTGGCGATCGGCTGAAGCGCAACGCGGGTGATCTCTGTCATCGTCTGAGGCCTCGTAACTTCGAGATAAATTCGCCCGAACGGGCATGCACAAAGGGCGCGGAAAGCAATTTCCGCGCCCTCATGGCTCAACCCGGCGCGGCGTTCAAGCCGCAAGCCAAGATTTCAAGGTGTCCTGCGCAAAAGCTCAGGAAAGCAGCCTTACTTGCCGCCGTCGCGCTCGGCGCGCTTGCGCTCGAGCTTGCGGGCGCGGCGCACGGCAGCAGCCTTCTCGCGAGCGCGCTTCTCGGACGGCTTCTCGAAGTGGCGACGCAACTTCATCTCACGATACACGCCTTCACGCTGCAGCTTCTTCTTGAGCGCACGAAGAGCCTGATCGACGTTGTTGTCGCGGACGAGAATCTGCATAAACCGACACACCTCAAAAAATACGAACGGGGCCCGCCCAACGCCACCACTGGCAGGGCAGACCGCGAATCCTGAGCCAACACAAAGCCGTCGCCGCAATCGACAAACAGCTCGAATGGCCGGCCCGTTAGCAAAGTGACGCCTCGAAGACAAGGCTTAAGGGCAGCAACCAGCGTATCTTGTCCACGCGCCTAAGGTTAGCTATATTTATGGCTAAGGAGCAGGCGATGACTCAGGTGTCCGTGCACGAAGCCAAGACCAACTTGTCTCGCCTCATCGCCAGCGCGCTGGAGGGAGACGACGTGGTGATCGCCCGCGGCAACGTCCCGGTGGTGCGGCTGATGCCGGTGAAACCGCGTGGAACCCGCCAATTCGGGGCGCTCAAGGGCGAAATCGCGATCGACGTCCGGTTTTTCGAGCCCCTGCCCGCCGACGAGATCGACGGCTGGGAGCCGGCGTGAAACGCAGATCATGAAACTGCTGCTCGACACCCATGCGCTGATATGGTGGCTTGCGGGCGACGACGCCTTGAGCCCGAAAGCCCAGGGCGCCATCGCCAACGAGGCCAACGCCGTCATCGTCAGCGCCGCCTCGGCGATGGAAGTCGCGACCAAGCATCGAATCGGCAAGTTGGATGGCGCCGCCCGCCTCGCGCACGACTTCGAAGCCATCGTCGCCACGCAAGGGTTCGTCGAACTGGCGATCTCGGTCAGCCACGCCCGCCTCGCCGGGCAGATGAACATAGCGCACAAGGACCCGTTCGACCGCCTGCTGATCGCGCAGGCCCTGGCCGAGGACATGGTGCTGGTTTCGAACGAGGCGCTGTTCGATGGTTTCGCGGTGCAGCGCCTCTGGTGAAGTCTGCGAGAGCCGCCGCCGGATTTCCGACGTTTGGATTTTAGCCGATTCGCGGCTAAGGCGGCGCCATGCCTCAACCTTCATTCCTTGCCGCCTCGCTCTACGTGGGCCTGGGCGGCGCGCTCGGCTCGTGGCTGCGCTTCCTCGTGGGGCGTGGCTGGACCGTTGCGCTCGGGCCGGTCCGCGCCGGTGCCTTTCCTTATGGTACACTCACCGTCAACGTCGTCGGCAGCATCGCGATGGGCCTGCTCACCGGCTGGCTCGCTCGCTTCGGCAGCAATGGCGAAGGCACCCGTCTGCTGCTCGCCGTCGGCGTGCTGGGCGGTTTCACCACGTTTTCCTCGTTCAGCCTCGACTTCGCCACGCTCGTACAGCGCGGCGAGATCGGCACCGCCGCGTTCTATACCGGCGTGACACTGCTCGCGGGCTTCGCCGGCCTTTTCGCCGGCCTCTTCATAATGCGGAGCGTCGCATGAGCACTGAACACGATACCCCCAACGGCGGCGCGAACAGCGGCGCCGACTTCGTCCGCCAGTTCACCGTCGGCCACGACGACGAAGGCGTGCGGCTCGACCGCTGGTTCAAGCGGCACTTGCCGCAAGTCGGCTTCGCGATGGTCTCGCGCTGGGCGCGCACCGGCCAGGTGCGAGTCGACGGCAAGCGCGCCGACGTCGATACCCGGCTGTCGGCCGGCCAGGTCCTGCGCGTGCCGCCCGGTGGCGAGCAGAAGCCGGGCCTGGGCGGCGACACGCCGCGCCGCGAACTCACCGAGGCCGAGATCGAACTGGCCGATTCGATGGTGCTGACGCAGGATCGCGCCGCGATCGTGCTGAACAAGCCGCCGGGCCTCGCCACGCAGGGCGGTTCGGGCATCAAGGAGAACGTCGACGGGCTGCTCGACGCTTATGTCGAGCGTGGCCCTCGCCCGCGCCTGGTCCACCGGCTCGACAAGGACACCTCGGGCGTCCTGCTGATCGCGCGCACGCCGGGCAGCGCGGCGTTCTTCTCCAAGCGATTCTCCGGCCGTACCGCGCGCAAGATCTACTGGGCACTGGTGGTCGGCGTGCCGAACATCCACGAGGGCCTGATCGAACTGCCGTTGGCCAAGCAGCCGGGCACCGGCGGCGAGAAGATGCACGTCGACGAGAAGGAAGGCCAGACCGCGCGCACCCGCTATCGCGTGATCGACCGCGCCGGCAACCGCGCCGCCTGGGTTGAGCTGCACCCGCTGACCGGCCGCACCCACCAGTTGCGCGTACACATGGCGGCGATCGGCCACCCGATCGTCGGCGACGGCAAGTACGGCGGGCAGGAAGCCTTCCTCACCGGCTCGATCAGCCGCAAGATGCACCTGCACGCGCGTCGCCTCATCATCGAGCATCCCGACGGCGCCCCTCTCGACGTGACCGCCCCCCTGCCCGAGCACTTCGCCAACTCGCTCGAATCGCTGGGTTTCGAGGAGTCCGAAGGCGAAGCGCCGGACGAGACGCCGATCGACTTCTCGAAGGAGGAGCGCAAGAAGGCCGCCAAGCAGCACGCCAAGGAATACCGCAAGGAACGCCGTGGCGAACGCCGCAAGCGGACCGACAGCCCTTCGGGGCAAGTCCGCTCGGGCAAGCCGACCGCACGGCCGGGCAGCAAGGCCACCGGCAAGCTGGGCGGCAAGCCGCTGGGCAAGGCAGCGGCGAAACCCGGAGGCAAGCCACTCGGCAAGCCTGCGGGCAAGAGCTTCGCCAAGCCGGGTGCAAAGCCTGCGGGCAAGCCCGCCGGTCCGCGCACCGGAGCGCCCTCGGCCCGCAAGCCCGGCGCGAAACCCGGCCCCAAACCCGGCGGCGCGCCTCGTGGAGCACCGCGAGGGCGCGGCTGATGCGGTTCGCCGTCTTCGACTGCGACGGCACTCTGGTCGACGGGCAGGCGCCGATCTGCGAGGCGATGGAGGCGGCGTTCGCGGCATTCTCCATCCCCGCGCCGTCGCGTGGGGCGATCCGCCGCGCGGTGGGGCTGTCCTTGCCGCAGGCGATCGCGCAACTGCTGCCCGCCTCCGACCAGGTCCGCCAGAACGCGATGGCGGAAGCCTACAAGGCCTCGTTCCGCACCGCGCGCGAACAGGGCCGCGTCGCGCAGCCGCTGTTCCCCGGCATCGCCGCCACGTTGCGCGCGCTGCATGACGCCGGCTGGACGCTGGGCGTGGCGACCGGCATGTCCGATCGCGGGCTCGCGCATTGCCTCGCCGCCAACGGCGTCGCCGACTTGTTCGTGACGCTGCAGACCGCCGACCGCCACCCCTCCAAGCCGCACCCCGCCATGCTCGAAGAGGCTTTGTCCGAGGCGGGCGCAAGTCCCGGCGAGGCGGTGATGATCGGCGATACCGTCTACGACATGCAGATGGCGGTCAGTGCCTCTGTCAGGGGCGTAGGTGTCGATTGGGGCTACCACCATCCGCGCGAACTGGCGCAGGCCGGCGCGGAAGTCGTGGTCGAAAGCCCCGCGCAGTTGCTGGAGCATCTGCTGAAGTGAGCGAGACCGACCCCGCCATCGCCCGCTTCGCGGCAATCAATCTCGTGCGCATCGGCGGCGTCGCCTGCGTGGTCGTAGGCATGCTTATCGCCTCCGGGCGGATCCTTCCGGGCGTACCCGTGCCGGTCGCCTACGCAGTCCTCGCGGTCGGCCTGTTCGGCGCGCTGGTCGCTCCCGCGCTTCTCGTTCGCAAGTGGCGCACACCGAAATGAAGCGGTTTTACAAGGATGTAGCCGTCGACCAGATCGGCGATGGCTGGCGCGTCACGCTCGACGGCAGGCCGATCCGCACCGCCGGCGGCCGCCCGCAAGTGGTGCCCACCTGCGCTCTGGCGGAGGCGCTGGCGGCCGAATGGGCGGGCCAGGGCGAGACGCTCGATCCCGCCGCGTTCCAGTACCGCGACCTTGCCGACTATGCGATCGACGCGGTCGCCCCGCAGCGCGAGACGGTGCTCGCCGAACTGCTGCCTTACGCCGAGACCGACACCTTGTGCTACCGCGCCGACCCCGACGAACCGCTGTACAAGCGCCAGGTCGAGGTCTGGGAGCCGGTCCTGAACGGCACCGAGGCCAGGCTGAACGTCACCTTCGCGCGCATTTCGGGGATCATCCACAAGCACCAGCCCGCAGCGACGCTCGAACGGCTGCGCGCCGAACTCGACGCTTGCGGCGACTTCGAACTGGCGGCGCTCAAGATGCTGTCCAGCCTCTCCTCCTCGCTGGTGATCGCGCTGGAGGCGATCCGCCCTGACGCCGACGCGCAAGCACTGTGGCGCGCGGCGGAACTGGAGGCCGACTGGCAGGTCGAGCTGTGGGGCGAGGACTGGGAAGCCACCGAACTGCGCGCCACGCGTTTCGCGGCGTTCGAACTGGCGATGAGTCTGGCGCGGTTGTCGCGCGACTGATTACCCACATCCAAACGAAAACCCGCCCCGGCGCGAACCGGGGCGGGGTATCAGATCAGAACTTTGCGCCGAGCGCGACGAGCGCATTGTGGCGGCTGAAGTCGCTCTGGTAGTTCGAGTAGCGGTACTCGGCCTTGACGAAGAGCTGCTCGGTCAGGTCGTACTGACCGCCGACGCCGAGGCGGAAGCCGTCGCCGTTGTCGCCGGCGCTGTAGCGGTCGACGCCGTCGGTGTACGTCACGCGCAGGCGAGCGTTGGTGTAGCCGCCCAGCACGTAGAGCTTGCTGCGCTCGCCCACCTGGGTGCCGAGGCGCACGACAGCCGAAAGGTCACGGCCGGTCTTGAGGCACAGGCGCTCGGCACCGGCGGTGGCGCAGTCCTTGGTGGTGCTGTCGGCAACGGTGCCCTGGATGCCCACGAACATGCCGTTCGACAGCGGCATGTCGTAACCCGCGCTGACGCCATAGGCGAGGCCCTGGTCCGATTCGCCTTCGGCCGAGATCGAATCCAGGCCGGTTTCGACCTGCACGAAGGCCTGTGCCTGCGCGGCAGAGGGAACGGCGAACAGAGCGGCGGCGGCGAAGCCGGCGGCAGCGAAAGTCTTCATGGGTATGCTCCTGCAAAATTCTTATTGTCGCACCCGCGCCGTTGCCGGCAGCAGGGAGGCGCCCCTTAGCGGGGAAGATTCCGCAGTCAAACCATAGACATGTTTCTGGACTGTCATCGAAGTGACATGTTGCCGTGAGGCCACAGACGGGCGTGGGCAGCGAGCCCGCCTAACCCAGGCGAGGCGGGTATTCACTCGATTGTTTGCGCGAGGCGGCGATCGGTCGCCGGAAAACTTTTTCGACGGCGTCGTCGTTATCGGCTGATAGTATCCGATAGGCCACACGTCGCCCCAGACCTGATCCGGGACGACGATTTCGTCAGCCGCCCGCCTTGATCCAGTCCGCCACCTGGCGCGCGACGTCGTTGGCCGCCTGGTTCAGCGCCGCGCCGACCGGTTTGGCTTCGGCCGGAACGCCGTTGACCACCGCTTCGAAGCGCTTGGTCTGGATCGGGGCGCTGCCGCGATCGGTGCGCATCGCGTCGAAGCGGACGATCACCGCACTTTTCTGCGCGTCGTAGCCCATCTGCAGCAGGCGACCGCCGATCATCGTCTTGCCCGTGACCTCGAAGTCGCCGCCTTCGACCACCAGTTGCCCGGTGCGCGCGCGCAGCGTTTCGGCGAGCAGCGAGCGGAACTGGCGAGTGGGCTTTTCGATCCACACCGCGTCCTTGAGGTAAGCCACGCTGGTCGCGTCGACCGCGACGGGAACGCGCGTCACGTCGAGGCCGCGATCGGCTTCGGGATCGAGCACGACGATCGCGTCGGTCAGCTTGGCGCTGGCGGTGGCCCCGGCCGGAGCGACTTCCTGTGCGGTCAGGCGCAGCAACTCGTTCGGCGGCTTGCTGCCGAAGCTGACGCAGCCTGCCAGCACACCGGACAGCACGAGTGCAGCGGCGGCTGCCTTAAGACGGCGGCTCGGGCGAAGTGTACGCAACGCAGGTCCCCTCACGGCGAATGTCATTAGGGCGAATGTCATTTCTTGTAATCCGGCAGCTTCTGCCCCTTGAGCAAGGCGCCAGCGCCCTGGTCGTCGATCTTCTCGGTCAGGCTGCGCAGCGCCTTGCTGGTGGCGCGCAGATCGCGGATCGCGCTCTCGGCGGCGGGCAGCGTCTGCTGCGACACCTGGTCGAGCGCGGGCTGCGCGTGCTGCATCGTCTGGTCCAGCTGGTCCATCGACTTCTGCGCCGAAGCGAGCGTCTTGCGCAGCTGGTCGGCGAGCGACGAGCCCTCGTCGCCCAGCAGGTCGTCGGCCTTGTGCGCGACGCCCTCGAACGCGGCGAGCGTCTTCGTCGCCTGCTGCAGGCTGCCCTGCAGCTCGACCATGGTCTGGCGGAACTGCGGCGTCGCCTCCGAGATGTCCTTGGTCATCTTGTTGGTATTGGCCAGGATTCCAGTGATCGACTTGCGGTTCTCGTCGGTCAGCAGCTGGTTGAGGTTCTCGGTCAGCGTCGCCAGGCGTTCGAGCAGCAGCGGCGCGTTGGAGAGGATTTCGCCGAAACCACCGCGCTTGGTCGGGATCACCGGCACGCCTTCGGGGCCCGGATCGTCGAGCGGCGGCGCGCCCTTGACGGCACCCTCAAGCTGGATGTCGGACACGCCGGTGAAGCTGGCCTGGATGGTCGCCACGGTGCCCACGGTGATCGGCACCTTCTCGTCCACCTTGATGCGCACGCGCACAAAACTGGGGTCCTTGGGCCACAGCTCGATCTGCGTGACCTGCCCCGAAGGCACGCCCGCGTAACCGACCTCGGAGCCCTTCGCCAGGCCGTCGACCGACTGCGTGAAGAAGATGTCGTATTCGTTCTGGGCGCCCTCGCCCAGCCGCGCGATCCAGATGACGAACGCCGCGAGCGCTGCCAGCAGCACCAGCGTGACGGCTCCGACCCAGACGTGATTGGCCTTCGTTTCCATCGTCCGAGCCCTATTTCCCCGTACTGTCGCCGTCCGCGCGGGACGCCGAAGATGCTTCAACGGCGCCAGCCGCCTCATGTTCCGGCTTTACCGCCGGGTCGTCTTTCGCGGCAAGCGCCGCACGGCCGCGTGGGCCGTTGAAATATTCCTGGATCCACGGATGGTCGAGCGCCAGCAGTTCCGGGATCGTGCCCACGGCGATCACCTGCTTGTCCGCCAGCACCGCCACGCGGTCGCAGATCGCATAGAGCGTATCGAGATCGTGGGTGATGAGGAACACGGTGAGCCCCAGCGTCTCCTTCAGCTCGCGCGTCAGGCTGTCGAACGCGGCGGCGCCGATCGGGTCGAGGCCGGCGGTCGGCTCGTCGAGGAACAGCAGTTCGGGGTCAAGCGCCAGCGCGCGCGCCAGGCCGGCGCGCTTCTTCATGCCGCCCGAAAGCTCGCTCGGATACTTGAACGCGGATTCTTCGGCGAGGCCCGAAAGGCGCACCTTGAAGCGCGCGATCTCGCTGCGCAGGCCGTCGCTGATCTCGGGATAGAACTGCTTGAGCGGGACTTCGACGTTCTCCCCGACGGTCAGCGTCGAGAACAATGCGCCGCCCTGGAACAAGACGCCCCAGCGCGAGCGCAGATCGATCGAGTCCTCCTCGGTCGAATCGCCCATCTTGTGGCCGAGCACGGTGATGTCGCCGGCCGTGGGCTGCTGCAGCCCGATGATCGAGCGCATCAGCACCGACTTGCCGGTGCCCGAACCGCCGACCACGCCGTAGATCTCGCCGCGCCGCACTTCGAGATCAAGGCCGTCATGCACGACCTGATCGCCGAAGCTGTTGCGCAGGCCGCGCACGACGATCACGTCGTCGGTTTCGCCGGTATCG
>Ga0247734_1002385_pt1 | contig 12434 bp, 14 predicted proteins | sample UWRJL103311B2_FD_180933 | JGI IMG/M metagenome (GOLD analysis project Ga0247734, IMG submission 180933) | Plant litter microbial communities from Arlington Agricultural Research Station in Wisconsin, United States - UWRJ-L103-311B-2 | ecosystem: Environmental > Terrestrial > Plant litter >... | reverse complement strand
CTCAAGCCGCAGACGAAAGGAAGTCTAGAGGAGAACGCAACGACCACATGTCTAAGGAACCAGCTACAAGCAAACGCAAAGGTGCCCATGACGTACTAAAACTCGATACTCCCGCGGAAGAACTAAATTCAGTTGGTTCGAATAATGTAGATAACGAGGAGCCCAAGAAGGTGCAAGGTGATTCTCGCCCTGCTTCTTTATCTGCTCATGACAACGAACCTAAGATATCCGACAATTTGTCAGAGGAATACTATGGCATCGATGATGAACTGGATGTGCGAATCCGGGGCCGCGGAAATCCTGGTCAACGTTACCCCAATAGCGGTAAACAACCCGACTATAGCGGCGGTGATGATGATGAACTGGAGGTAGACACCCCAACTGAAGCTGAGCGCGAGAAGCCGATTGAGATAATGAAAGAAAGGCAGGCAAGCCAACTTGCCGAGGGAGAAAAGGAGGAGGACGAGCGAGAGAAAGAGTACAAACTTCGCTTGGACGAAGATCAAAATGTGATCTTCGTCCCCCAAAGCGTGCCCCGATCGCGGCGGTCGTGGTCTCTCTCACGGCCGACCTCTTTCTCATCCCAAGATTCGGAGCTTGAAAAGACTCGCAGGGAGCTAGAATACTATAAAATTAAGGATGAAGAGGAAAAGCAGGAGCAGGAGGCTATTAGAGAGGCTGGGCGTAAAGAAGCGATTGAAAAGTTCAAAGCGGAGAAAATCAAAAGGCCAGAAACATACGAGTATAGCTGGTCTTGGACCTGCCACTTCTGCCATCCACAAGGACCACCAGAACACTTATCAGCAGCATCCGGAATGTTAACGAACAATGTGAAGAAATGTGTTGAATGTGACCACCTGCGATGTAATACCTGTATACTAACTCAACACAAGCATAGTAAGTAAGCCCGCCTTTCTTTTAATACTAAATCTAAAATTGTTCTAGAAGTATTATAAAGATCGAAATAAACTTATAAATAAGTACTAGCGTTTAGTAAAGAGTATAGTGGCTTTTAAGTTATAGTTTTAATATAGCGTTAAATCAGGATTATTATAATAAGTTTTATAATTACAACTAATATAATTCCTTAATATATTAATTTCCTAAATACATAGATTTTTTCTACTAGATTCTTTAATTATCTTAGAACTTTTATATATTTATAAGTTTTAGAAAGTATTTCTTTATTATCACAGTACCTTAGTACTGTACTGAGGTGTCACGATCCAGAATTTGGCACAAGTCACGGGTTGGCACCACCTAGTATATAGTACCAGTATAGTGATGGTACGAACTATTGGTTAGTACAAACACGCCACCTTCTAATACCCTGGACGAGACATTTAATTCAGGCAGTTATTACAAGATACGTAAGGTAGAAAGCAAGTTGTCGTTCGATGTCATGGGAGTACGTGAATATGCGTACAAATTCTTGGTCGTCATGTAATTCACATTTTATCTTCTTTAACAAACACCAAAACCTATAAATTTTCCTCGTACTCTACAGAATCATGGAAGCAGGGCTTCAAGCCCAAAACCACTCACCACAAATCACAATCTATTTCCCTTACTTATGGTGAATTAAATCTACCTTGACTAACATCACGTAAGTTGGTGTCTCGAGATGGAATATTGCCCATCTAGAATTCGGTTTTCCCAGAGGTATTGGTTGATAATAACTTTCTTTAGTAAGGAGTGGTAAGAATAGTGGTGTTGGAAGGCTTGACGTCTGTGTTGAAGAATATAAAATATTGTGCATTGATGTCAAATATAGAAGACGAGGCACGCAAACCTCGAATTAAAGCGTAGTAAGATTGAATTTTCATGTCAAGCAATGTTTATTAGATTGAAACCATAAACTTGAAAGCCACAAGAAGGTGGAGATTATAAATTAGTAGCAGGCCTCTCTGGTGTGCTAGCCAAAGCCTGTCCTTCACTAGTCTCGTAGGGAAAATGTTCAGTGTCAAATCTTTTGATTTAAGATATGAAGGAATTATCTCATATCAATGCTTACGTAGTTTACTCATGGAGCACTCTTCATTTCCTGTACCTGAGCTGCTAATATAGAATACCTCTTAGTAGTTTCACTACACTAACTTACAGCATAAATTACTCGATAAAACCTAGTATTGGGGGGAAAGGGGGGGTATAACTAGCTAATTCTCTGTATTTTACAATTCAAGCATCTTCAGAACATGATATCGTGCACTGACTTTGTTCACCTTTAAATCAAAACTCCCTTGACGTTACAATCCACATATTATTGCCTACTAACATTGACCATCAAACTCCAACACTCCAAATAAAGCAGCCGTGTCCAGTAGGTATCCATTAGATAATCCGTGCCGTTGAAATCCTTTGTCCTGTTACTACGTCACCCCAGCATTATAGCGATGGATTGTCCACGGAATATCCTTGCGGGGAATTCTTGACACACAATGCGAATTTAATGATTTGTTAAGCGATAGTTATGATCGACCCCTTATTACGGCCCTCTTGGGACCCGTTTTGACTCCCCTGAATACTTTTGCTAAATTTAACGCTCTCAACAGCCATACGACCGGGGATGAGTAGGCCTAAGTAAGACGGGTGAGCAGATGTGAGGCGTTAGAGAACACACAATGAATGCCGGTGAGGATGGATGAGCAGAGCAGCGAGGTGTGAGGTGCGCCATGGCTTGGCGCGCACACAATGGGAGTGAGGATTAGCGCGCAACAATATGTCTACTCATAGAAAACCCTCTACCTACTGTACAGTACCAATGCTGGATTCGCATAACCACACCATACATCAAATGTCTAAACTGCACTTCTGGAGAGCAAGGTCGTTTGAACTGTAAGAGCGAAAAGGGAGGTAAGCGAATCAATTGTTCACAGATTTGGTATCACGTGCCTCTCCTCTTCAATATAAAGCATCTTCGCCTCAAACAGGTTTAGACTAGCTTAGGCTCAAGGCTATCAAGGTGTAGTCTCCCTAACGGTAGTATCGCATGTTAGTTCTGTCCCTCTTGTTCCCATCTTGTAGAGCAGTTAATTGTTGTGGTGCATGGGGTGAGATCTGATATCTGCTTGGGCGCATCACACCCCTCGCGCCGCTCAAGCCCCTTTCCCCTCCTCCGCCCTGGATCCTCCGCCCATCCCCTTCAACGATAAACGCTTTCTCTCCATCACTTCGATTTCTGGTTCTCGACTGCTGCATGGCTACTTTGCGATGCACTGCTTACCTAAGCCAAGTTCTTCTTTTCCCAAGCTCCTGGATAGCCCCGCGTTATCAGCCATTGCGACCAGTGGAATATTGTACATGACCAAGCGCCCATGCAAAGGAGCCGATAGACTTCGGGTGTCTTACGAGCGGTTGCATCGGGGACAGCATCGGGGACATTCCAACCTCAGGGACTTTACTTTTAATAGAGCCCGCAGCCTCTCCCGAGCCGGCAGGTACCACAATCTTATCTATGCTGGTACTGTGTAGGGAATTTGGATATTGGATATTTGGCACTAACGTTAGTTGTACGTCTTTTTCACATTGAGTAGGTAACACTCCCAGTGTATTCACCAGCCAAACGAGTGAGACCGAGCTCATGCGCTAGATTCTAAACGAGTCAGTCCGCCGCTACAACATCAGAATCAATCTATCTTGAGGTCATTCATTTATCACACGGCGCAGTTGGTATTTTGTGATTGTTACATTGGCTGGGTTGGTTGGATAGCAGGGCCATGCTCGGACTACTGCGCGCCACACAGCTTTGTATGTACTCTATACGTTGTATGGGTCAGGGGTCACCTATCACGGCCAATCACATATTCATCTATTTGATGGAAAATAGGGATCATGAGCTGTACTGCACTGCGTATTCAGTAAAAGTATATACAGTAACTAAGTCATTTGTTTCTAACTTCAGTAAGAAGTGCAAATTATTCAGATCCACAGAGCGTTTCTGAAATCCGTATTCATGAGGATCACTATGGATGCAGCCAGTATGCAAAACCCCTCGTTGATACCTTGCATATACGGAAAGTGTCACCAGCAAAGCAGCTTTGTGGTTCGTGTTGCTTTCGTCCTCCTGGTTCGTCGTGATTCCCCCACCCTTCGCAGCAACTTCTCCTACCAACAACCTTCATGGACTTGTCTTGGCTTTATATGTCGCCAGCTATGATCCTAGCTCAAGCTCATGTTGGTACTAGGTACCTACATGCACAATATCTTGGCTGTCAGCACCAACCTCGCTTTGTCGTGAAGCGATTCAATAGATTGAGTAGTTCACCTTCTTAATCGAGCGTGGTTGTGGTCTGAACCTCATCCATGCTCACAGTATCTAGGAATTGGATACTGAACAATTTATATTGCACTGCTGGATGAGCACAAAATCGATATCGGTTAGTCATTTGGGGAGATGCACGATGGCACGATGGACCATGCATCTGAGTGACAGGCCATTTCGGTGAAATTCCCAACATGTTTGCATAGTTCTATATTTCATCGACTATATAAAGATGTGCTTTCTTAATTTTGCGATAGACATTTTGGCTACAATTAGGACTATTCTTTCTCACGTTTCGTGAGCATCAGAACATCATGATCTTCCCAAGAGTTGTAACCGCTGTTGTGCTCTCCTTTGCGTTATCTGTGCCCGTCCTTGCTCAAACACTGGAGCTACTCCCAGAATTAGAGAATCCAGGGAGACTGCGTAACAGCCGAAAAGCACCCGATGTAGTTCCTAGTACATACATTGTTCAGTTGAAAACCTTGGAGAAGGGACTGCTCAGGCGAAGTGATGCCTCACACGCAGAATTTCACAGACTTTCTAAGAAGGCTGCTCTGGATTATACCACGCGGCAAACTTATTCCGACTCCGCCATTTTTGTTGGTCTTTCTTTGACTCTCAAGAATGATGCAGATCTTCAGGCCCTCAAGGCTCTGGATAATGTCATAGGCGTCTGGCCCGTACAGAAGATACCTCGACCTCTAGCTGCTATTGAGAGGTTTGTAGCTTTCCTATACGCTTATGAGATTTCATATCATTCCTTATCAAGTGCTAATTTGTTTCCTTCAAGAGCTCCTAAGGAGATGAAGTCCAGGGCCGTTGTACCAGGCACCAACATCGCTCAGCCATATATCGTCGGTGACACAGAAGTCAATAATCCTTTATCTATGTCAAAGGTAAATGAGCTCCACGCTCAGGGTATCAAAGGAAAAGGCATCAAGATTGCTGTCATCGACTCTGGTGTGGACTATCGCCATCCTGCCCTGGGTGGATGTTTTGGTCCTGGGTGCAAAATAGCATTTGGCTACGACTTTATCAATAACAGTCCTGATCCCCTTGTCACATGTATTGATGGAGGGCACGGGTAAGTTTAAGATTTCACATAATTTAGACATGGTATATCGATCAATTCGATCACTCCAGGAAAAAAAGCTCTGCCCGTTTTCTGCTTCTAAGCAAAATTATATTGGTCTCTAGCTAACGATAGAATTAAAGTACTCACACCTCTGGAATCATCGGCATGGTAAGGAGCCTCTCAATAAAAATCTTTCTCGCTAGCATCACACCTCAGAAAGTGCTAATATATTCTTCGCTGTGTAGCAAGATGTCCCGGGCTCAGGATTTGGGCTTGTTGGAGTCGCCCCCGAAGCAACCCTAGGTATACACTCTGAATTATCTGCCCGCAATTTATCGACTGACATGTTTCTAGGAATGTATCGGGTGTTTGACTGTTTTGGGTCTGCAGATGCTGATACCATTATATCCGCCATGTTAAAAGCAGCAGCCGATGGAGCCAACCTTGTTTCTATGTCTCTCGGTGCTATTGTAAATAACGAAGAAGATGATCCATTTGGTCAGGTCACATCTGCTCTAGTTGAGCAAGGGGTGGCAGTATTCGCGTCGGCAGGTAACGATGGTTCCAGTGGTGCTTACCTGACATCCGCTCCGGGAATTGGAAAGGATGTATTCTCTGTTGGTTCCGTGGAGAACACCAAGTTTCCAGTCACATATGAGCTCAAGGATAACACTGGAAGGACGCTCCGCTACTCTACTGTTCTCCCGCTTGACAGTCCAGCAGAGGGATTGACAGTGCAAGTGTTAAACTTTGGAGCGGCAGGTACATCGCTTCAGGGGTGTTCTGTGGCGTATTACACACAGGCCGCCGCCAATTTAACATCGCAAGGACTAGATCCAGCGAAATATATTCTAGCTGTCAAGAATGGAGGCTGTAATGCTATGAGCAAGGCTGATGTTGCATACGACTTGGGATACAGGTATTTTGTCAGCTACACGACTTCGGATTTGCCTCCATCTCTTCGTAACTATGCCGCGCCCAACCCACAAGAGGGCGAAGTCAACCCTATCGTGCTGAGTGTGCAGGACTCTACGACCTTCCTCAGTTCATATGCCAAGAAACCTGGACAGTACAAAGTTTCGTTCAGCAGCACAGTCTATGGTGCAAAGAGTGGCGATATGATTACCCCTGGCTTCATGAGCAACTACTCGTCTATAGGACCGGAGTACAATCTGAACAATAAACCACAAGCATCCGGTCCAGGTGGACAAATTTTGGCAACCTGGCCCCTGGATTTCTATGGGGGATATGCTAGTAAGTGATTTTAACCTCACACATAAAATTCCTTTGATTTCACTTGCCAAGGAGTTGCTGATTGAATTATTAGTCATTTCTGGCACATCAATGTCGTGTCCTTATGTTGCTGGAGTTTACGCACTCATCTCCTCCCAACGACCAACTCTCAGCGTCCACGAAATATATGCCTTAATTCAAGGATCAGCCTCCCCAATTCCATGGTATTATAATCCATCAATCCTTAGTTCGGCGGCACAGCAAGGTACAGGCTTAGTCAACGCCGTAAGTGCTCTGAAATGGGAAAGTCAAGTCCTTCCTACCCAACTCAATCTCGGATTCTCCTCCACCACCGTGACCAGAAACCTCACAATCACCAACCGCACCACTCGCTCAAAGACGTATACATTTTCCCACCGACCGGCTGGCGGAATGCAATATGCTGAGTTTGCTACCTGGCAGTACGGTATGATGTATCCGTGGTACGCCAGCACCACATTTAGTACTCAGTCCATCCTGATTCAAGGCGGCCAGTCTGCTACGATTCAAGTCTCCGTTGCACCACCAGATTTTACACCGAACACGCAGTTGTTTCCGTTTTACACTGGTTATGTTGTTGTCAATAATAATTATGAGACCTACACCATTCCTTACGTTGGTATGTGTTTCGCATCTCGTTCGAAATACTCAAACACTAACAAAACTTTTAGGATCCAACTTCGAAGAATAGTCTACACAATTATATAGCTATCATATCTTACCACTGGTGGGTGGCTGGAATTAATATAATATAGGATCTAAATAATATAAGTATGGCACTTGCTTTTTTGGTTACTTGTGGATTCACCGCTAGTATATCTTCTGGGGAATGCCTCATGAATGCTTCGATCGGATCAATGTCAATTTATTACAATCTAATCGTTTCCTCCATCTGGAAACCGTTCCTCAAGTTGTTCACTCTGACTCAATTTGAGAAAACCTCATATATAACACACTTCATATACTGTACCACCTAGCTTTTGCGGCCTGTTAGCCTGTTCTGACTAAATGAAGCAGTTTCATACCCTCCACCCTGTCCTCCCTAGACTCTTCATCAACAAATTTTCAACTTGGGAAAGTCGCGCATCTTAGCTAAGTGATAATGGCACCAATCTTCCTCGACCACTTTCCCCCGTTCATTTATCAGCTCAGTCCTCAGATGTTTGATGTCGCCGAGCGAAAGACTCTCCTGACCCCAGAAAGCCGTACTTCGTACGTGGATGGTGTCGTGATCAAAACTCATCCACATGTAGCATCCTCTTGAGCCTGAAATAAAGCTTTCCTGGAAGCTGCAGTGCTTTCGGGGGACTCGTGACATGTTCTTGTGATAGCTGGCACTGGGCTGGGCGACCACAGACTCGCGTTGCTTTCCTTGATTCTGATGACTCGATCCTCCGCTGCGAGTGCCCAGATCTGGGTGCGGATTTCTGGGACATACCAAGTGCAAAGAGAAAACAACAGTTCAAAACTTGCTTAAGGACTGAAAGTTGCGTAAATGTACAACATTACAGAATATCACGAACCAATTATTTCTTTTTTTACGGTAGCAGGATAACTAATCGCTGACCACTTTTGGGGACAATTAAGGGAGATAATTAAGAGAGAGATTTCTTTGAGCATTTGTACTTTGCAAAAACTTGGCCAACACACTATTATTAAAAACTCAAGAGTTTGCTATTGTTATATTTATGGTTGACAGCACACAAAGTCACTACCACCAGGGCAAACTGGATCTAAATTTTGGAGGGTAATGGTAGCTTCTGTATTGAAAGGACACATAGAAAACAAAAACTAACCTGAAAGTACAATTCCCTCATAATAATCTCGGCACTGTGACCTCCACGTGCAAAGAGTTGAGCTATCATGATTCGGGCATCCAAGTTGGATATTGCAGCACTGAACATCCTCAGGTGTCCCTGGGCACGGGTATCTTCCTGGAGATCCTGGGAAACTCGTCCCACCGTATCTGGCACATGCAGAAGTCGAGATACAGATTCCATCATTGTTGAAATTGTCACATGGTCCATTAACCACCGCGGAGACAATAACCAAGCTAGTGAGGTTGATGATAGTAGATGAAAGAATCATATTGACTGTCAGGTCGCATAATATAATGATGTAGGTAAGTCTGATGCTCAGTTTAGAAAATAGGGTCAAGACGAACTAGTTAATGATTGTCTCCTATTTATGTACTTTCAAATTCTAGCTGACAGAACCAGCAGCTAAATATGTATAACGTTACCCTAAACTGATATATGATCACAACTAGGATTGGCGGGTCAAAGGGGAAGCCGTCTTATTCAAAAAGTAGGCTTTCTGATGGTGGACTATGATCACAAGTAAAAGTTGTCGGCTTCATTCTTACCCGTCTTACGATATGCGAAATGATGGTGGTCTTCAGCTACTCGTATCATGAATAGTGACTTCATTGAACAGTATGATCAATACCTTGATGAAGAAAACAACTGACCTCTATATCAATCCTAGCTTTCAAACAAATTCCCAATAATTATCCGCTGCCAAGCCGCCCATATCTCCACTCCATGTTGTCGTTGGCGGATGTTAGTGTGACTTTGATGGATGAATACACTTGGGTACTAGGATTTCTTGTTTGTTCATGTTGATGCAATAATGGAGTGCAAGATATCAGCTGGATGGATGCTTTGCTCCCCGGTACGGGAGTTGAAAGTTGATTATGCGGTCATAATTGTTTTTCATTCACCTCTAGTGACTGTCGGCTTACTGTAAGTTCTCTCAGAAGTTGACATGGACACCTTCTTCAATTCCAAAATGGAACCCAGAGTTCTAATAGCGGAAAAGACTACATATTGTTGGCAATTACCTCAATAAACTCATCGGACCTTGCATTTCTCAACTTCTGAGCAACATCTTGGCATGACAAATCGTGTTCCGACCATAGAAGGGGTACATACTCGCGGCAACCACTGCCAGATACCTCTTTGGGTAATCTTTAGTGCTATTTTATCTTTTGAGCTTGGCATTTCCGGTTTCATTACAGAAGTTCCGGACTCCAACATGGTTAGCTTGATCTCTGACCACCAAGTTGGAGACCATCTTGAATTGACGTGGACAGACAGGAGATACCATTCTATGCATTGCATTTCCGCGGCGAAGCTGGTGCGTCGAGTGGTGGAGAGAAGTTGGAAGGCACGGGGAAAACTAGCAAGTATTAATTATACTGAGTGCTGGGCTATGTCTTTGCAAAACAAGGATAAAGAGGCTGTGAGGTGGATGGAACGATATCATACCATTGTTTCTATGGATGCAATCATTACCAGGGTGACGGTTCAGTATCTTACTTGCTAGAATACATATCAAGGTGGGACATGGTTATAAAGGCAGTGGAAGGTATGGAAATAAATTCTAGGAGTAGAGGAACATGGAATCACCAGATAAAGTAGTGATATAGCTCGCAAATGAATGATCTTTAGGATTCAGAGCAACGCGAAATCCTTTGGCAAGAAACTTGAATCATTTAAAATAATTTAAAATGGATTGAATTGAATATGAATGAGCTATTTCAAAACATTCACAACACTGAATATATTCGAAATATCTAGAACATGTTCACATATTAAAAATTGGTTTAATCTTGAATAACACCCTATATTCGATTTAATAATTCAAATTCCTCACGCTGATTCAAAGCATCTCTCGCACAATCTGCACGCGGTGACAGAAAGAGGGCAACTCGCCCTTAAGCTTATGCGTCACCCAGAACAATTGAGGATACCCGTGTGCCCAATTGCAGACCATCCATCCCTTCCAAACCCTTTCCCCATCGAGCTCTTCTTCGAATTCCAACACCTCCTCTACTGAACCCTCCTCGCCTCCGGTGAATACCAGTCCATCGCTCCCTCCATGTTCAACAATCTCCACCTTCTCCCACCCAACATGCTGCCCTCCGTCCTTGCGAAGCGCCAATCCCCATTTCCGACCTTCGTGAGAAGCGCTGGTGAAGGTAATACGTTTTCCATCCATATTGCCTTTGATGTACTTAGGCTGTTCGGGGGTAAGGACGATCGAGTCTATTCCGGAGCCGAAATGGCGGAGATAGAGGTTTGTGTATTGGGAAGGTTCTTCGCCTGGAAGAGGAGCGGTTTTGAGGAAGAAATGCTTGGACGCCATGAGTAAGAGTCAGAGTGAGGTATGGGCGCGTGGAAGTTCAAAGACACAAGTGATTGTTAGCTTGCTTGCTTTTTGTGTGGAAAGATATGAGCACAGCAGGACGTGGCGAAGCTTTTAAGAATCTCATACTTAGTTAGATATCCCTCAGATGCAGGTAACATCGCCTACGACTGCTTCCTATATTAGGAAGGTTATAGGTTTAGCATTCATTATGCAGGTTGAAATGCCGCATCAGCCTGTAACGGCGTACAGTAAGCATTTACATGCCAGGGTAAAGTCGGAATGCATATGGTATCCCTTAAGCAGAGGTATCGAACAACCCCACTCTGTTTCAGGGCTTCGCTTATAGCGAACTTAGTGGACTTTCAGTGAGGTGATTGTTGCCTCAGGCATCAGAAAAGTCTGAATGATAGTTAGAAGATAGGGAGAAAACTTGTTAGCTGACTCCCATAGAGAGACATGAAAGGCGGTGGCGGTGGCGAACTATAATTTTATTCTCGAGTTAAACGACTTAATTGACAGGGAAACCTTAGGCTCCCGCTGCTCTGGTTCATAAGCTAAAATATGGCCTTCTTTATTTGATAAACGTGGGACTGCTTAATAACTCAAGCAAGCCTTTATCCTTGGGCTGCTAAGCTTATGTCGACCTCTGCAAAGCAGTCAAAATCGGCCAGAAAATCCATCAATCTTCTATTATGTATGTGCGAGTATCTTCCGTAGCAAATATAGGATAGGGGATAGCCAGTTGGCATCAAGGCAACGCATTCTTTCCTTCAGATTATTGAAGTTGTACAAAATACTGCAGAGCAAGGAGACTATCAGCTTTGCTCCATTCGCTGGCATGACCCCGACAATCGAGGATCGAGAAGCGCTGTAAGATTCCGAAAAAGCTAATTACGGCTTGTGGAAAAGCAATTTCGGAGAAGGAATTAGCTTCGAATACTACCAGCCCAAGCCCACAGTGGCCGAGAAACCGTAATTGACTACCATAGTTCTGCTTAAGCTATTCAATGGTATACTCGCAGTCCTCGGTCAATTCCTTCAAGGATTTCTATCAGGTAAACAAATCAAAAGAAATTCAATTTTCACCAATAAAAGAGCTACTTTCTTACAGATCGGCCACTACTAATGAGAGGAGCTACTAGCTTGCAAACTTTTAGATTCGCATTTGCAATAAGAGTTTACTTATAGCAATAGCTCCTTGTGAACCCCCCCCCCCTTTTTAGGGACCAAGGTCCTTCCAGCATGTTTACTTAATATATGATCTGGATCTGAACCAGAGCTAAAACCCAGACTCATTTCTACAAATAGCCTTCCGAATGAATTTGTATGACTCTTTCACATTGTTAGGGAAGCTATCAACCTTTGACATTAACAACTTTAAATTTTGAGAGTTTCCTAGATTCAATCTCATAGGAGAGTGTTCCCAGAACCTTTCCAAATACAACTTTAATTACTTCGAAGCTTGGTGTTAAGTATTTATTGATCAACAGCCTCTATATCGTCTAGATTTCCGACGAGGACTGATAGAAACAAGCAGATTATAAGCGATATATATTAGAACTCATATTGCAATATATCCTCAATTATAATCAAAGATGCGCGAAATGGCTGCTTTGTAGAGAGGCCGTAGAACGCCTTTCATTCTTGCAAGATCAAGGCCCAGTAACTTGA
>Ga0247734_1002384_pt1 | contig 12435 bp, 10 predicted proteins | sample UWRJL103311B2_FD_180933 | JGI IMG/M metagenome (GOLD analysis project Ga0247734, IMG submission 180933) | Plant litter microbial communities from Arlington Agricultural Research Station in Wisconsin, United States - UWRJ-L103-311B-2 | ecosystem: Environmental > Terrestrial > Plant litter >... | reverse complement strand
TTTTGCGGATATCATGCGGATCAAAATCTACTAATTAATTTTTATTCAAAATTAATAGGCTACAATTCAATCTATTATCAGTTAAAGTACAAAAAACAGGCGATTTTTCTTGCATTGGCTTTTGTAGACTGAACTCTTTTGCTACATTTGCAGTGGGCAAGTCCTTTACGATCAGCTCCCTTTGAACTCCCCCAGGGCGGGAACGAAGCAAGGGTAGAAGGTTGTAGCGGTGCGATAAAGGTTGCTTGCCCATTTTTTATTTTTTCAGATTGACTATGCTTTCATTGCACAATCTTCCGCTCAAAGTATACGCCGATTTATTCAGCAGTTTATTTTTCCTTAAATTATATAATCATGAAATTTTTCATTGACACGGCTAACCTTGATCAAATTAAAGAGGCGCAGGACCTTGGTATACTAGATGGCGTAACAACCAATCCCAGCCTTATGGCTAAAGAAGGCATCACTGGCGAACAAAATGTAATCAACCACTACAAAGCAATTTGTGCAATTGTTGACGATAAAGTGAGTGCTGAAGTTATCTCTACAGACTACGAAAATATTATTAAAGAGGGTGAAGCATTGGCAGCACTTGATCCAAAGATCGTTGTTAAGGTCCCTATGATCAAAGATGGCGTTAAAGCAATCAAATATTTTACATCAAAAGGTATCAGGACTAACTGTACTTTAATTTTCTCTGCTGGTCAGGCTTTGTTAGCTGCGAAAGCAGGTGCTACTTACGTATCACCATTCCTTGGACGTTTAGATGATATAGGTTCTGAAGGTTTAACATTAATTGAAGATATCCGCTTGATTTTTGATAACTACGGTTACCCTACAGAAATCCTTGCTGCTTCAATCCGCGGACCATTGCATATTATTAGCTGTGCTAAATTAGGCGCTGACGTAATGACCGGACCATTATCTGCTATTTTGGGATTATTGAAACACCCATTAACTGATAGCGGCTTAGCTACATTCCTTGCTGACCACAAAAAAGCAGCAGAAGCAGCTCTTGTAAAATAATACCAAAAATTTGAGTTTTGCAGTGTTCACTGCAGTCTTAATGATAAGTACATACTGAAAAGCCTTCAAGCATAATGTTTGAAGGCTTTTTCAGTATACTATTATATGAAACTACGATGCCAGTACGGCTTTAATCTGATCATAATTAATCTGCTCATCAGGCTCAATCAAGATGCCCTTCACTCCTGCCCCGTTTGCGGCTTCCACATCTCTTGGCTTATCGCCAATCATCACTGAAAGTGCGGGATCAATATTGTATTCAGCTATTGCTTCCAGCAACATACCCGACTTTGGTTTCCGGCACTCACAAGGTTCAGAAACTGTAGGGTGATGTGGGCAATAGTAAGCATGGATAATCTCCGCTCCCTGTTCCTCAAATTTATCGAACAGCATCTCATGCATTTCAGCGAGCGTATCCTCAGTGTAACGATCCAGTGCAATCCCTCCCTGATTAGTAATTACAATGAGCAGGTATCCTTCATCGAATAGTTTCTTCAAGGGTGGAATCTGGTACTCCAGTACTTCAAAATCTTCCAGTCTGCATATGTAATCGTGTATTTCGTGGTTCAGTACCCCATCACGGTCTAAAAAGATAGCTTTATTCATCATTTTTTATTTGTAGCCAAATATCAAAATATAATTCAATTGCAGCATCAGATTACGTAATTATTCGTGATAATACTCTTTTGTATATCCCGTAAAAGAAGTACCTATAGTTTTTTACAGTTTAAATTTTAGGTGTTCAGCGCGTTAAAAGGCGGTTTTTGAGTAGTAACTAACGTTTATTTAACACTAAATTCAATTAATCAGGCTTAGGATCAGGCTTATATAAGTTCCTTGGTGTTTTTATTTGCAGTATAGGGATGGTACTCCTATATTTGCATCACTTTAAAAGGAAACAATTAGGGTAAAGTTCTAAACAATGATGATTCCGTAGCTCAGCTGGTAGAGCATTACACTTTTAATGTAGTGGTCCTGGGTTCGAATCCCAGCGGGATCACAGAAAAAACCTTAGAGAAATCTAAGGTTTTTTGCGTTAATGCCATTTGCATTTTTAACTTAATTGTTCAAGACATCCAACTCCAGCACTTCTCCACCAATCTCTTTCAAACGCGCCAGATATAAGGCTGGTTCAAGCAGCTGGTAAGGGAAGTAAAGTCCTGGCTGGCTAGGCGTGTTGCCATCCAGGCCCGTAAGCCTTTCAATTAACATCGCTACACCCAGGCCGGTTAAAGGCATCTGCCCTTCTGGATGCACAACTGCATGTCGGGTATGCAGGGGCTTTCCTTCGTGGTCGTAACCTGCCAGCTCGATAATGATTTCAGTGGACATCCCCTTCCCAGCCCGACGGCTTGAACTCATTCCTAACGCAAGATTAAATTGAACATCTGTCGCGTCGGTTACCGTAGCCAATGCTACTACATCAAATGGCGAAAAAGCAGAGGCTTCCATCAGTGTGCCATCAACCGCGCGGAATTCTGTTTTTGCTTCATCGCCCGTACGCCAGTAGTATCCGCTGTCTCCACGGGCAAGGGCAGCCGGCATAGTGTTCATCTGGCGCTCGAGATCAAGATCTGCTGCCGGTCCACTGGCATCCTGCTCATCAAGTAGCGCGCCAATAGCAATGTTGTGAACCTCGCCAAACTTTTTTGTAAACTCCAGAGTTGGAACAGTGGTGGCGCCTACAAGCCATTCCGTGCCAAGTACCACAGGAGCTGCGTTAGGCTTATTTATGTAGGCCGCTACCTGTGGACCTAATTCTATCATCCCTGGGGAAATACTAATGTGGGGTACTCCACGTGCCTGCGCAAACCGGAGCCCTGCGATTCGGTCATCCATAAATAAAACGGCTACAGCGCTGACAGATAGGCCGCCAAGTCCAAGATCCTGAGCAGCAAGATCTATAATGATTCCTTCGGCATTGCCAATTTCGGCTGCCGCATCCTTACTTTTCACCAGGTCTCGTCCACCAATTAACAGCCGTACATTCGGGTACCACGCACGCAGAAACTTTGCCGTCCAGCGGCCAACAGTGCCAGAACCGCCGATAAGAAGAATAGGATCTTGTAACATAACTAATTGATTTGTTATTGAGAATAATTGAAGAAGATCCCTCTAAAGTTATTGGCGAAGTATCCTCAGCAGAATTAATAATACTTAAAAAAAAAGATCAAATCCGTACGAACTATAAGCCCCCGCCGTAAAGAAAGCCTTTGGTTTATTTCTTTAAAGTCGCTCCGTAAATACTGTAAATACTTACTAAGCGACGTTATCGAAATTAAGCCTTTTCCTCATAACTGTGGGTATTAAAATTTACTACCTAATACCCCTCATTTTGACCAAATTCAGCGCCATTTGACAATGCGTTTAACTCCACCTGCGGCACTGGCCTCAAGCGGTGGAAAGATTGTACATCTACAATATCAGGGTTGTCCAATTTGATACGATTAACAAACTGATTTCCATTAAACACTCGTTTTAAGTCATACCAACGCAGATGTTCACCACATAATTCACGTGCACGTTCATCCAGTATAAAATCAATTCCCCCCGTTTGCACCTCCGCTGCGCTTACTTGCATCGCAGCTGTTTGGTTAACCGGCACTTTAATAGCTGCACGTGTACGCAAAACATTCAATTGTGTTGCCGCGGCTGCATAATTCCCTAACTGAAATTCTGCTTCTGCCGAAATCAGATACATTTCGGCCAAACGGATCACCATAATGTCAGCAAATCCTGGCTGCCCATCCACGGCTGTGCGGCTTGCGTCCAGAAATTTTTTCAATGGCACAAAATCGGTGAGCGACTTGATTGTACCATTGGTATTGTACAGATCGTTGATATCATAAAGCACCCATGGTTTTGTAGCTTTGTCGGCCACTACCTGTTTAGTTAATTCCATTGCACGACTTGTTCCTGGCACTAGTGCTGTGCCTAACACGGAGGCTGCTTTTCCATAGGTGGCTGCAGTGCTGGCATTCCAGGTAAATGCATTGTTAGCTGTCCAGGTTTCCTGAAATGATGCTGCGTAACGCCCATCTATTTGTTCATTAAACAGGTTCAATAAAAAACGCGTAGGCTGTAAGCGTTTCTGTCCATCGAAACCATAAGCAAGACTTCTTACCAAACCAGGTCTTCCACTATAAGTTGTAAGATACCAGGCGTGTAACCTGTTACCATTTGCATCATAATCCAGCTGCGCATTGGTTGAATTGCTAATTATATACAGCGCTTCTTTGTTGTTCCTGTTATTAGCCGGATTCCATAAATCGGCCGGTGATACCCATAAATCGCTACCCAACTCAGCTTTACGCGTAATTACATCATTTGCCGTAGTGCGCGCCAGCACGAGATAATCTGCACGCTCCTGCCCGGTACCATAATAAGCCCTTGAAAGGTACGCCCTCGCTAACATTCCAAGGGCAGATTTTTTTGATGCCCTACTGTATTCATTGCCCCAAAAAGTTGCATTAGGCAGATTATCTGCCGCAAATTTAAGATCGCCAATGATCAGGTCGTAAAAAGCACTGACCGAACTGCGGGTTGCGGTTAATTCTGCACTTTGTGTTTCTGTAGTGCGGAGGTTAACGCCGCCAAACTGTTCCACAATGTGCCAGTAATAAAATGCACGTAAAAAACGCAGTTCGCCTAACCTCCGGTTTTTATCTGCCTGATCTGTAAATCCGGCACCATCAATCCTGTTAATTCCCGCGTTGCATTGGTTGATAGCCCGGTAGAACAACCGGAAGATCGTACCAGCCGAACCCGTAGATGCGGGTGTCAAACCAATATATTTAGTTACCTGATTAGCAAAACTTATTTTATTGGCTGTAAACCATAAGTCAGTACCGCCTTCAGAAACCAGTGTTCCATCCTCTTTACCGTAATACGCCCGCTGTTCCTGATAGGCACCATTCACAGCGGTCACAAATCCTTCTGGCGTTGTCCAGGTAGCGTCAGGTGTAGCACCACCAGGGTTGTACTCGTTAAGATTTTTAGTACATGACAATGCCGCTATAACACAGAAACCCACAACGGCAATTTTATATTTATTACTTTTCATAACAGTTCAATTTGATTTTAAAAGTCAAGATTTACACCGAACACAAGCTGCCGGCCCAATGGAGATGATTCTGCACCTCCCCTTTCAGGATCGTAATCTTTTAACAGTGGATTTTTAGAATAGGTAAATAGGTTAGATGCAGTGGCATAGAACCGTAGCGTACTGATTTTGAATTTCTCGGTCATGGATTTAGGCAGCGTATATCCTAGTGATACGTTTTTGATCTTGAAGAATGAACCATCTATATACAACAATGATGTATATGTATTCGGGTACAGGTTAGTCAGTGATCCCCGTCCCGGTCGCGGAAAATCATTAGACGGATTATTAATCGTCCAGTAGTTAAAATTACCCGGCCCATTGGCTTCGCCAGAAGGGTTATAACGGCCAATAAACTCTCCTTTCACCGTTTGTCCATACCGTGCCATTAAAAAGATATTCAAATCAAAACCCTTATAGTTAAATGTATTTTGCAAACCACCGTACCAGTCGGGTTGCTGATGCCCCACCACTCTACGGTCGTCGTTGATATCTATTTTACCATCTCCATTCTGGTCTTCGACCTTGATATCGCCAGGCTTAAATGTTACGCCGTTAAGTGTTGTAGTGATTGGCATGTCTGATTGCTGCCAAATCCCAATCCCTTTGTATAGATAATAAGACTGCACCGGTGAACCTATTAGCAGGGAATTCTCCTCCGTATTAATGATATTACGGCCATCAATCAGTTTGGTTATTTTCTCACTGTTTTTTGAGAATGTGGCTGTTGACGACCATTTAAAATTCTTGGTCTGCAGGTTAACTGTTGAGAGTATGATATTCACGCCCTCATTTTGAGTTGAGGCTATATTTTGATAGACGGTTGTTTGTCCTGTTGATTGTGGCAACGAACGCGGATATAACAAGTCTGATGTTTTGGTCAGGTACCAGTCAAAGCCCAAAGTCACCCTGCTTTTAAATGCAGTAACATCTGTACCGATATCTATCGTACGCGATTTTTCCCAGCCCAGGTCGGGCGAAACAATATTTCCGTTAAAAGTATATGCAGGGGCGGGAATATCACCAAAACCCATATTAGTTGTATTCAGCAAACTTTGCGTATCATATGGTTTAATTGTTGAATTACCGGTGATCCCATAACTTGCACGCAATTTTAGGCTGTTGATCTGCTTAACATCTTTCATAAAAGCTTCGCGGCTGACTACCCAGCCAGCTGATACCGCGGGAAATGAATCCCATTTGTGGCCAGGTGCAAGTCTTGAAGCGCCATCCCATCGAATAGAGCCCTGAAACAGATATTTGCCATCAAAACTATAGTTAATACGCCCGGCATAAGCCAATAAATCATACCGTGTAAAGCCTGAGGTCGTAGTGCGGCTGGTTGATTCTGTACTGGCCAGGTTATAAAATAACTGTGATGATAACACCTGCCTTATACCTCCCGCAAATGCTTCTTCTGCTTCACTATGGATATAGCTTGAGATAGCCGTTACAGTAAAACTATGCTTTTGAATTTCATGGTTATAGGTGAGGACGTTGTCCCAGTTATAATAACGGGAACTCTGGTTGGTTACAGAAGCTGCCGAGTAACGGAGGTTATTCTGGGCCAAAGAGAAAGGGTCGTTAAACTGACCGCGACGGCTGCTGCCCAGTACGGTTCCTAAATTACTTCTAAAGGTTAATCCCTTGATTGGGGCCAGTTCTGCATAACCCGTTGCATTGATTTCGCTACCTGTAGTTACGTCTACAGACGCGCCAGGCCTCAAATCGGTTATGGGGCTAATGGTGCTGGTATTGCCTGCGATAGGAAAGGTATTAATGGAACCATCTGCATTGTATGCTGTACCCAGGGGGATGGCTGTTAGTGCATTGGAAAGAGGATCACGACGGGCGTTTGTTTTATTAAACGCAAGCTGACCAACAATACCTGTCTTGAACCAGTTATTTAGTTTATGATCTATATTGTACCGAAAGTTGTAACGGTTATAATCGTTATTTGCCAACTGCCCCTCTTCCTTGAAGTAACCAACAGAAAAAAATGCTTTCGTATTTTCGCTGCCACCACGCACATTTACTGTGTGGCTTTGTTGCTTGCCATTTTGTGTGGCCAGTTCTAACCAATTTACAAACTGCCCGGCTTGCACTGCAGCCAATTCACCTGCGTTGGGGAATACCACATTGTCTGCCGGAATTACACCTGTTGCTGGATCACGGTATGACTCACGGCGTAAATTTAAATAGTCTTCACCCAGGCGGGGTTGTGGAAATTTAGTCCATCCATTTATCCCGTAATATGCACTGTACGATATTTTTGCTTTACCGGTTACCCCCTTTTTGGTAGTCACTATGATTACGCCATTAGCACCTTGCGACCCATAAATAGCCGTGGACGCTGCATCCTGTAATACTTCGATGCTTTCAATGTCATTGGGATTAATATTGTTGATACTACCCCCATTTTGCACACCATCTACCACCAGCAATGGGGCATTTGGATTGATACCGCCTGCAGTATTTAGCGCGTTAGGTATAGACCGTGTACCACGGATCTGGATGTTAACACCAGCACCTGCATTACCGGAGCTCCTGGTAATATCAACGCCTGGAGCCCGTCCCTGGATGGCCTCTAAAGCATTATGGGTTGGAGCTTTAACGATGTCTGATGCTTTAACTGTAGCCACCGAGCCAGTCAGATCCCGCCGCTTAATCGTACCAAAGCCCACTACCACAACGTCTTCCAATGAGTTTTGCTGTATCGCAAGCTTTATAGTGACATCCTGGTCATTTGGGTTAAAAGTTACTGTCTGATCTGCATACCCAATGTACCTGACAGTAATAGTTACATTTTGCCCATCTGGAACATTGATGCTGAACTTTCCGTTTGAATTGCTTAGCTGTCTGCTCGCAGAACCTTGCAAAGTAATTGTGGCGCCAATTAGCGGGTCACTGTTTCCCGCATCCAGCACCCTTCCATTTAAAGCGCGGGTTTGTGCCTGTACAAAGGCTGCCAAAAACAGAAATGTAGTGAGGAAATAGATTTTTTTCATACTGATAGGAATAGGGTTAAAAATCCAGTTGAATAGAGGATTTGGACCTTATTTGGTTAACACACAAAATTAGTCCAAGAATGGGATGCGTATTATAATATCTTTCCTAAAGGTTATGATATTTTTGCAAAAATTGGCAGGAAGGCCAAATTCAGAACTTTATTGCAGGCAAACAATATACTGAACAATTCCTGATCAGTATATTGCCAACATAACAAGACTTAAATAAGCAGGAGACTATATGGAGGGTATTGAATTATTTTTGACACTACGCCCGTCTAGATCATAGTCTACGTTCGTTTTCCGCTATGGCGACGTCATTGATAGATGCAAACCTGCAACATTGTTGTTTCTAAATTTTTGAAAGTTATCTTTGTATCTGTAAACATCATATGGGCGAAATAAAGACAAAATAAGATGAACTACTCTGAACTGGCATTTACTGATGCCGTAAAACAATTACAAGAGAAACTGGGCAGTCGCTTTAGTTACGAAAGGGTGCAGAAAATGAGCTATGTAGATGGCCTAACTGATGCTGAAATAGACTATATAGCCCAGATAGATAGCTTTTACATTGCGTCATTTGGTGAAAACGGATACCCTTATATACAGCATCGGGGTGGACCAAAAGGTTTCATTAAGGTTATAGATAAATCCACAATTGGGATGGTTGATTTTATTGGTAACCGGCAATATATTTCCAGTGGGAATATATCCGAAAACCCAAAAGTCTCGCTCATTCTGCTTTCCTACGTACTTAAAGCAAGATTAAAAATTTATGCTGAGGCGGAGATTGTGGAACTGCATGAAGACAGCAATCTTTATGATTTCCTTCGTCCGAAGGACTACAAGTTTAAACCTGAGTGGATGATGATCTTTAAGATCAAAGCCTATGACTGGAACTGTCCACAGCACATCAACCCCAAGTATGGCATAGAAGAAGTCCGCGAATTACTGGAACCACAACAGCGTTACATCGCCAGTCTGGAACAGGAGATCAAAGAGCTGAAAGCAAAGTTGCCGAAGTGAATTGCCAGGGTATAAACTAATGACATCTGATGGACAACTAGTGGTACTGTAGGCCCATTGACCGCTGATTGAACGCTGATTGACCGCTATGAACAGAGCACAAACATATCCTGACTAGAGCCTGAACAGAGCGTTTAACCGGTATTTAACCGAAGTAAGGCCCTGTTCATGCCCTGTTCATGCCCTGTGCATGCTCTGTTCATAGCGGTCAATGTCCGGTCAGTCTCCGGTCAATGGTGCTACAAAACCAGAACCTGGTTGCTTAAAGGGCACAAACAATCAAATTGTTAAGCCTTTTTGTAGACGCTATCTATTTAATAGGTAACTTGCGCATCAATATAAAATTCAACATTATGCCCTTCAGTTCCCTTGGTCTATCCCCTGCTTTACTAATGGCATTGGCTGATCAGAATTACATCAACCCTACGCCTATTCAGGAAGCAATAATACCTGCTATTCTAAGCAAAAAAGATATATTGGGAATTGCTAAAACAGGTTCAGGAAAAACCGCGGGTTATGTTCTGCCCTTGCTGACAAATTTGCAACAGCAGTTAGTTGGGCCGAAAGATCGCCATGCGAATGTATTGGTATTGGTTCCCACGCGTGAGCTGGCTGAGCAAGTGAAAGATGTTTTTAAAGTTTTTAGCAGGACCTTACCTAAACCCCTGAAAACATTGGCCGTTTATGGTGGAGTATCTATTAATCCACAAATGATGGCTTTACATGGTGTTAACGTGCTGGTTGCTACACCAGGACGTTTGCTGGAATTGATAGATACAAATTCGGTACACCTATCAGATATTGAAACGCTTGTGTTAGATGAGGCAGATAAGATGCTGAACCTGGGATTTAAAGAGGAACTAAATAAAATCCTCTCACTATTACCTAAAAAGCGGCAGAATATATTGCTATCAGCTACATTGAGCACAGACCTCGACAATATCTACCAAATATTACTCCACGACCCTGTGGTCATCAAAATTGAGGTTGAAGAACCTTTTTTAGAACTGATCAATCAGGTCGCCTATATTGTATCAACAGAGCGAAAAGGACCTTTTTTACGTTATCTGATTAACCATCATGAAATGAAACAGGTATTGGTATTCGCTTCATCGGTTCAACAGGTTGACGCTGTGGTTAACAAATTACGAAAGAATAATATTGACGCAAAAGCGATTCATAGTAAAAAAAGTCAAGGCTCCAGAACGGAATCTCTAGCTCATTTTAAAACGGGAAAACTGAGGGTTTTGGTAGCGACTGATTTGATGGCGAGGGGTATCGACATTAATTTCCTGCCATTTGTCATCAATTACGAATTACCCCGCTCACCAAAAGACTACGTTCACCGAATAGGCAGAACGGGACGTGCAGAAGCAGCTGGTGAAGCAATTTCGCTGATTAGCAATGATGAGTTACATCATTTTGAAGTAATACAAAAAAAGATGGGCAGACAGGTGGAGTTGATTGATGGGGCGGCTATAGTTATTGGCTAAGCCGTGTAGCCAGCTAATAGTTATCCGTAAACTAGTTCCTGCCCTTCTCTATTTCTTCACTAATCAAAGCCAAATACGCGGGATCACTGCCTTCAAAAACTTCCTCACCATCAAGCATGTAGGCGCTTAAAAAGTGCTCTTTTGCTTTTTCCATGTCATTCAGTTCAAAGTAGACCTCCCCCAGGCAATGCCAGATGTAAGGATTAGCCGTACCATCTGGTGAGAGTAAAGCTTTTTGATAGCGATCCAGCGCTTCATTGTACTTTTGCTGGCTAAATAATGCATCTCCAACAGCAACATACAGCCAGGTGGCGGCTTCCCAATCAGTTTTAGGCTCAGGCAGCAAATTTAAGGCCTCTTCATATCTATTGATTGCTGTTGAAAATTCTTCTGTTTCGGCGAAGTTATCACCTTCTTCAGAAAGCCTAACAATCCTGTCATATATATTATCATCTAATTCCATAAGCCATTTTATTTTTATACCATTTGAAAGGCAGCAAATGTAACAGATAAACTTTCAAGCCAGGTAAATGTTTTATAGTTTATTGAATTGTATAAGGTTATACATTCAACTGCATCAATTTATATGACTATACATATCAAGCCAACGATCATCTTGATGAAGCACTTTAAATACATCACCGGAAAGTTGCTGCTTCCTGAGTTTATTCCTGAGATATAAAAGGTTCAGGAAATCCAGGGAGATAGATTTGTATTTTGCATCAGCAACTTTAGCGGCGACGACAGCAAAGATCAAAGCCGCGTCGAAGTTATCAGCGTCACTCATACCACCAGCAATCATGGATGCCCTATTGTAATAATCGTATACTTTTTGAAATGCACTTTTAGCATAAAACTTTTTAGCACTATCTATCAAAGCACGCGTATAGGCACGGTCAGCCGAGTCTGCCTTCCTCGCCTTTGAGGCATTGACATTCTTGTATTCAAAACCATAGGTTAAAGCGTAAATCCTTAACGGTAACATATCCATGCATTTGCGCCTGTGGTCTACAGAATCTTCATTAATGATACTTCTGAAACTTTCTGCCTGCCCGTGAGAAGACCAATTTACCTGTGTACCATACAGCTGTTTGTAATTGAGGTTACATTGTATCCTGTCATATAGATAGGCATAGTTTTCCAAATCAAGCTCTTTTGTAGCCTTCAGCACTTTCATGGCGGAGAGTGCATGTTGCTGGAAAATAACATCGTCGTCTGCATGTTGCACAAGCAGCCAAAGATTATTTTGCCCGTCCTTGCCAATGTCGGATAATTTAGGCCAACCATACTTTTTTAAGATCTCCTTTGCCTGCATGCGGTTAAGGGAGTCTGCCAGGCGGATCTCGCTGTTAACTTTCTGTTCTTGTTCTTCACCATCAGCCTGTATTCTTGCATATCTTAAGCGCTGGTCCTTTAACATCATCAAATTTATCTGTTTCCTCAATCCAGGCATTTTTAGTCCTCGCTCATATTTTTTTTCTGCAACCAGCGCATCAGCTACTATATTTTTAAATTTTTGTGAACTGGTGTTCTTCAAATAGTCAAAGTATGGATCCGTCAACAACATATCTGCTTCATGCCACCCTGACCGAATGGCTTCCGTTAAATAACCGAAGGCCTGGTCACCGTTGTGATCCAATGCGTAGGCGCCCGCGGCTTTATAAGCAGTTAAAGCATCAGGATGCTCCATCCTGAAAGCCTTCTCATAATAGTTGATCGCTTTTTTATAATCTTTTTGCAAATGGCAAAGGCTGGCCCGGGCCAGAAGTTCCTGATA
>Ga0247734_1002383_pt1 | contig 12437 bp, 12 predicted proteins | sample UWRJL103311B2_FD_180933 | JGI IMG/M metagenome (GOLD analysis project Ga0247734, IMG submission 180933) | Plant litter microbial communities from Arlington Agricultural Research Station in Wisconsin, United States - UWRJ-L103-311B-2 | ecosystem: Environmental > Terrestrial > Plant litter >... | reverse complement strand
AACCTGACAATGTCCACCAACCAGCTCGCAGAGCGCTTCGGCGCGGTGTCGATGACGCTGGAGATGCCGTTCAAGGACCACAACCCCGCCGCCGACGCCGCGCAAGCCTGGAGCCCGGAACGCTCAGGCCAATTGGGCCGCGACTGCCTGGGTGCGCTGCTGGAATGGCTGATCGAGCGCGAGAGCGCCTGAGAAACAAACAAGGAAGGTCCCTCCCGTTGTTCGGGATGGACCTTCCTCCTCTCCAACCATTCAAGCGCACGATTCAAGTGCTTGGATCGAACCTCAACCAAGCCCTCGTCATTCCCGCGAAGGCGGGAATGACGGGGAGGGATCTGCGAAACGAGTTCGATCACCACGCTCCCGATCTCACCTTCAAATCGCCGCCCACTGGCGCAGCGCTTCGCGCACCGCGAGGTTTTCGTCCTGCGTCCAGTGCGGAGTGAGCGAGCCGGCGGGGTCGAGCCCCAGCAGCGTCTGGATCAGCGTCCAGCCTTGCGCCCAGTCGCCGCGCAAGTCGTCCGACACCGGCGACGCGCCCCAGTCCACCGCGAGCCGCGTTCCCGCACGCTGGTGCGCCACGGGGGCGTCGAGGTCGCTCACCACGAAGGCGGCGAACGGCAGCGGCTGGCGCGGGCAGGCACCGAAGCGAGCGAGGCGCGGATCGGCTCCCGGCAGGTCGACGTTGGGCGGGTTGACTATCACCGCGCCTTCGACCGGGCTATCGGCACCCGCGCTTTCGAACTCGACCCACCACGCCAGCGCCAGCGCGGCGATGTCGTCAGTGACGATGATGACCGGACGGTCGGCGCGGCGGATCGCGAGGTTGAGCTTGTTGACCCAGGTATTGCGGTGCGGCTCGTCCCACAGGCCGAGTTCGACCACGCGGCAATGTTCGCTCCACTGAGTCCAGCGGTTCATCCAGTGGCCGGGCGCGAGCGGTGTGCCCGGCACCAGCAGGATCAGCGGCTTGGTATCGTAGGGTTGCGCGTTGCGTGCCATGGGAAGCTCCTATGCGAAGTTCCGCCGGTCGACTCTGGGTCCCGACACACCGATCATATCTCAACTTGTGAGATAGACAATACGCATCGTCGCGGATGAGCCCCGCGTCGTCCCGGACTTGATCCGGGACGACGGGTTCAAGCTATGCCCAGATTCGCCGGCCCGAACGCGTGTGGCAGCAATTCCGACAACCGCATCTCGATCACGCCTTCTGCGCCATCGCACCACACCACCGGGTCGGTGCCGCCCAGTTGCGCGATCTCGTTGAGCACCTGGCGGCAGCGCCCGCACGGCGTTACTTGCGGCCCCTGCCCCGGCGCTCCGGGCGCGCCGCCGGTTACGGCCACGGCCTCGAGCGCCGGGCGCTCGCCCTTGGACAGGATCGTGGCGACCGCGACGGTCTCGGCGCACAGCGACAAGCCGTAGCTGGCGTTCTCGACATTGGCTCCGGTGACGACCGATCCGTCGGCCAGCAGCAGCGCCGCGCCGACGTGGAAGTTCGAATAGGGCGCATAGGCCGTGGCGGCGGCGGCGCGAGCGGCGACGAGCAGGGCGTCGCGGGTGGCGATGTCGGTCAGGCGGTTGTCGGTATGGGGGGCGTCGGTATGGGAGGCGTCGGTCATGGCAGCACGACTACCCAGCGCAGGCCCCCTTGCGCAACCTCGTTGGCGAGATCGTGGTTCGCCGTCCACATCGTCCACGGCCGCCCGGCATAGCCCGGCTCGAACCTGTCGCGCGTCAGCCACAAGTTGCGGTCGAGCTTGTGAGCGATCGCATAGCGCGCCTGGAACGCCGGACTGACCTTGAGGATCACCGGCTTGCCGGTATGCGTTTCCACCTGGTTGAGGAACGTCATCAACTCGCTCTCGACCCGCGCGTCGCTCACTTTCACCGGGCAGTCGTCGGCCAGCATGTCGAGGTCGACCGCTGGGGGCAGCAGCTTGGGATCGCGCGGTACGGTGGTGACGAAATTGGCCGCCTGCGTCCCCGCCGGCTGGCACGGATCGTAGCGGTGGAGCGCGCCCACCTGCATGCCCGCCGCTTTGGCCGCCTCGAAGTTGTCGACGAAGCGGGGATCGCGCGCGAAGGCGCTGGCGCTCGCGTCGATATAAGCGAAGTCAGCGCCGATCGCCTTGAGCGACTTCCAGCTGACGTCGCCGTCGTCGAAACCGATCTCGACGCCCTGAAGTGGGTAAAGCGTGCGCTCGGGCATCCAGTGGCGCAAGTGCCACCAGCCCCAAGCCCCGGCGACAATCGTCACCAGCAGCACCGCCGCCAGCGCGCGCAGGCGCCAGCCATGCCTTGCGGACCCGCCGCGTTTGCGTGCTGCTGCCATCGCCCCCTCCTCAGCTGCGGATATGCAGCATGCAGATCAGCGTGAACAGCCGCCTGGCGGTGGGATGGTCGGTCTCCACCTTGCCCTCCAGACGGTCGAGCAACAGCTCCGCCGCCTCGTTGTGGATCGCGCGGCGAGCCATGTCGATGGTCTCGATCTCCTGCGCGGTGGATTTGCGAATCGCCTGGTAATAGCTCTCGCAGATAGCGAAATACTCGCGGATCGGGCGACGAAAGCGGGCCAGGCCCAGCAGCAGCGTTTCGAGCGCGGTGCGGTCCTCGGCGGCGATTTCCAGCGCCAGCCGGCCGTCGCGCACCGCCAGATGCAGCCGATACGGACCTTCGTGCCCCGCCGCAGTAGAGCGCAAGGGTTTGAAAACATTGTCCTCGATCAGGTCGAAGATCGCGATCCGCCGTTCCTGCTCGATGTCCGCGTTGCGCCGCAGGATGGTCGCATCGTCGAGTTCGATGTGAGAGATGCGCGGGTCGGCCATGATCGATGGGCCTTTACGCGGTTGCGACGGGGGCGGGCAAGTGGGCTTTGGTGTGCATGGACGATGTGCCCACCCCGCAGTCCACAAGCTGTGGATTAATATCCCCGCCGCCCCCGCTTGAGCGACTCACCTAGCCGGAGCAATGTCGCGCGCTTATGGCCCAGCAAAACCTTCTCGTCCGCGCCGAGGATTCCTCGTCGATTTCCGCCGTGCGCACCCTGCCCGCCAACGTCGAGGCCGAGGCCGCGTTCCTGGGCGCGGTGCTGATCGACAACCGCGTGATCGAGGAACTGCAGACCCAACTGGGCCCGCAGCACTTCTACGAGCCCGTCCACACCCGCATCTACGAGCGCATCCTCCAGCTGCTCGACCGCAAGGCCGTGGTCACGCCGGTCACGCTGCGCCCCTATTTCGAGGCGGACGAGCACCTCAAGGCGCTGGGCGGCGTCGCCTACCTCGCGCGGTTGACCGCCGACGGCCAGGGCCTGCTCGCCCCGCGCGAGCTGGCCGACCAGATCTACGACCTGGCGCTGCTGCGCGAGCTTATCACGGTGGGCCGCAACCTCGTCGAAAGCGCGATGGACACCTCCGAGTCGGTCGAGCCGATGGAGCAGGTCGAACGCGCCGAGGCCGCGCTCTACAAAGTGGCCGAAGGCGCCGCCGCGCAAAGCGAGGCGCAGAGCTTCGGCGTCGCCACCCGCACCGCGATCCAGGCGATCGAGAAGGCGTTCAATTCGGGCGGCCACATCTCGGGCCGCACCACGGGCCTCACCTCGCTCAACCAGAAGATCGGCGGCCTGCACGACAGCGATCTCATCATCCTCGCCGGCCGTCCCGGCATGGGCAAGACCTCGCTCGTCACCAACATCGCCTTCAACACCGCCCAGCGCTATGTCGACGATACCGAGCGCGACGGGATGCCGCCGGAAAAGTCGGTCGGCGCGCCAGTGGCCTTCTTCAGCCTCGAAATGAGCGCGGACCAGCTCGCCACGCGTATCCTGGCCGAACAGTCGAACATCAGTTCCGAAGCGCTGCGCATGGGCAAGATCAGCCGCGAGGACTTCCAGCAACTCTCGTTCGCCAGCCAGCGCCTGGCCGAGCTGCCGCTGTTCATCGACGATACGCCGGGCCTGACGATCGCCGGCCTGCGCACCCGCGCTCGCCGCCTCAAGCGCCGCCACAACATCGGCCTCGTCATCATCGACTATTTGCAGCTGCTGTCCGGCTCGGGCCGCGCGACCGACAACCGCGTGAACGAGATTTCCGAGATTTCGCGCGGCCTCAAGACGCTCGCCAAGGAACTGGGCGTCCCCGTCATCGCGCTGTCGCAGCTCAGCCGTGCGGTCGAACAGCGTGACGACAAGCGCCCGATGCTGTCCGACTTGCGCGAATCCGGCTCGATCGAGCAGGACGCCGACATGGTCTGGTTCGTCTATCGCGAAGACTACTACGTGAAGGCGACCGAGCCCAAATTCCCGAGCGACAGCGACGGCATGGACGTCAAGGACAAGTGGGAGACCTGGCGCCAGAAGATGGAGGAAGTCACCGGCTTGTCCGAACTCATCATCGCCAAGCAGCGCCACGGCGCCACCGGCAAAGTCCGCCTGCGCTTCGAAGCGCGCATCACCAAGTTCTCCGACCTCGCACCGGACGACATGCGCGCGGCGTTCGAGAGCGACTGACGACGGTTGCGCAGCACGCAAGTTGATGAAGTGCATGCGCGCGCCACGCTCTTGTAGGCGCAGCGGGGCGGGCGGCTTCACGGGTCAAGGAGCGCGCACGAGGGTAGCACCGCGCCTGCGTGTAGGAAACGAACGCGGCCTGGGGCGTGGGTGGCAATTGCTAGCGCGCGGATTTTTCGGCAGCGTCGGGCGATGATCGGGCTTGGCGACATCGTCGGGGAAGTTATCCAAGTCGCCGCTGAAGGCACCGCCGAAGCGATCCGTCGCAGGTGGGGCGTCGCCGGATGCGCCGCGGTACTGCTCGGCATAGTGGCAATCATCGGGCTGGTGGTGTGGTGCGTCACCGGCTGACCTGCGGCACCGACATCGCGGCTTGCCACGCCGGGCCTGGTGTGATCGGGTTGGCAATGGCCGCATAGGATGTCGGGAAAGCCAGATGGACCTCGCGCACCCCCTGAACGAAACGCTGCTGGCAGTAGCGGATGCGATGGGCGCGGCGAACGACCCTTGGTGGGTCATCGGCAGCGCCGCCGTGGCGCTGCACGGCGTCCGGTCGGTCACGGTCGCCGACGTCGACGTGCTGCTGAGCCCGGCCGATGCCGAACGTATCCTGCCGGGCCTCGGGATCGCAGCGCAGCGGGGGCCTGGGCACCCGCTGTTCCGGTCCGCCCTGTTCGGAACATGGCGCGCGCATCCTCTGCCGGTCGAGTTCATGGCCGGCTTCGAACATTGCCGCCACGGTAGGTGGCGCCTGGTTCAGCCCGCGACGCGGCTGCCCGTTCAGGCCGGAGCGCCGCGCGTCTACGTCCCGGCGCGCGAGGAATTGCGCGACATCATCGCCAGTTTCGGTCGACCCAAGGACCTGGAGCGGGTGCTGCTGCTCGACGCGGCGGGGTAGCCCGCGTCGTCAGGAAAGCGCCCGTACCATATACCGCGCCCCGTCCCCGTAGCTTTTCAGCTTGCGCGCGATCGTGGCGTCGGTTTCGACCGGCTCGAAGCCCAGCCCGCGCCAGAACGCCACCGAGCCGTTGACCGAAACCAGCGCGATCTCGCGCCCGCCGAGCGCGCGCAGGTCGTCCGCCAGGCGCGCGACGATCGGCGCCGCGTGGCCTTGTCCGCGCGCAGCGGGGTGGAGGGCGAGGTCGTGGAGGTAGAACGCCTCGCGCTCGGCCGGCACGCGGCCCAGCAGGCTATCGAGCGGCGGGATCGCGCCCCGCGGCCAGGGGTAGGCGATCAGGTAGCCCTTAACCGCCTCGTCGCCGTCGGCCAGCACGTAGCAGCCTTGGGGAAACAGCGCGAAGCGTTCGGCGAAGCACGCCGGCGCTTCGAAGTGATCGGGGAAGGACACGCGTGCGACCGCGACGACGCCGTCGAGGTCCCCCGCCCGCATCGCCCGCCATTGGCACTCGCTCACAGGCCGCTCGGTCACAGGCCGATCAGTCACAGGCCGGCGCGCCATGTCGAGAGCCGCTGCACCGCCTCGTCAAGCACCGGGTCAGGCTTGGTGAAGCACAAGCGCACGATGTGGCGCGGCACGTTCGGCCCGGCGTAAAGCGCGCTGACCGGGATCGTCGCGATGCCCGCCTCGGCGACGGCGCGTTCGCTGAACTCCCAGTCGGCGAGCGATACCCCCGAGGCCGGCAGGTCGACGCACAGGAACCACGTCGCCGCATTGGGCAGCACCGCGAACCCGCCCTGCTCCAGCCCCGCCTTGAGCCTTGCCCGCGAGGCGGCCCAGTCGGCGTGCAGCCCGGCGATCACGTCGCCCATGGCGAGCCCTTCGGCGACCGCCCATTGCAGCGGCACCGCGCTGGTGAAGGTCAGGAACTGGTGGACCCGCCCCAGCGCCACCGCCAGTTCGCCGCGCGCCGCCATCCACCCGATCTTCCACCCGGTGAGCCCGAAGGTCTTACCCGCCGAGCCGATCTTCACGGTGCGCGTCGCCATGCCCTCGCACGCCATGAGCGAGCGATGGACCACGCCGTCGAAGCGCACCTGCTCCCACACCTCGTCGCAAATCGCGACTATGTCGTTCGCCACGCACAGCCGCGCGAGCATGGCGAGTTCTTCCGCGCTCGCCACCGTGCCCGCCGGGTTGAGCGGATCGTTGAGCAGCATCGCGCGGGTCCGGGGGGTGATCGCGCGCGCGATCGCCTCCTCCTCGTACGCGAAATGCGGCGGCTTGAGCGCTACCGACACCGGAACGCCGCCCGCCCGCTGGACCAGCGGGGCGTAAGCGTCATAAGCAGGCTGGAACAGCAGCACCTCGTCACCCGGCTTGACCAGCGCCAGCACCGCGGCAGCGATCGCCTCGGTCGCGCCCGAGGTCACCGTCACGTCGGCCGGGGCCAGCGCCAGTCCCTGCCGCTCGGCGTAGAACCGGCACACCGCCTCGCGCAGTTCCAGCAAGCCGCTGCTGGGCGGGTACTGGCTCGACTTGTCCTGCAGCGCGCGCGCGGCCGCTTCGAGCAGGGGCGCGGGCGGCGGGCCATCGGGGAAACCCTGCCCCAGGTTGATCGCCCCGGTCTCGCGCGCCAGCGCCGACATGCGCTCGAACACCGTGGTCCCCATGGCCGCGTAGACGGGATGGATCCGATTGCTGAACTTCATTGCGGCACTGCTCCCCCTGCGGCCCGGTTCCACACGCGTGGCCGGATGGACTAGCGCGGCTTTTCGCAATTTGCACGGCCCTCCCTGCGATCGGCCAATCCCCAGCGACGCGCCCGCCCCGGCTTTCGCCCGCGCGCTCCTTGCGGTACAACCCACGGCAAGGCCCGCGCGCTTCGACCATCGCGCTCACGGCCGACCTGATTGGGACTCATTTGCATACGCTGAGCCGGTTCACCGAACGTCTTCCGCTTCTGCCCGGCAAGCCGTCCGTCCGCTATGCGGCAACCGTCGCCTTGTGCCTGGTCGCGCTCTGGCTGCGCTGGGAGCTGGATGGCGCCTTTCCGCCCGGCTATCCGTTCGTCTCGTTCTTTCCCGCGGTCATCGTCAGCTCGTTCCTGTTCGGACCCCGACCGGGGCTCGTCGCCGCGGTGCTGTGCGGCCTGTTCGCGTGGTACGTCTTCATACCGCCGCGCATGGCCTTCGGATTCGACGGCGGCACGCTCACCGCGATGCTGTTCTACACCGGCGTCGTCGCTGTCGACATCGCGCTCGTCCACCTGATGCAGGCCGCCAACGCCCGCCTGCTCGCCGCGCGCGAGGCGGTGCGCCAGCTCGCCGAGGAACGCGGCCAACTCGTCGCGCGCACCGAAGTGCTGTTCCAAGAAATGCAGCACCGCGTGGGCAACAACCTGCAGATGGTGGGCGCGGTGCTCTCGCTGCAGATGCGCAACCTGAACGAGCCGGTCGCCCGCCGCGCGCTGTCGGACGCCGCCTCGCGGCTGCAGGTCATCGGCAACATCCAGCGCCAGCTCTATCGCCAGGACGGCCAGCTCGCCCCGCTCGACGTGTTCCTTCGCGAAGTCTGCGCCAAGATGATGGCCTCCAGCGCGCCGCCGGGCATCACCTGCACCGTCGCGGCGGAAACCGACATCGTGCTGCGCCCGGATTCGGCGGTGCCGGTGGCGCTGATCGTCACCGAAGCGATCGCCAACGCGCTGGAGCACGGCTTCGCGCAAGGGCGCAAAGGCACGATCGCGGTGCGCGCCGCGCGCAGGGACGGCATCGTGGTGCTCGAAGTGGAGGACGACGGCGCCGGCCTTCCGCCCGGTTTCGACCTTGCCGCCGCCACCAGCACGGGGCTGCGTATCTCGCGCGTACTGAGTCAGCAGCTAGAGGCAGAAATGACGCTTTGCGGCGGGGCCGATTCCGGCGCCTGCATGACCTTGCGCGTGCCCATCTCCCGGCTTGCGGGCCCGGCGTGAGGGCCCGATGCAGCCGCCCGCGCGCCGATCTTCGCCATTATCGAGGCGAAACGATGAAACTTGGCCGGCGGCCTGCTTGAGATTTAACCACAGGCGCCTACATTGGTCGCCGAAAGGACGGTTTCCCGGAATATGAACGACGACCAGCCTAGCGGCAATCCATGGGTCAAGAGCCTGCTCGTATGGGGGGGCATCTTCCTTGCGCTTCTCATGGTGGTGTCGATGTTCGGCGCCCGTACCACGGCAGGCACGGCGATCCCTTATTCCGACTTCCGCGGCAAAGTAGCCGAAGGCAGCGTCGCCTCGGTCGAGATTGCCGAGGACCGTATCGACGGAAAGCTCAAGAACGGTGACAGTTTCACCACCGTTCCCGTCCCCAACGACATCACGCTGACGCAACTGCTCGCGCAGAACGACGTCAAGTATTCGGGCAAGGAAGCCGAACAGGGCAACCTGCTGTTCTACATCCTCGCGCAGACCCTGCCTTTCCTGCTGATCGTCGGCATCGCGTTCTTCGCGCTGCGCCAGGTTCAGAAAGGCGGCGGCTCGGGCGCGATGGGCTTCGGCAAGTCCAAGGCCAAGCTGCTCACGGAACGGTCGGGCCGCGTCACGTTCGACGACGTCGCCGGCATCGACGAAGCGCGCGAGGAGCTGGAGGAAATCGTCGAGTTCCTGCGCGATCCCACCCGCTTCTCAAAGCTCGGCGGCCAGATCCCCAAGGGCGCGCTGCTGGTCGGCTCGCCCGGCACCGGCAAGACCCTTCTCGCCCGCGCCATCGCGGGTGAAGCGGGCGTGCCGTTCTTCACGATCTCGGGCTCGGACTTCGTCGAGATGTTCGTCGGCGTCGGCGCCAGCCGCGTGCGCGACATGTTCGAACAGGCCAAGAAGAACGCACCGTGCATCGTCTTCATTGACGAAATCGACGCCGTCGGTCGCCATCGCGGCCATGGCCTCGGCAACTCGAACGACGAGCGCGAGCAGACGCTGAACCAGCTGCTGGTCGAGATGGACGGTTTCGAGGCCAACGAAGGCATCATCATCATCGCGGCGACCAACCGCCCCGACGTGCTCGACCCCGCGCTGCTGCGTCCCGGCCGTTTCGACCGCCAGGTCGTGGTGCCGGTGCCCGACATCGACGGTCGCGAGAAGATCCTCGCCGTGCACATGAAGAAGGTGCCGCTGGCTCCCGACGTCAACCCGCGCGTCATCGCGCGCGGCACGCCGGGCTTCTCGGGCGCCGATCTCGCCAACCTCGTCAACGAAGCCGCTCTGCTCGCCGCGCGCCGCAACAAGCGCCTCGTCGCGATGCAGGAATTCGAGGACGCCAAGGACAAGGTCATGATGGGCGCGGAACGTCGCTCCATGGTCATGACTGACGACGAGAAGAAGATGACCGCCTATCACGAGGCCGGCCATGCCATCGTCTCGGTGAACGAGCCCGCTTCCGACCCGATCCACAAGGCCACCATCATCCCGCGCGGCCGTGCGCTGGGCATGGTGATGCGCCTGCCGGAGCGGGACAGCTATTCGTACCACCGCGACAAGATGCTCGCGAACCTCTCGGTCGCGATGGGCGGCCGCGTGGCGGAAGAGATCATCTTCGGCCACGATAAGGTCTCCTCAGGCGCCTCGTCGGACATCCAGTATGCCACCAGCCTGGCGCGCTCGATGGTCACGAAATGGGGCATGTCCGACAAGCTCGGCCCGCTCCAGTACGAGGAAACCCAGGAAGGTTATCTCGGCATGGGCGGCTCCAACCGCACCATGGGCTCGGACGACACCAACCGCCTGATCGACAGCGAAATCCGCGTGCTGGTCGACACCGCTCACGCCCGCGCGACGCAGATCCTCAAGGATCGCGCGGCCGACCTCGAAACCCTGGCCCAGGCCATGCTCGAATACGAGACGCTCTCGGGCGAAGACATCACCCAGCTGCTCGACACCGGTCGGCTGGACCGCCCGTCCGAACCCCGCGGCTCGGCCACCCCGCGTCCGATCTCGGGCTCGGCGATTCCCAAGGCCGGCCGCCGCTTCACCGGCGGCACCGCCCCCCAGGGCGCCTGACTCCAGACATAGGGTTCTCCCTCGGGAGAATGCAGGAGGGGCATTGGACGCCGGTCCGATGCCCCTTTTTGTTGTTTGGATGCGGGTGCGGGTGCGGGTGGGTGGTGCTGCCTGCCGTCATGCCTTGGGCGGCTAAGCGGCTCGTTTCGGACATACTGCGCCGGATTAGTATCAACGCATACGCCGGTCAGCACGCAGCTGGCGATCGACGCGCAGGCGGCGGCGGTAGATCGGTAAGCGCTTGATGCATTGGGTAGCACCCTCGAGATTACTGCCAAGCAGGCGGTGGCTCGCTCCGTGAGCGTGCGCGCAAAGTCGATGGTATGACGCAGTCGAGCACCGACGACGGCCGCCTGCAAATAATCCTCACTAACTTCGTCACCCCCGCGAAGGCGGAGGCCCCGCTTACCTAACGTCCTCGCGAGAGGCCAAAGAAACAAGCCGGATTCTCGCCTTCGCGAGGACGACGGGTTTTGAGGTGAGGGTAGCGCGCAAAGACCGGGGCGGTACGGCCTCGTCAATAACTCGTCTGTGCCATGATCATCACGAAGAACAGGCTCAGCGCCATCGCCGCGAACCACAGCAGCAGCACCGTGCGCCACAAGGCGGAGCGCTTGCGCAGGCCGTACGCGCCGCGCAATTGGCGGAACATGTGGATCGGCGGCAGCACGAACAGCAGCGGCACGAAGCTCTCCGCCCCCACCGCACCCGCCACCATGCCCACGATCACCAGCAGCGTCATGAAGCACAGCGAATAGGTGACGAACACCGTGTGGTCGTACAAGTGGAAGCGCCGGCTGAACGGAAACAACAGCCACAGGAACGGCACCGAAATCGGGATCAGCGCCCAGCTATATTTATAGGCATACGTCTGGAGCTTGTAGCTCGCGAGTTCCGGGTTCGCCTGGAACTTGCGGATCGCGTGCTCCAGTTGCGGCAGATCGCTGGCGACCTGGTTGAAATCGCCGGTCTTGTCCTTCGTCGCCGCATCGCCCGCCTGCACCGCCTTGAGCGCATCGAGCGCCTTTCGCCGCGCCGCGATCTCGACGTCGAAATCGCGGGTCGGCCGACCCTTCGCCGCCGCGCCGAGCTTGCGACCTTCGAGCCCGGCGATCTCGTCCTGCAGGCCTTCGATGCTGGCGGCCAGCCCCTTGCCGCCGACATTGACCAAATCACCCCCGCTGCCGCCGCCTTCATGGCTCTCGGTCGCGTGGAAGACGGCAAACATCAGGAACACGAAGAACAGGAACAGCGCGATCGGCGATACGTACGTGGCGCGTCGCCCGTCGATGTAGCCGCGCGTCAGTTCGCCCGGCCGCCACGCCAGCATCGGCAAGGTGCGCCAGACCTTGCCCTCGAAATGGAAGACCCCGTGCAGCAGGTCGTGGAAGAAGGCGCCGAGCGTGCGATGGACGTGCGCCGCCTGGCCGCAGGCATGGCAATGCGATCCGACCAGGCGGGTGCCGCAATTCAGGCACGCCGTCTCGTGCGTGTGCCCCGCCCCGGCTTCACCGTGCGCCGGTTCGAGCGCATAGGCGGTGGCGCCGCCCTGCCCCAATTCCGCCAGACTTTCGGTCAGTCCCTCGCCGATCGCACTCATTGTCGCCCCCCGTTTGGCGCGTCGATCCTACCGCTGGCGGGGCGTTTTGCAATGCAGCGTGCGGTGTTCAGGCGTGCCGTTGGGCGAGCTTGGCGTCGATCGCCTGCCACAGCCGCGCGAAACACTGCGCCGCCGCGCTCTGCGGGGCCAGCGCGCCGACCGGCCGGCGGTGGACCGCGCCCTGCTCGACCACGCTGGCGTACGGCACGACCGGCCAGTTCGGGTTCTCCTCGTGCGCCTGGCGGTGGAGGTTACGGCGCATGTCGAGCATCGAGAGCACCGGCAGGATCGGCGGATGGTGCGGCGTGTTACCGGCTATTTCGCGCACCACCAGGTCGAAGGCGCGGGTCGAGAGCGGGGACGGCGGCAGCGGCACGATGACGAGATC